>Ga0307488_10002373_pt1 | contig 15982 bp, 15 predicted proteins | sample SB02metaG_FD_202248 | JGI IMG/M metagenome (GOLD analysis project Ga0307488, IMG submission 202248) | Sea-ice brine microbial communities from Beaufort Sea near Barrow, Alaska, United States - SB 0.2 | ecosystem: Environmental > Aquatic > Marine > Coastal | place: USA: Alaska | collected... | reverse complement strand
TGGCCTCAGCGGAATTTCGTTTCCCAGTGAACACCCCTGATACCAAAGAAGGTTACTTTTATCGCAGCATTTTTGAAGGTTACTTCCCACAGGAAAGCGCAGCCAAATGTGTACCGAGTGGTAAATCCATCGCTTGTAGTACGGTAGAAGCCTTAGAGTGGGATGCGAGCTTTAAAGCCAATGCGGATCCTTCGGGTCGAGCAATCGGCTCTGTTCACGGTAAGAGCTAGGTCATAATTAACCTAAACTAGATATACATCTCAAGTAGATAAAAACCAGAGTCAATCGCTCTGGTTTTTTTATGGTTCAATCGGGTGGTCAATCTTACCGTCAAACCATAACTCCTTTCGGTCTAAAGGAGTTTCTTCTGGCAGAAAGGCATTTTCTAATGGGTAAAAAGTTCTGTTTTCAATCTGTGCTTTATCAATATAGGTTTTATGATTTTCTATAAATAACGCTTCATATGTCCCGTTTTCAATGGCTTTCTCTAGTCCTGTTTCAATCAAATTCGCTAAAGGTACACTTTTCTTATTCACAAAAAAGTAAATGGCCGCGGGGTAACGTATTCCAAGAGAGGGTTGAACCTTTATATGATTTTCCACATCACTGTTTTCCAACTCATCCCATATTTCTATGATGGAGCGTGGAAAAAAATCGCCTTGTGCTCTGCCAAGCATTTTTATAAGTGAAGTTTGAGTACGCTCGGTAATCACGTCGAAACCATTGGATTGTAATATTTTAGTATCTGGCCAATCTCGCCCCTGCAAGGGTGACAGTTTAACTAAATGCTCGAATTGCTGGATATATGCAAAACGTTCAGCCATATCTTGTCGAATTAACAGGAGACGCCATCCAATGAGTCCTTTAAATATTGGAATGCGTATTGGCAGTAAATCTTTTTCACGCTGAACATTGGTCATACCCCAAACAATATTTATTTCTCTGTTGTCTTTCAGCCTATCTAGAGCCTTGACCTTGGACAGAAAATTGTCTGAGGGTATAAGTTGATAATTAATCCCAGTTTGATCCAAAGCCAATGCCAACAGCTGTATGGGATACTCATCAATGGTTGACGCAGTTTCAATCGAACGAGGAAAGGTTATTTGCCATGATGCACTCTGGGCATTAACACTAAAGAGTAAGATAAACACAGCAAGTGTCTTATTCATAAATTACTCAGTAAGGGGAAAATAGCTTCACGTTGATTTTCATCATCATCAATAACCGCCACAATTATCTGAAGTTGTTCATCTGGCATTTTTTGCAAGGTATATGACGTTGCACAGCCAAAACAGTGCTGATCATGTTCGTCGAAAAACTGCCATCGCATTTTTGAGAAAAATAGGGAGCCTGATAAACCCATGGTTTGTTGTAATATAGGCATAAACGTTTTAAGGCTTATTTGCTTAAAGTTTGCGAACATCTGGCTAATAACATGCTCTAATTCAACCTTGCTAGTGATGATTTCTTTACTTTTATCACTCATCATAATAGTAGGTATTAGACAAAATATTGGCACTTTTTTAAGGTCAAAGGTATTTAATGCTTTAGCATAAGAATCAATGGGCATAAGTGATATATTCCTTAATGGCACATATTACGTGCTTAAGATCGCTATTCGATCCCAATAAATTTATGAGTTTGCAATGACAAACGCCAATTACGCGCTATGCAAGTTTTAATTGCAAGGTCAGTGGCACGTTTTTGTTGGCTAATGGGCTGTAAATAAATATTGGGTAAAGCTTGGTCACCTAACAGTGTCAACACTTCGTCTAGCTCTTCGATATGTTTTTCCATGGCTATGGGATGTTTGATTTCATTTGCTCGGCGCATGGCGCTGCTTAATACAGTCCTGCCTCCCGGCATATTCACTTTGGGCGAAACAGTCACCCAAGTGTCTGGATGCACAATAATTTCATATGTACCGCTGGTTTCAATTTGCACCGAATAACCTTTTGTTATTAAACTGCTAGTGATCTCAGTCAAATCATACAAACAGGGCTCCCCGCCCGTGATCACAATATGTTTGGCCACATAACTATGAAGATTAAAAAGGGCTAATAACTGTTCAGTGGTGTGTTCAAACCAACTATCTGACTCCGCCTTTTCAGACATCACCTTATCACTTGTGGTTTGCAACTCAGGCGACACCACCCAAGTATGTTTAGTATCACACCATGGGCAACCGACAGGACAACCTTGCAAGCGCACAAAAATCGATGGCAACCCCGTATAACTGCCCTCTCCCTGCAAAGACTCAAACACCTCATTAATTTTATATAAATTCAATCACTTTCCTTTTTGTTTAACGCATTCCTGTTGTGGGAATTTACCGTCAAATCACTTAAAATCGCTATCAATTAATTGATTATAAAGAAGCGAAGCCCATGTCACAAAAGGTAGTGGTAATTTTTTCCGGAGGGATGGACTCGTTTACCGTCCTAAACCTAGCAGTCAAGCAGGGCTTAGAGGTATTTGCCCTGTCTTTTAATTATGGGCAAAAACATAAAAAAGAACTGGATTACGCAGCCCGTGCCTGCAAAGCTTTAAATGTTCACCATAAAGTAGTTGATATTTCAGCCATTAACCAGCTAATTGGCGGTTCATCGCTCACATCGGATATTGAAGTAGCAGAAGGCCATTACGAAGAAGACAGCATGAAAAGTACTGTGGTGCCAAATCGTAATATGATTTTGCTGTCTATGGCAGTAGGTTATGCCGTTTCAATCGATGCCAACAAAGTCTACTATGGCGCTCACTCAGGCGACCACGCCATTTACCCAGACTGTCGCCCTGAATTCGTCCACAAAATGAATGACGTTTGCGCTATAGCTAACTATGAGGCAGTCGAAATTGTCACGCCTTATCTAGACGTCAGTAAAACCGCCATTTTAACAGCAGGCTTAGCGATGGGCTTGGATTACAACCTTACCTGGACTTGTTATAACGGGCGTGAAAAAGCCTGTGGTAAATGTGGAGCTTGTCAGGAAAGGCTGGAAGCATTTACCGACAATGGGGTGAATGATCCTTTGGAGTATGAAGGGTAAGGTTAAAAATTGCTGTTTGCCTTTTAAATTCAGAATAAAAAAGCAGAACCTTAATCACCCACAAAAAAGCCGCATTTATGCGGCTTTAAAATCAATCATGAATATCAGAGCTAAACTCTACTTAACCTGCTGAATAAAGTAGCTAATTTCTTTAATTAAATGTCTTAATACAGGGTTTAAGCGGGTGTTTTTGCCATTCATCACAAATAATTCGTGACTGAATTCAAATAAACTTTTGCCTACTGGCACGAGTCCTAACCCTGCTCCTTGGCTTGTAAGTATGTAATCGGGTAACAGTCCCACATATTCGCCAGTCATAATCGCAGCTATGCAAGCATCGTAGGAGTCAGAAAAGGTTTTAATAGCCATACGTGCATCACCAGAAATGTAATTGGCAGAGGACAAGCCGGATATACCAATTGCTGGGTAGTCTTCAATCTTAACGTTGTTAGGTAAACCATCACGATATTTTGCTAGAGCATGGGAAGGTGAACAATAGAGTCTCCCTTGACACGAAACGTCAACGGGGTGAAAGGTGACAGACTCAGGTTTGACCATATCATAAGTCGACAACACTAAATGACATTCGCCAGATAAGGCAACATGCTCGACCTCGTTATACAATCGAGTCTGAATATTCACGTGAATATCGTTGAATTTTTTCATGGTGCTTTTAACGGATTTACTGACGGCTAAGTGATATGCAAGAGGTAGACCCGCCATCATCACTAGGGTGATGTGGCCAGAATAATCATCATGTAAACTTTTTAGGTTAAACACGAAGTTATCGAAAGAGTTGAAGATACGTTTGGTTTCCTGAAAAACCACCTCTCCCTCTTTGGTCATTTGAAAACCACCACGGCCACGATGACATAATACTAAATCTAAACGTTCTTCGAGCTTTTTAATGGCAGCGCTAATATTCGGTCGTTGCATCCTAAGCACAGGCTCAGCTGCAGTGAAGCCATTGCAAGAGGCTACAGCGTAAAATACACGCAATAATTTGATATCGGATTCTTGAAGACGATTTAACATTACAGCACCACTTATAGGTATAGTTCTTTATACTAATGCATATAGTAGGAAAGGCTTAACCGGATTACAATGGAAATTTAGCAGAACGGCTAAAACAGCTGCTTTAGCTAAACAAAAAATAAATGATATTGAAGAACCACCTTGGACACCTGCTGCCGCGTATCAAGTGCCGCACACAGGCTTGTTTACAGGGATGAACACTAAAAGTGCACGACTACAATATTGTTATTTTACTGTTTATACTATTTATTCCTCTTTTTCCTCTTCCTCTTCCTCTTTGGTGAATAACCTTGTGCTTTTTCTATCCACTGCCTAATAGCTAATCGACCTTTCACTTGGCACCCTAATACCCAAAGACATGATTAACTTGCTGATGCCATGCAGTTTCAATGACTTTAGTTATATTAAGAGTTTTTCACGATTTGAGCCCGATAGGCTTCAATATCATCACGCAAATTCGCAGCTTTTTCAAAGTCCAAATCCTTCGCAGCTTTAAACATAACTTTTTCCAGTTCAGTAATTTTTTGCAAAAGTTGCGGTGTGCTAAGTAAATTATATTTCTTACTCGATTCAGCCACTAACCTGAGTTTCACTTTACTATCAGAACTGCCATCCCCCACATCCATGATATCGGTGATGGGTTTATTCATCTGCGTAGGAATAATGCCATGCTTAAGATTGTAGGCCCGCTGTATGTCTCGACGTCTATCCGTTTCTTCAATAGCGCGCTGCATTGAGCCGGTGATCCTATCAGCATACAATATTGCTCGGCCGTTGATATGCCTTGCTGCCCGCCCCATAGTTTGAATCAGGGATTTATCAGAACGCAAAAACCCTTCTTTATCTGCATCAAGGATAGCCACTAAGGATACTTCTGGCATATCAAGTCCCTCTCGTAGTAGGTTGATCCCCACCAACACATCAAACTTACCAATACGTAAATCACGTATTATTTCAATACGCTCTACTGTGTCGATATCTGAATGCAGATAACGTGCTTTTACACCGTGCTCATCAAAATAATCACTTAAATCTTCAGACATTCGTTTGGTTAGCGTGGTCACTAGCACTCTTTCGTTAACTGCCACACACTTATGGATTTCAGAGAGTAAGTCATCAACTTGTGTGCCGACAGGGCGTATTTCTATTTCTGGGTCGAGCAAGCCTGTGGGACGCACTAGTTGCTCAACGATGTCGTCTGGTGCAATTGCCAGTTCAAATTTACCAGGCGTGGCAGACACATAGATAGTTTGCGGACTAATTTGTTCAAACTCCTCAAACTTTAGAGGTCTATTATCTAATGCAGAAGGTAACCTGAACCCATATTCCACTAAGGTTTCTTTACGCGACCTGTCGCCTTTATACATGGCACCAATTTGTGAAACAGTCACATGAGACTCATCAATAAACATTAAGCCATCTGCTGGGAAATAATCAATAAGAGTGGGCGGCGGATCGCCCGGTGCTCGGCCTGACAAGTAGCGAGAATAGTTTTCAATGCCTGAGCAATAACCCAATTCCTGCATCATTTCCATATCAAATTGACAGCGCTGGGAAACGCGCTGCTCTTCCACTAATTTATTAACGGACTTTAGTTGCTCGCGCCTTTCTTTGAGTTCGACTTTAATATGTTCAATGGCATCAATGATTTTTTCTCTGGGTGTGACGTAATGAGTCTTAGGGAAAACGGTAGCCCGTGTCACGGTTTTCTCAACGGCGCCAGTAAGCGGATCGAAGATACTGATGCGTTCAACTTCTTCATCAAACAATTCCACTCTTATACCGTGACGTTCGGAGTCAGCAGGGAATATGTCAATCACATCACCGCGCACTCTAAACGTGCCTCGGTCAAATGCGACATCATTACGGGAATATTGAATTTCAACCAAACGACGTAAAATATCACGCTGATTCATGATGTCGCCTTGACGAAAATGCACCAACATTTTCATGTAAGACTCAGGATCGCCCAAACCATAAATAGCCGATACACTAGAAACAATTATAACGTCGCGTCTTTCCATCAAAGATTTGGTGGCTGATAAACGCATTTGTTCGATGTGTGCGTTTATCGATGCATCTTTTTCAATAAAAGTGTCACTCGAGGGAACATAAGCTTCGGGCTGATAATAATCGTAATAAGAGACAAAATATTCCACCGCATTATTCGGGAAGAACTCCTTCATTTCGCCATACAGCTGTGCAGCTAAGGTTTTATTGTGTGCCAATATCAGCGTTGGCCGCTGCACTTTTTCAATCACATTGGCCATAGTGAATGTTTTACCAGAACCCGTAACACCTAATAATATTTGTCGTGCTAGCCCATCTTCTAGACCTTCTACTAACGCTTTAATCGCTCTGGGCTGATCGCCGGCCGGTGAATAACTGGAGGATAATTCAAATGCTCTACTCATAAATCTTATTTACTCAATATACTTTGTTCAAATCGAGAGGCGAGGATGGATTTACACCAAATAAAAGCAATGCAGCCAACGGTAATGTTAGCTATTGCTCCCGCCCAAAAAAGTCCGGATAAATCAAACCAATAACTGCCTAAAAAAGAAAAAGGCACAAAAAACACAAATAAACGCATAAAATTTAAGGATAGGGCTGACATAGGCATATGCATGGCATTAAAGGATGAGTTGGTCAGAATCGTCACCCCCTGCAATCCATATCCTAAGGGCATAATCACTAGAAACATTATTATGGTCGAGGCAACCTTTGGCTCATTGGTAAATATATTGGCAATGACGCCTGAAAAGAGCGCCAAAACAGCAAAAATAAACAATTGCCATAGAATCACAAATTTGACAGATAGACTATAAGCCTTTCCTACTCGCTCAAGCTTATTTGCCCCAAAATTTTGGCTAATAAAGGGTGGTAATGACATGGATAAAGACAATACCACTATGCTAGCAATAGATTCTAATCGACCACCGACTCCCCAAGCAGCAACGGCTTCTGGCCCATAATCTGCAACAATGGCTGTGACTATACCAGCAGAAATCGGGGTTAACATATTTGCTCCAGCAGCAGGTAATCCAATTTTTAAAATACTACCTGCACTGCGCTTCAACTGTTGCAAATTAAGTAATTTAGGCTCAATCAACTTTCGCTTTACAGCCAATATATATAAAATATAAAACAACCCCACTGCCCAAGCTATAAGTGTAGCAATAGCCGCTCCTTGAATTCCAAGGGCAGGCACTGGGCCCCAACCAAATATCAGTATGGGGTCGAGTATCACATTGATGAGGCCACCAAAAGCCATCACATAGCTAGGTGTTTTAGTATCACCAGAAGCCCGCAACACACTGTTACCGACCATTGGCAATGCCAGAAAGACCCCAGCTGCGTACCACACCAACATATACTCTTGAATAAAGACTAATTGCTGTTGATCAGCACCCATCAGGCGAAAGATGGGTTCAATTGTCATAACGCCGATAATAGCTAAAACAATTGCTAACATCATAGTTAACATCAATGCGCCCGTGGCGGTCTCTTTTGCTTGGTCGTGTTGACCTGCGCCAAGCAACTTAGCAATAATAGCCGAGGTGCCAATACCCAACCCAATGTTTAGACTAATAACCGTAAAGGTAACCGGAAATGTAAAGCTGATAGCGGCAAGTTGTTGCGTACCTAGCATGCCAATAAAAAAGGTATCCACCAGACCAAACGTCATAAGTACCACCATACCTACTATCATAGGCAGAGTCATTTTACGCAGCGTTACAGCAATATCATTATTCAGCAAATCTGGGGGGGACGATCTTTCAGTGCTTAATGTCAATATTACTCTCTCTTAATTGCAGATAGCGATGGGTAAGAAGGTCATTGAGCTCATAATCACATGTCACAGATTTTAACCTTAAAATTTCGGTAATCCGTAATGGTGTCATAGTACGGAATTAATGAGGGGTATAATACGCGATTTTTCCTTGATTTTTATTATATTTACCATCATTCATGTTATAAAATTGTTTCAAAACTCAACGTCAATTGGATGTATCTTTTTGAATACACTTGAGTGACTGTTTTTTTACTTTTACCCCACTGACACTATGTAAGATCATTCCATTGTTTTTTTAAAAAAAATTCAAAATGAAAAAATAATCCGCCTGTTTTAATATATTTTTATATTTCTGTTTAAAAACAACACACAAGAAAAATTCAACACAATTTACACGAAAGTTTCTCTTTATCGTCGAAACTCAAAAAAATTATAACCAATTGATTTAAATTAACTTATTAAATTAAATTGATAATTTAAACTTCAACTCTTGACTTTTAATTGATAACTATCCACTTACTTTAAACAATTTAATCCACAAGGTTATCCACAGGTTTCGTGGATAACTGCCCTCGCCCTTTATTTGGCGTACATTGACACCACTGTGTGGATTTATTTTAGTTGGTGACCACTAACCTTTACATGGCTGACAAAGGTCACACTTTTATGAAAGGCTGGTATTACATACAGTGATCAATAAATCATTAATAACAATTAGCTATAACGGACTGGAAAAATAGTCTTTGATGTATCATCAAATAGGCAAACTAAAATCGAACAATTTTAAAGCATTAGAAATGCGTTTTTTTATATATGTTGGTATTACGTACAGATTGAGTGAAAGTTTATAAAATATAGTTAAAAACCTCACTTTGAGTGTTGACAGCGAGCGGTATGCTCATTATTATTCCGCCCCGTTGAAAAGCCACCTACTTTATAAGTAAGTGTCGTTTTAACGGAAGTATAACGTTCCCCCTTAGCTCAGCTGGTTAGAGCGACGGACTGTTAATCCGCAGGTCCCCTGTTCGAGTCGGGGAGGGGGAGCCAAATTATACTGATAGTTAAATTTTTATAGCATTATATTGAAATTGAATTCCCCCTTAGCTCAGCTGGTTAGAGCGACGGACTGTTAATCCGCAGGTCCCCTGTTCGAGTCGGGGAGGGGGAGCCATTTCAATGTTATGTATTTCTCCACTTATTAACGCTAGTTATCGATTCTTATTTCAATATTAAACGCCTATCGTAATAAACTTTCGAATATCCAGTTGTTAATGTTCACTTAAATAAAGATAATAACGGCGCATTCATAACTCCTGGCTAATATTCATTTTACATGACCGAATTCTTACTTTTATTAATTAGTACTGTGCTGGTGAACAACTTTGTGTTAGTTCAATTCTTAGGCTTGTGCCCATTTATGGGAGTGTCAGGGAAGTTAGAAACAGCTATTGGCATGTCTATGGCCACGACCTTTGTGCTAACACTTGCCTCTCTTTCCAGCTATCTAGTTGAACATTATATATTGTTACCCCTTGGCATCGGCTATTTACGAACGCTGAGTTTTATTCTAGTCATAGCTGTTGTAGTGCAGTTCACAGAAATGGTAGTGCACAAAACAAGTCCAACCTTATACCGCCTGCTAGGTATTTTTTTACCGCTCATCACCACCAACTGTGCTGTCTTAGGCGTAGCACTGCTTAATATTAACCAAGAACATGATTTTGTTGAATCTGTCATTTACGGATTTGGTGCTGCTGTAGGTTTTTCTTTAGTACTTATTTTATTTTCCGCCATGCGTGAACGTTTAGCAGTCGCAGACGTACCCAAACCGTTTAAAGGGGCCTCTATAGGTATGATTACTGCAGGATTGATGTCTTTAGCCTTTATGGGCTTTACTGGCTTGGTTAAGTTTTAATGACACTAAGTGTTGCTATTTTAACTGCTTTATTAGCCATAGGCCTGTTGGCACTCGTTTTTGGTGTTGTGCTTGGCTTTGCTTCGGTAAAGTTTAAAGTTGAAAACGATCCTTTAGTCGAACAAATTGATCAAATTCTGCCGCAAACCCAATGTGGTCAATGCGGATACCCTGGCTGCAAACCCTATGCTGAAGCAATATCGAATGGCGACGAAATAAATAAATGCCCGCCAGGTGGCGATGTCACCATAAAAAAACTAGCCGACCTTATGGGTGTAGAGCCTAAATCTTTAGATGTGGCTCATGGTCAAGAAGATATAAAAAAGGTTGCCTACATTCGTGAAGACGAATGTATAGGTTGTACAAAATGTATTCAGGCTTGCCCTGTAGATGCAATATTAGGCGCTGCAAAACAAATGCACACTGTTATCGTAGACGAATGTACTGGGTGTGATTTGTGTGTTGATCCCTGCCCTGTTGATTGCATTGATATGTTACCGGTGGCAAATAGTACCTCATCTTGGCGCTGGGATATCGATGCCATTCCTATAAAGCAGATAGGCTAGAAAGAAATTATGCAAAATAGCTTTGACGACATTATTGAGAAACTAGATAACCACGAATTCTGGGACTTCCCAGGAGGTGTGTTTCCTGCTGAACGTAAAACACTGTCTAATCAGACCCCAATAGAGAAATTAACCATCCCTGAACGCCTATATGTGACTGTTAAACAACATATAGGGATGGAAGGTCAAATAATTGTTGATGTGGGTCAAAAGGTGCTTAAAGGGCAAGCATTGACCAAAAGCATGAACCCATTTGCCGTACCCATTCATGCCCCCACATCAGGTGAAATAGCAGAAATCCGTAAACATGTGTCAGCTCACCCATCTGGTTTGCCAGAGTTGACGGTTGAAATAACCAGTGACCAACAAGACAAATGGACCACGCTGTACCCCTTGATTGATTATCAAAATCAATCAAAAATGCAAGTGTTAGCAGCCATTTGTGATGCCGGTATTAGTGGTATGGGTGGTGCAGGTTTTCCTACTCATATTAAGTCGTCACCTAAAAAAAATGTCGATTTTTTGATTATCAACGGTATTGAATGCGAGCCTTATATAACCTCTGATGACCGTTTAATGCGCGAACATGCTTGGCAAATCCGCCAAGGAATCGATGTTTTGTACCATTTACTCAAGCCCAAACATGTATTGATTGGTATAGAAAACAACAAACCTGAAGCCATCGAAGCCTTGCAAGTAGCATGTCGAGAAAACGCTAATTACCGCGTTTGTATTGTGCCTACTAAGTATCCTGCAGGCGGCGAAAAGCAACTGATCCAAGTGCTGACCAACAGAGAGGTACCTGCAGAGGGATTGCCCGTGGATGTTGGCGTAATCATGTATAATGTGGGCACTTGTTTTGCCATAGCAGATGCGATTTTTTCAGGCAAGCCACTTATCGAACGCGTGGTGACTGTCACGGGGGAAGCAATAGAAAACCCTAGCAATGTGTGGGCGCTGATTGGCAGCCCTGTTGCCCACCTGTTGGCACATTGTAAATATGAGCAAGCAGGTCAGAAACGGCCAAACATTATTATGGGCGGCCCAATGATGGGCTTTAGTGTGACAAGCGATTTGGTGCCAGTGGTAAAAACCACCAACTGTATTTTGGCACCTACTGACAATGAAATCGCTGGTAATAACGAACAACCCTGTATTCGCTGCAGTGCATGCGCAGATGTTTGCCCCGCTAGCTTGTTGCCACAACAATTGTTTTGGCATTCAAAAGCCAAAGAATTAGATAAAGCGCAAGATTACAATTTATTTGATTGTATTGAATGTGGTGCTTGTGCATACGTTTGCCCCAGTGAAATACCTTTAGTACATTATTACCGCATCGCAAAATCTGAAATAAGAGTAGAACAAGAAGATAAACAAAAGTCAGATAAGGCGAGAGATCGCTTTGAAAAGCGCGAAGCTAGGTTGATTGCCGAACAACAGGCAAGAGACAAAAAACATCGCTTGGCGGCCCAGGCCAGAAAACAAGCCATGGCAAGCAATGGCAACAATGCCAAAGACAAGATTGCAGCCGCATTAGCTAGAGCAAAAGCAAAAAAACAAAACGCCAGCATAGTGGATGAAAAGCCAATAGAGCCAGCTGAAGTAGCCCCTGCTAATACATCAGAGCAAGAAGCGAAAACTGAAGCATCTGATGTCTCCACAAAAGCAGCCAGTTCAAACCAAAGAGTGCAAGCTGCCATCGCTAGAGCAAAAGCCAAAAAGGTAGCAACTGAAGCAGCGGTTACTGCAACTGAACAAAAAGTAAAAGTCGACACTGAAGACTTAATAGAAAATAAGCGTGAAGTAAAACAACTCGACAATGATGTGACATTGGTATCAGAGCAACCTCTCAAAGCCAAGATGAAGACTCAAGCTGACGTCACCGACAGTCGCCCCGCAGATGATGTTTCCCCGCAACATCAAGAGCAGTTTGAAACTGACAGTAAACAAACAAAAATAACCGCAGCGGTAGCGAAAGCGAAGGCTAAACGTAAAGCACAAAAAATAACAATCACTGATGACGGGGCACACCCAGCACCAGCAGCTAAGGTGAAGAGTTCCCAAGCTAAGATTTCAGTTGAACTCGAAAAAACAGAAGAACAGCACATAGACATGAAAAAACGCAGAATTGCTGTGGCGGTAGCTAAAGCCAAGACCAAAAAAGCAGCTGAAATAGCAGCAAACAGCAAAGAAGATAAATCCTCATGAGATTTAGGTTAGCCAGCTCTCCGCATCAGCATATTCGCCGTGATACCGGTCAGGTGATGCGCTTGGTTATTCTCGCTATGGTACCGGGTATATTATTGCAAACCTGGTTCTTTGGTTGGGGCACTATCATCCAGATTGCTCTTGCAGTCATGACTGCAATTGTCACCGAAGCCTCCATTTTAGAGATGCGTAAACGGGATTTTGAGCGAGCATTAAAAGATTATAGTGCGGTTTTAGCTGCGATGTTATTGGCAGTGAGCATTCCACCTTTCGCCCCTTGGTGGGTGATTGTGATTGGTACATTTTTCGCCATTGGCATAGTTAAACAGTTGTACGGAGGTTTGGGTTTTAATGTATTTAATCCGGCGATGGCAGGTTATGTCATGCTGTTGGTTTCTTTTCCTGTACAAATGACGCAATGGCTACCGCCGGTCAATCTTGCCCAACATAGTCATGATTTCATGGATGCACTGCACGCAGTCTTTACTGGTTTCAGTGTTGAAGGTTTTAGCCTTGCGCAACTCAAAACAGGCATCGATGGCGTAACTATGGCCACTGGACTAGACACAGTCAAAACGGGAATGGCACAAGGATTTACCTACTCAGAAACCATTGAATTACCCATTTTTGATAGTGTCATTGCTGGATTAAGTGTAGCTTCAACTTGGATAAGCCTTGGTTATCTGCTTGGCGGCCTATATTTACTCAAACAAAAAGTCATTAATTGGCATATACCCGTTAGCATGATGACAGGTTTGTTCATCTGCGCATTAATAATGTCGCTGGTAGACAGTGATTTATACCCATCCAGCCTATTCCATCTGTTCAACGGAAGTATTATTATCGGAGCCTTTTTTATTGCTACCGATCCCGTATCTGCATCGACTACTAATAAAGGTAGAATAATTTTTGGCGCGGCTATTGGTGTCTGGGTTTATCTCATCAGAGAATGGGGGGGCTATCCTGATGCCGTAGCTTTTGCCGTATTGATCATGAATATGGCGGTGCCTTTAATTGATTATTATACCCGTCCACGGACATATGGACATACTTCAAACAAGCCAAAACCCATAGACAAGGCTAAGTCATGACAAAAAGTATGCCGCATACTATGACTAAAAATGGCCTGATATTGGCGATTTTTGCCATTATCACAACGGGACTGATTGCGCTGACCTTCTTTGGTACTAAAGATCAGATTGCTTTGCAGCAACAACAAAAGTTATTATCCATTCTCAATGCGGTCATTGATGAAAACAGTTATGACAATACCATCCAGTTAGACTGCGCGTTGGTCACATCAGCTGAATGGTTAGGCTCGGATCAGCCACAGCATATCTATCGTGCCACTAAACAAGGGCAAGCCGTTGCGGTGGCTATCAAAACTACTGCGCCAGACGGTTATAGCGGGAAAATTCAATTAGTGGTGGGCATAACCCGTTCTCAAGCAGATTCGGCCACAGTTACAGGTGTGAGAGTTCTGGAACACAAAGAGACACCGGGCTTAGGTGACAAAATTGATTTGCGTATTAGTAACTGGGTGTTGGACTTCGATAATCAAACCTATAATGCAGAAATAGCCACAAATTGGGCAGTCAAAAAAGACGGTGGTCAATTTGATCAGTTTACGGGTGCCACCATTACCCCTAGGGCAGTCGTCAACGCAGTTAAGTTAAGTGCTGAATATTACTTAGCGAACCAAGATGCCATTTTCAAGGCTGCTAATAGCTGTGCTACACAGTATCCCGTGGACAATATCGATGAAATCGCCGTTGCTGAAGTGGCTAAAAACACCGTTGCTAAAAAAGTGAACCAAAGTAATGAATGAGTTTAAAGAGTTAACTTGGCAAGGGTTATGGAAAAACAACCCTGCATTGGTACAGCTATTAGGTTTATGTCCCTTACTTGCAGTAACCGCCACCGTTACCAATGGATTGGGTTTAGGCCTTGCCACTACCCTAGTATTGATTGGTTCGAATACCACAGTGTCAATCATCCGCAATTGGGTACCAAGTGAAATTAGGATCCCCATTTTTGTGATGATCATCGCTGCATTTGTCACCATAGTGCAACTATTGATGAATGCCTACACTTTCACACTATATCAAGCCTTAGGTATTTTTATTCCACTGATAGTCACGAATTGCGCCATTATCGGACGGGCTGAAGCCTATGCATCTAAAAACACGGTTGGCAAGTCAGCTTTCGACGGTTTAATGATGGGACTAGGGTTTACTGTAGTATTAGTATTATTAGGCGCAATGCGTGAATTATTGGGGTATGGCACCTTGTTTGATGGTGCCAATTTATTGTTAGGTGATTGGGCAACCGTCTTGAAAATCACGGTGTTTGAAACCGACAGCCCGTTTTTATTAGCTATTTTACCCCCTGGTGCTTTTTTATGTATGGGCCTGTTAATTGCTCTTAAAAATATATTGAATAACCATATGGAACGCTTGTTTGCCGCAAAGTCTGAAGACAAAGTGGTTCAGCGGGCACGAGTTACCACAGAAAGCTGAAGCTACAATATACATATCTTGTCGCCTCGCGACACAATATTTATTAAAGTGTAAAATGATATCAAATGAATAAACTCAAACGTTTAGAAATGTTGACTCGCTGGCGCGAATCTAACCCGCGCCCTGAAACAGAGCTTAATTTTTCCAGTTCTTTTGAGCTATTGATTGCGGTAATTTTATCTGCGCAAGCGACCGATGTAAGTGTTAATAAAGCAACCAATAAATTGTACCCGGTAGCGAATACCCCAGAGGCTATTTATGCCCTAGGTGTGAATGGGTTAAAAACCTTCATCAAAACCATTGGTTTGTTTAATGCCAAGGCTGAGAACGTGATTAAAACCTGTGGCATGTTAATCAACCAACATGCCTCAATTGTACCCCAAAATAGAGAGGCACTAGAAGCCTTACCAGGCGTGGGCCGAAAAACAGCTAATGTGGTATTAAATACTGCTTTTGGCTGGCCTACCATAGCCGTAGACACCCATATTTTTAGAGTATCAAACAGAACTAAATTAGCTATGGGCAAAAACGTTGACTTAGTTGAGCAAAAGCTGCTAAAAGTGGTACCTGCCGAATTTAAGGTCGATGTGCATCATTGGTTAATTTTACATGGCAGGTATACTTGCATTGCACGTAAGCCTCGTTGCGGTTCTTGTATCATCGAAGACTTGTGCGAGTTCAAAGATAAAACCGAATAAAAAGCGTTCAAAGTAGTTGTCTCAAGACCACTCTGATATGCCGGGCTCTGAAGTCCTCATTGTCAGTAAAAAGCGATCGGACTAAACCGCTCTCGCGGTAGGGTTGTCCCCTTTGATCACGCAAAACATCTCACCATTACTGTTCCGCTTCTAAGCTGAGTAAAGGGTAATTCGCCCTGAACTTACTTAGGAATATAA
>Ga0307488_10002372_pt1 | contig 15993 bp, 18 predicted proteins | sample SB02metaG_FD_202248 | JGI IMG/M metagenome (GOLD analysis project Ga0307488, IMG submission 202248) | Sea-ice brine microbial communities from Beaufort Sea near Barrow, Alaska, United States - SB 0.2 | ecosystem: Environmental > Aquatic > Marine > Coastal | place: USA: Alaska | collected... | reverse complement strand
GTTAATCATAAAGGTGTTAGTTATGACGCAAAAACGCAGTTACAAGCAGTACCCGAAAGAGTTTAAAGAAGAAGCCGTGGCATTGATCACGGAGCAAGGTTATACCGTTGCGAAAGGCGCAGAAGCCTTGGGCGTAGCAACCAATATGCTCTATCGCTGGTAAGAGAATGCTGAGAAGCAAAAAGCTGGCATAAGCCTGTCAGAAGACGAGCGAACTGAACTCAAAGGTCTACGTTAAGAAGTTAAGACTCTTCGAGTAGAGAAGGAAATATTAAAAAAGGCAGGCGCCTTCTTTGCAAAAGAAATGAAGTAATATTCAATCTTATTAAATGTAACAGTGAGTACTATCCAGTACGCATCATGTGCCGCGTCATGGGCGTTAGCCCATCTGCTTACTATGCTTGGGTCAAGCGTCCAAGTCAGCTGATTAGCGCAGCTACGTTACATTTACACCGCCGAGCTAGAACGCTATTTAACGATAGTAGACAAAGCTTAGGTAGTCGAGAGTTGATGAAAAAGCTTCGAAGAAGGTTTCCAAGTGGAGCGATACAAAGTTTGTCGCCTTATGAAAACACTAGATTTAAGCGTCACACAACGGTTGGCGTACAAGGTGACAACGAAGCGAAAACACTCTGATAAAGTGGCCCCTAACCTGCTCAACCAGAACTTTAATCCCATTGGGAAAGATGAAGTTTGGGCCGGAGACGTGACCTACCTAAGAACAGCCGAAGGCTGGATGTACTTAGCGATAGTGATGGATTTATATTCGCGGCGAATAGTAGGGTGGCATATCGATAACCGCATGACGACTGATTTAATGAGCAAAGCGCTGGTGAAAGCGTACAACCTCAGACAACCGCCCAAAGGGTTGGTCTTTCATAGTGATCGCGGGTCTCAATTATACCAGTAAGCACTTTGGGAAATTGCTCAAGGGCTATAGCATAAGGGCCAGTATGGGTGACGTTGGTGCTTGCTGGGACAACGCCGTTGTGGCGCGATTCTTCGGTAGCTTAAAGCATGATTGGATCTTTAAAGTGGCCCAGCCTATACATGAACATATGATGCAAGATGTGACGGCTTATATGAGGTATTACAACCAGGAAAGGCTTCATTCGAGCAATGGCGATATGTCACCCGTGAGGTTTGAAATATCTCAAGTAAAAGTGTCCTGTTTAGGTTGACCAGAAGAGTGTACGGTGGGAGTAAAACAAACAACACCAGTTTATCAGGTATGGACCTACCGGCCGGCCGGCGTGAGCGCCCAATGACAATAGAAAAAATAGAACGATCAACAAGGCTGGCATCAGGGTATCGGTAGTTTCAAATGTAGGTTGTTACGTTGGTTTCACAAAAATGTAATGCCGTTTCTTAGCGTGAACTGGATCCTACGAGAATTCACAACAACGCCACCCAATCTACGTCCTACGGTCTCAGGACCGTTCGAATGTTTGAACTGTCCCGATTTTCCCTGGGGCAAACGCAGCACTGACAAACGGAGAAAAGGACCATGACTACTCTCATTGAGACCGCACATCGGATCGACAGCAGTGAACCTGGCTACCAAGTATACCTGCGCAATAAGCGCCGGGACGACCTGCCTGAGACCCACGATGCCGCGCGCACGGTACTGTTTGTCCATGGCGCGACCTATTCGTCGACCCTGACCTTCGACTATGAGATAGAAGGTGCCTCCTGGATGGATCAACTGGCGAAACAGGGGTTTGATACTTGGTGTATTGACTTGCTGGGTTACGGTAAATCTGATCGGCCTAGTGCGATGAACGAACCAGCAGAAGACCACCCACCGATCTGTGACACTCGCGTGGCAGTCGACGACGTGAGCCGGGCGATCGCCTTTATTCAAGGTCAGCGCAATATTCGACAATTGAATCTGATCGGTTACTCTTGGGGAACCGTCATTGCCGGGACCTGCGCTGGCGAACAGCCTGAGTCGATTCTCAAACTGGTGTTGTGCGGTGCCTTGTGGGTGACGGCTGGTGCCTCCACCGGCCTTGCTCCTGCAACGCTGGGGTCTTACCGAACTGTGGATGCCCAAACCGCCAGTGCGCGCTGGTCGCAAGGGCTGAGCCAGGCAGAAATAGATAGCATAGCGCCACGCTCAAGAGTCGAACACTGGTGTGCCACCGCTATCAACAGCGATCCGCGAGCGGGAGAAACACAACCACCGGTACTGCGCGCACCTACCGGGGTAGTCAAGGATTTCATGCGCTATTCTGCCAGTGCAGAGCCCTGGTATGCGCCACAAAAAATACTTTCACCGACATTGATTGTAGTGGGCGAATGGGATCGTGAGACGACACCGGAACAATGCCAAACAGTATTCTCACAATTAGATAATGTACCGCTGAAGCGCCTGACCATGATCGGTGGAGGTACCCACTCGATGTTTCTGGAGAATCATCGCCACGAACTGCACGCGGTGGTTAGCGATTTTCTCAAAGTGCAGTCTGCATGGCCATAGGCGTCGATGGCTGCTTCAACAGACAGCATCGCCAACAGCTTTATTTGCTGCGGTACTTTGCCGCCATACTCTGAAAGGCATATAACACGCGTCCAGCGGTTGCGCCGGAGTGTAGATGGCACAGTCCCATATGCATTAAAACAAGCGTTTCGTTGGTACAACTCATGTCTTGCTTTCACCCATCGTCCACCCCACAGAGTCGGCGACTTACGAGCATTTTGTATTTCGCTGAATTGTCGTCAGGACCTCATAAGGACACTCTCGCCTTTGTTCACCGCTCCCGTGGCCTGATGCGGACGCCTCATGGCTCTATCACACGCCTGCTTATGCGCAGCGGTTTCGACAGGTAGAACGGTCAACTGCTACTCTTCGAGTAAAGATACCCTGCATCCAGCCTTGGTTTAATGATAAAGGCGCTTCGTAGATTAGTGTGGAATTAGCGTAAATATTCGATTTTGAAGCCTCGACTACACCGCAAACCTTTGATCTTGCCTATGGTAAATAGAAAGCTACTACTCCCTGCGCCTTGGAATCAACGCCCCGTGGGAGATTAGCAGTGTCGACCTATTAATGGCCCAATAGAAGGTTGATACCGTGGTCGAATATACCGCTGATCAGGGCGTCTGTCCCGAGTGTGGGACGACATGCCCAACGCACGACCACAGAAAGGTGCGTAGTTGGCGTCACCTTGATACGATACGATTTTCAACCTATTTTCACTGTCAACTGCCGCGTATACGTTGCCAGACTCATGGTGCCCAAACAGTAGACGCTCCCTGGGCATGAATTGGCACCAGGTGGAGGCTATTAAAAATCGGGCGGTGGAACGGGGTCTGAAGCGACGCAAAGCAGTCAACATTCCCTATATGGGCGTTGATGAAAAGCAATTCCGTTCGGGTCACCGCGATATCAGTTCATTCGTCAATCTCCAGGGTGGCCGCGTGCTTGATGTCGTCGAGGAGCGAACAGAAGTTGCCGATAAAACGTTTTTTTACAGGCGCTGACGTTGAGGCAGCAATCCCAGATTACCGCTGTAGCACTAGATATGTGGAAGGCGTATGCCAACGCTGTGGCTGAGAAAATGCCACAAGCGGACATTGTTCACGATCGATCCCATATCAGCCAACATTTAAACGAATCTGTAGGCAAAGAGCGACGAAAAGAGCACAAGCAGCTTGCAGAGGTAGGCGATAAGCGCCTGGCAGGCAGTAAGTTCCATTGGCTAGCGAACCAAGAGAATTTACCGAAGCGTCACAGTGAAAGCTTTGAGGTGCTTCGAAATTCCCGGCTAAAAGTGGCTCGCGCCTGGGCCATTAAAGAGCTGTTTCGAGACTTTGGACGTATCAGACGCGTGGCTGGGCAAAACGCAACGTTAAAAAATGGTATTCGTGGGCAATTCGAAGTCGCCTCGACCCAGTTAAGGCCAAAGCGCGGATGATAAAGACGCACCTGCCGAACATACTGACATACTTTAGACACGGTATAAGTAACGAAGTTGCCGAGGGTTTAAACTCGAAAATTCAATCCGTAGAATCCAATGCGAGGGGATATCGATCCTTCGCTGGATTTAGAAACAGCATTTTATTTTACTGTGGCGGTCTCGAAATAGCCCCATGAGCGTCACACAAATCTACGAAGAACCAATGAAACTGGTCGTTAGCAATGACCATAATTGCTTATGGTTCGGCAAATGCGTTTATTTGCACTATTCTCTGCGGTCAATGTCACGATTTTTTTTTGCCGCCGTTGTACACCTCTGAGCGCACCTATAAGTCAGGTAGTTACTTTGAGTCCGTGAGACTTAAGTCCATGACCATGCCTATGTTGATAGTCTATTGATGGGGTTGCCATCGACGAGGGTAATCGGTATTGGCTGTGTGGCAGAGCCGGCATAAAGGCTGACATGGGGAAAAGGAATTTCAATACCCTCTCGGTCGAAAGTATTTTTTGTTTCCTCGTAGAGGCTGTTCTTCAATTCCAGGAATTTTTCTCGCTGCGCCCATACTGAAAACTGGATATCGATAGATGAATTGCCAAAACCGGTAATGACAAAGAGCGGCGCTGGTTCTTCCAAGCATAAAGGGTTTTTTTGGGCCATCTCTGTGAGTAATGTTTTGACCCGGCCTATATCTTCTTTGTAAGCAATGCCAATTTGTAGATCGGCACGGCGTATGGAAAACTTGGTTAATGTGGTCACTTCGGTTTTGATCATGGTTTCATTGGGTATACGTACAAACAAATTATCAACGGTGCGCAGTTTGACAGATAATAAGTCAATGGAGATGACTTCGCCGGTTGTGCCACCCACTCGAATCACATCGGTAATGGAAAAGGGACGTTCAATCATCAAAAACAGCCCGCTGATTAAATTGGAGGCGGAGGTTTGTGAAGCAAAACCAATAGCCACTGTTAAAATACCTGCAGCGCCCAGTAACGCACCTAGGTCAAAGCCCAATTGTTTGAGTGCGGATATCGCGAATAGCCCAAAAATTGCATAGAACGCAGATTTTTTTAGAACCTGATTTCCATGCGGCGTCATGCCTTTGTGAATGAGTTTTATCAGGGTAGTGCTTACGATGCGTCCCGCAATATAGCCAAACGCCAACAACAGTATTGCCTGAGCGATAGACAGCAAATGCGTAGCATCTAACATCTCAACAATGCCTTTGATCTGTTCCACATGATTCTCCTGTCGTTATTGACGAGTCGTAAGGTAGGTCGTACGCAAGAATGAAAAAGTAAAGCTAGGCAAATAAACTACCCAAACTACGAATCAACCTATGGTTGTCGTTGATGATTCGAGGTCCTGCAACTAGGGTGGCGCCATCAGCCTCTGCTGGCGCTTGCTTTTCGAGCAGCAGCTCTGTTAAGTCGTCATCTTCTTCGCGTGTGACCTTGATAGCATTGGTCCATAGTCCATGATGAGTGTCTTGGTAGAGACTTAGCAAGGGAACGGGTACATTCAGGCGTTCAATTAGCAGCGCATCCTGTTGTTTGTTATGAACTAAAATGGGTGTTATAGCACGATGCGGTCGTCGTACAAGTAGCTCTTTGTGGAGACGCGCCTCGGTATATTTGGCATAACACATTTCGCCTTCTCGGGTTGAGGGGCCGAACCAAGAATCAGATGGGCGCCAAAAAGGCACGTCCAATAAACATAAATTCCCCGGTAATGTCAGTGCTTTAAACCAAAGTGGTGTACTGACATAAATCCGCGTGTGCTCGCCACCTAACAAGCGCAAGGGAACCTTGGGGCGAGTAACAATGGAACGATCCGCAAGCGCTGGTATGACACGAAGACTGGCAGCGGTGGTCGCCTGTAAATGTCGCCCCAACAAGGCATGATCTGGTATTAGCTGATCGGCGTCATCTGTCCGCACCAGGGTGTCCGCGTTTTCGGTCTCCGTTTCAACATTCCATGTATTCCATTCGCTAGCCTGTCGTTGAATCGCTAGCTTTCGTTCGCCGATGGACCAATGCATTGATTGTTGTTCCGCCAGTGGAAAATCTCCCCACCATGGTTCCTTATCCGACATGTTAGTGATCTCTGTTACCGGGCGCCCGATGAATGATGAACGACTAGTCGAATCGATAGTATCAATGCCAGGACGTAATAGGCATTGTCAGGATAAAAAAGTCACATTGTATAGATGGCGTAGTGATTATTAAAGCGTACTGAGTCTTTTACGCGGGTCTATAGAAATACAATAAATTCGGTAAATGTGACTTTTTTGGCTTCTGATTAGTCCAACTGTGAATCGACTAACAGTCCGACTATTAATCCGAACATTGGTCAAACAATGAACAAAAAACCTATACCTAAAAAGTAAAGAGGTCATAGATGGCAGACACTAAACAAGCCTTTGACTGGCAGCGTGCACTGGCTGAAACCTACCACGAATTCAACCGGCAGTTGATTGACCATATACCGCAATTGCTGGGTGCATTGGCATTGCTACTGGTCGGATGGATTATTGCCTGGTTGCTGCGCCTGTTGGCACGCAAGCTGATTCGAGGATTTGAGTTGCTGTTGCGGCGCACCGCGCAAAAACGCGAGTCGCCGTCCTCATCGGCTCGGTCCTATGCTCGGTTGGGTGGCGATATTGTATTCTGGAGCGTATTGCTGTTTTTTGTCGCTGCTAGTGCCAATCTGCTGGGTTGGAAAGTGTTCTCGGGTGTCACCAATGCCCTGTTAATCTGGTTGCCTAGCTTGCTAACAGGTTTGCTGATTATTCTGGCTGGTTTTGCCTTAAGTGGTGTTGCGCGCTCAGCGGTAGCCAATACCGCCGAATCTACTGGTATCGCCCAGGCGGATTTACTGGCCCGTATCACTCAGGTGACTGTGGTGCTGACGGCGATGATCATTGGAGTTGAGCAACTGGGTATTAATGTGGCCTTTCTTACCACCACCCTGATCGTTGTTGCCGGTGTATTACTCGGTGGCGCTGCGCTGGCTTTTGCATTGGGGGCGAGGCATTTTGTTGCCAATGTGATTGGCGTGCAGACCGCACGCAAGCACTATCAGCTGGGGCAGTTGATCAAGCTTGGTGATACTGAGGGCTATTTAATAGAAATTACGCCCACACTAATGATATTGGATACCAAGCAGGGCCATGCTGTGGTGCCCGCCAAACTATGTCATGAACAGATCAGTGAGATCATCGAAGACACATCGAAAGGCAGCGGTTCTCTAATGGGTAACCTGTTCAAAAAAAAGGGTGATCAGCATGAATCCTCGTGAACTGGATCTTGTGTTAACGTTTATTAAACAGCACCCGGATGCTGCCGCACGTCAATTGGAGTTACAGCCACAGCGCAATGCGGCGGAATTTATTCAGGCGCTGCCCCTAACTCAAGGGCGTCAACTCATCGCCCCTATGTTGCCGTCCTACGTCGCGAGGTTATGCGCTTATTGGCCCCTGGATAGGGTGGCTGCGCTACTCGCCGATTTTAATGCCAACAAAATAACGGCTATATTGAGAGGGATAAGCAAACCCAAGCGCGACGATTTGCTCAAGGCGTTACCCGAAAAAAATGCGGTGCTGTGTCGTCTGCTGCTGAGTTATTCTGACAACGCCGTAGGTGCGTGGATGAACGCCGATATCGCCCTGTTACCGCTGAATTGTTTGGTGCATGAAGCGCTGCAGCGTTTCACGCTTCAGGACAGTGCAGCATTGGGTGATGCACTGCTGCTTGTTGACAATGAAAATCGCCTGTTAGGCCAGATCTATTTAGGGGATTTGTTGCGCGCAAAAGGTGAGTCGCTGGTTTCCCACCTGAGACACGATGCACCGCCTGCCTTGTCGAGTAGAACCAGTTTGGCCGTAGCTGCCCGCCATGAAGGCTGGCAGACTTATGATACATTACCTGTACTTAGCCGTGACAAACAGGTTGTCGGCTTACTTCGCCATGCCGATCTGCGACGTAGCCTGGCGCAGTTCGGTGAAATATCCCGCGCGGTATCCTCAAATGATTTGCTGGGGGAAATGGGTGGGGCATATAAAGGAACGCTGATTGCATTGCTGGGACTGTTTGACAGACCGAAGACTGCGCCAATGATGGGAGAATCCCCATGACAATTGACACCGCGATATTAGCTGAGGAAGCCGAGACTGCTGTGGCAGCGTCCACAGAGGCGCTAACACAAGCATTTTTTCGCGGTTACCCACGGGATGCTGCACGCAAATTGGAATCCCTAGCACCGGAGGACGCGGCGCACATTCTCACAACACAACCATCGGCATTGCGTCAGCTTGTCTGGGCAGACATGACACCGCCAGCGGCGAGCCATATCTTGCTGCTGATGCCGGATGCGATTGCGCTTGAGTTGCTAGCAGCCCTGGATGCAGGTCCTTGTGCCAGCCTGATCAGTCGCTTTGATGAGAGCCAGCGTGAGCATTATCTGGCCCTAATGACACAGGCTCAGTCTCATGAACTGCGGGAGTTATTGGATTATCCAGCCAATTGCGCGGGTCATATGATGGATACGGGTGTGCTGACTTTTAGCATGACGATTACCGCAGAAGAAGCCATGGCACAGCTAACACAGCATCCCGCCATTATGCGCCGGCGGCTTTATACGCTCGACAACGAGTTGCGTTTGCATGGGCAGGTTGATCTGGTGGACCTGGTCGCTGCACAGCCAGAACAAACACTGGCAGAGATGAGTCGTTCGATCAGCGTATTCGTGACCGACTTAGACCCTAAAGAAGAGGTCGCTGAAAAACTCCAGAAAAACACCATCGACATCCTGCCGGTTGTCGACATCCACCACCGTTTATTGGGGATTATTCGTGGGGCTAACGCGATTGAAGTACTCAAAGAGAACATTGCGGCTAATTTGCAAACCATGGTGGGTGCCAGCGCCGACGAACGGGCCTTATCGAGCAGTTTTTTCGCGGTACGAAAGCGTCAGCCCTGGCTGCAGATTAACTTACTAACTGGTTTTTTGGCTGCCTCCGTCGTCGGCTTGTTTGAAGGTACGATCGAAGAGTTTACTGCACTTGCCGTGTTAATGCCGGTTGTTGCAGGACAGTCGGGGAATACTGGTGCGCAGGCGCTCGCTGTCACTATGCGAGGATTAACGCTGCGTGAGATTAGCACTCAGCATTGGTTTAAGGTGCTATTTAAAGAAGCCAGTGCCGGTTTGATCAATGGTATTGCCATTGCCATGACCTGTGCTTTAGGCGTTTATATTTGGAGCAAAAGTATAGGTCTTGCGTTAGTGATTGCGGTATCGATGGTGATCTCCATGACGATTGCCGGAATGGCTGGTGCATTGGTACCTATCTGTCTCAAAAAACTAGGACAAGACCCTGCACAGTCTTCCTCGATTATCTTGACGACGGTGACGGATATCGCCGGGTTCATGTCCTTTTTGGGGATAGCTACGGCGCTGTCCGGCGTGCTGGTATGAGCCTGTTATATTCTTCCATGATAGTGTTAAACATTGATGTGCTGGTCATTGAGTTGTTACTGCCCCGATGCTTTGGTCAACGCGTCGCCGCTACCGTGACTGACCCAGAATGCGGAGAATAAGCTGTGGGCAGCGGTAACAAATATGGGACATTATTCGTTGACAAGATTGTGATCTTGTTGTTTTTTTACTAGGTCTATCATCGAAACAGGGGATCCACGATGAACGAATTGTCAGACGAAGAAAAGCGGGTGCGAGATCAGTTAGCGATAGAGATCCCGGAGCTACCAGCCGTAGAAAAAGTACTCGAAGTGACTGGTCGACAGGCCAATATTCAAACGGGCGCCCGTGATCTGTTAACGCTGGTTTTCTCGTCTTTCTTTGCCTGTATGTTAGGTGTTCTCGCACCGGCGGTAGGGGCTTCAGCAGTCAGAAAAAAAACGTCTACCAGCGAAAGAAAATAAGCAACATTCGACTTGATTCGCCTGAAAAATCAATTATTTGTTAAACTAACAACCTTTGGAGCAATACACTGTGGAAAATGTCAGCACGTGGAGCGAAACGATTCTCACCATAGTGACCACGCTTTGGGTCAAACTTGCCGCGTTTTTGCCAAGCTTACTGGGTGCTATTGTATTGCTCATCATAGGTTTCTTTACCGCCAGATTTGCTGGGTTTGTGCTAGCCAAAGGGCTCGATAAAGCGGGATTTAACAAACTTAGCACGAAGGTAGGTGTGGCTGAGACGATGGCGCGCGCCAATCTCACACTCAGTGCTGCTGACATCATCGGCAAACTCGCGTTTTGGATCGTTATGCTAACCTTCCTGGTAATGGCTTCTGAAGCATTGGGTTTGCCTAGGGTGTCTGAAACCGTCGATGAATTTGTCATGTACTTGCCGAAGGTCATCGCGGCCGCTCTTATTCTTATCATTGGTTTGTTCGTGGCTCACCACGTCCGCGATTTGATTCGTAGTGGTGCCGAAGGTATTGGTGTAGAGCATGCGAAACCATTGGCGTCTGCGGTTTATGGTTTGTTTTTTGTGGTCATAGTGTCGTTGTCGATTGGTCAGTTGGAGATCGATACAGGTTTGCTTGATGCTGTCATATCAATTCTCATTGCCGCTATTGGCGTCGCTGTGGCATTGTCTCTTGGTTTAGGGAGTCGCGATTTTTCTGCCAACATTCTTGCCGGTGTGTATGCGCGTGACTTGTACCGTGTCGGCGATCAGATACAAGTAGACGATGTTTGCGGTACCTTGGAAAGTGTTGGTACCGTTAAAACGCAAATCAAACAGCAAGACGGCGAACTGGTGTCGGTGGCTAATAAGATCATTATCGATGCTAAAGTGAGCGTGAAGCGGTTATAACGCGTATTGGTAACATTTTGTCCCGACCAATTGATAGTGCGATCTTATGTGTTTGATTTCTGTACTACCTATAACTTCCAACAAGCCATCGCCTGAAAGTGACGATGCAGAATTGGTCGCGCAGGCGATTAAGGAGTTGCCCTATGTTGTTACCTCTTATGAGCTGCTGATCAAGCGGTACTATCCGCTGATATACCACACCTGTTTTAGTATATTGCGTGACCGCAGTGAGGCGGAGGAAACCAGCCAAGTAATCTTGCTGAAAGTGTTCAATGGTTTGCCACGATTTCAAGAGCGCTCAACATTTAAAACCTGGCTCATACAGGTTGTGAAAAATACCTGCTTTACGCGCTACAATAAATTGAAGCGTGAAAGGCAGTTATATTCGACCTTCTCTGAGCAGGGCGGGGATGGTTATGACCTACAGGATGCTGAGCTATCTGTGTCATTATCGAGGGAACACTTCGATGTTATGGTTAACGATTTAAGCGAGGAAGAACAGCTTATTGTTAGTTTGCGTTTTGTCAGTGAATTATCTTTAGCAGAAATTGCCAAACTTTTGGATTTAGGGCTTAGTGCGACCAAAATGCGTTTTTATCGTGCGCTGGAAAAATTAAAAGAGAGCGTCTAATACAGGGCGTGAGAAATATTTTGGCTGGCAGTACAAGCGCTCCTCGGTTAGTGTCGCCACCTAGTGATAGGTTATTCATTAGAACCACTTATAAAATCTGAATAAAACAACTTGGATAATAACGACGATAACCAAACTAAACACAAATACCGGAAAAGCCACTGTGTTATCTACACCGGGCATGCCGCCGATATTGATGCCGAACAAACCAGTCAGGAACCCCAATGGCAGGAAGACTGCCGTAATTACTGAGAGGACATAGAGGTTGCGGTTTAAACGGTCAGACAGTGCGTTTACCAATTCATCTTTGACTACCTGCGAGCGTTCACGAATCGCATCGAGTTCTTCGATACCTCTTACTAGAATGTCTTGGGCTTCTTGCATACGGCGTAAATTTTTATCACTTAGCCAACTGACTTCCGAAAAACGTAGCTGGTTGATCGCTTCTTTTTGTGGTGAAATATAACGGCGCAGCAAAATGGCTGACTTTCTAACCTCGGAAATGTCGCGGCGCAACTGTCGATCTGGTTGATCAAGCACGCGCGATTCCAACAAACTCATTTTTTCATCTAACTGGTCAATACCGTTTTCTATGTGTTGAAATAATGTCGAGCAAATTGCTGAAAAGATATCCCCGACCTCTTTTGGTCCACGTTTTTGATCGAAACTAGCGGCAACATCCATAAGGGACTTAGATTTTCGATAGCGCAGGCTTATCATACATCTTTCTGTAATCCATAAACGAACCGCTACCATATCTTCAGGATCTTCACCTTTATTGTGGTTCACACCGCGTAAAATAATGAGCGTGCCATGGTCCAACTGTAGAACCCTGGGCCGCGCATCTTGATCAAAAATTGCACGTAACGAGTGTTCATCAATATCAGGGAACGCACGGTGCATGGTGTTTTCAGCATCGGGGTGATTGGCGTCAAAATGAAACCATAATGGGTGAATGGCGTGTTGGGCGTTTTCGATATCTGCATGCTCGATTGAGCCGCCACGTCCGTCCAGTTCTTTCGCAAAAATGAGTGCAGATTGTGTCATTTATTCCCCTTATAGATGTCGTGTTTTAGCTGTAGAAGTTATTGTCTAATACTGTCTCAAGATGTTCAATTAAAAGTCCTATGCCCAAAATCGGGGGACATATCCTTTGCAGCGTGTGCCGCACGATGAGGTGTTTTAAGCGGATTTGAACACGTTTGTCGCTATCTATTGTGTTCCATAAAGTCAAAACCCGAATCCCTCGGGGTGCTTGGTGTTAGCATCCTTTTTTCTCATGGTTACGCATACCACTAAAACCTACCAGTAGGTCGCAATCAATCAATTTTCCGGCAATACCTATCACTGTCAATGCCTACCACCGTCAATGACGATCATAACGCGTCGAGGCGTACTGTCCAGATTTCCTAACGTGCGTAGGGTCTCGTTAGTCATCGCAATGTTGGTGGCTAGCAGGGTGGCAAAATGGGGATAGGGATGCAAGCCAAAGACGCTGAGTCCGATAATAATGCCCACCAGAATTTAGTTTACTACGGCGGGTTACCTGAACATAGACGTCAGCAGGTAGTCTCTAAGTGCCTGATATAATTCGACGCTTATATGAAATTCGACGGAGAGCATTATAGGGTCGCTATAACCATGGCTTCAACGACTCAAGTGCCGGCATGGATGCCTTTTAATAGTCGACCGAGGATGTCTGCGCCGGTAATGACACGGCGCTGCTCAGACCACAGTAAAATGATGTCATGGTCAATGACATCGTCACAGTGTATATCACGACTCCGCTTCAACTTACCAAGCACATCGCCCAAAGGTAGTTGCGGGTTAGTGACGAGGATAGGCCGATGGCAGTAATCATAGGGCCGAAAATCAGCGCGTGGCGTAAACAGAGCCGCTCGTAAGAAACCGTCAGCGTCTAATACAACGAGTGGTTGTTGCTTTTGGTTTATGAGTACAACCCATTTATGGCCAGAACGTTGTACTTGTTGTAAAAATGGATCGTTAGCTGAAGATGTGAAGTCTGGTAGTATGGGTAGATCGAGGTTGGTGGGCAACTCGATAATACTGTCTGGATCTAATGTAACGCCTTCATTGCATACTACAATATCGTCGATTTGCAGAAAGTTAAGTGCACCTATTCCCTCGATGGCATCAACCTCTGCATCTTCAGCTTCCATATGTTTTTTGATCACTTGCCGCAAGTCACGCTCTCGCATATACGTGATGCCTTCTTTACCCAGCCATATATCCAGTAACCATGCACAAGGTTTGGCGACAGGAAAAAGCAGTAACTGATAAAACCGCAACACAGGAGCTAACAGTGAGGCCACTTTAAGGGCGTGGCGTGAGCAGTAAGCTTGCGGCGTAATCTCACCAAACAACGTGATAAAGATCGTCGAAAAAGCAAAGGCACTGAATCCGGCTAGCACCGAGTCCGACAATAAAGTTAACAGTACATTGATCCCGACATTGCCCCACAATATTGTAGTTAGTAAGAAGTTAGAATCCTGGCGCATGCCGAGCACGGTTAACGCAGCTTTGTCTTTGTCGCTGGCTTTGACTTCTAGTTGGAGGCGGTTCAGGCTAAAAAAAGCCAGATTCAAGCCGGAAAACATTGCAGACTGGGATATACAAAAAGCGATACCAATCCATACCCACAAGTCTTGCTGAGGCAGAAAATTAAACCAGGACATTCAACCGTGCTCCTATGAAATGAGTGCTTGATCGTCAAAGCTTTGATCGGGAGACCAAATTGCAGTATTTTTAAAAGCGTCAACCGATGCCACAGCTTTTTTACATCTTCAAAGCAAGCGATATGAAACAGTGTACCAATAATGATCCCAGGATACTCTGCTTCAACGTCGTGCTCCACTGGATCGAATAGGTTTTAGCGGTCAGATATTACGCCAAGAATATTGTCTTTTTGACCAGCGCGCCGAGCGATGCCATCACGCGCAGCAAGCTGCTTTCCGGTGCTCGCTCCCAACGACTGGATCGAGCATTAATAAGCTCTTGGTGTTTGGTTGACTCTTTTGACGCCGGCGACGGCCTCATACAATAGCACTCTCACGCCATGCTCGTCGGCGACCTGATGTTAAGAGCCATCACGCAGATTCGAGTTTAGTAACAGCGGTGCTAAAAAAGCGTTGGCGAGCATCTTTGTTTCCGGGTCATCTAGAATTGGCCAAATTTGTAGCAGGTTGGCGCGGTTTAATGCCTCTGTGTGTTGGCCGATCCCATACGTAAATAAACGGCGAACGATCTCAATACCATTGAGCTCGTCACCGTGGATAGCTGCACTGATAAATGATCGTGGCCCCGGGCGTTTCCCACAGATAACCTGCACGGGTATATTCAAACTGATATGCGTGTGCAGTTTGGCAACGGGTACGTCAATGACTTGCCGCTCACCAGGCTGTACCGTTACACCGTTGATAATAATAGGCTCATTGATTGGCGACAACGATTAGTTGATGGTTATCCTTTACCTTGTGTGCGAGTTTTATTGGGTTTGGCGTTTTTTTCGATGAAGTCGATAATCAAATCGGCGACATCTTTTTCTGTGGCTTCTTCGATGCCCCTTAATCCTGGTGAAGAATTCACCTCCATAATCAACGGACCACGGTCGGATCGAAGCAAATCGACACCGCATACATTCAAGCCCATGATGGTCGCCGCTTTAATGGCAATTTTGCGTTCAGCGGAAGATAGCTTGACCAGTTTGGCAGATCCACCACGATGCAAGTTGGAGCGAAATTCACCTGCTGGTGCCGTTCTTTGCATCGCGGCGATCACCTTACCCCCCACAACAAAACAGCGAATATCGCTACCACCAGCTTCTTTAATAAATTCCTGTATCAGGATATTACTGTTTACGCCCATAAAGGCTTGAATAACACTTTCCGCAGCCTTTTTAGTTTCGGCTAGGACAACGCCAATACCCTGGGTGCCTTCTAGCAATTTAATAACCAATGGGGCGCCACCAACTTCTCTAATCAAGCCTTTGACATCATCGGGTGAGTTGGCAAAGGCCGTCACCGGAATACCGACCCCTTTACGTGACAATAACTGGATAGAGCGCAGTTTGTCTCGTGAACGGGAGATGGCCACAGATTCATTGACACAATAGGTACCCATCATTTCAAATTGACGGACAACCGAGGTGCCGTAAAAGGTTACTGAAGTCCCTATGCGCGGAATCACCGCATCAAAATGACCGGGGTTAAATTCTTCATCTTTGTAATGAACGGAGGGATTTTTGGTACCCATATCCATAAAACAACGAATATGATCGATCACTCGTGCTTCGTGGCCACGTACTGTTGCCGCTTCTACTAAACGTTTGGTGGAGTACAGTTTGGGGTTTCTAGACAAAATAGCTATTTTCATTATGTATCCTCGGCAGTGCTTATTGATTTTAAATCATCCTAGTTAGACTTGTCGTTGTAGAATAAAGTCACATTGAATACCATCACTGGGCCGGCTGACCTAGAAGAAAGGACGCGGTAGAGTTATGACTAAAATCTCTGTAAAAAGACCTTTGTTGGCCATGTGGCCTCTAAGTACGCCGAGGCTGTTAATGGCGCTGTAATT
>Ga0307488_10002371_pt1 | contig 15993 bp, 12 predicted proteins | sample SB02metaG_FD_202248 | JGI IMG/M metagenome (GOLD analysis project Ga0307488, IMG submission 202248) | Sea-ice brine microbial communities from Beaufort Sea near Barrow, Alaska, United States - SB 0.2 | ecosystem: Environmental > Aquatic > Marine > Coastal | place: USA: Alaska | collected... | reverse complement strand
GATCGACTAGTAATGGTATCGAACTTATTTCCTCCGAATTTCCGGAGGATAAATCGGCCGAGTTCCGGCGGGTGCCATTTTCCCAGGCGCGAGAAGATTCTTCTTCCATGGTCTTTAATCCCTCTGGCGCGAGGGCAGGCTGGCTGGTGGTTACCGAGGCCTGGCATCCCGATTGGCGTGCCTACTCCGACGGCTTAGAATTGCCAGTCTACAAAGCATTTGGAGGATTGATGGCTATTCCGCTAGGCCAAACCGAAGGCCCCATTGCCTTCATCTTCGTTCCTCCTTCTTGGTATAGTCTCTGCGTTTATCTCTCAGGTATCTCTTGGGTTGGAGTACTTGGCCTGCTCTTGCTCATGCCTCTTCCCTTGGTTCCTGCGATTTGGAGAGACTGGTGGTCTGGGGCCGACCAGGTGATGAGGCCAGTCACTCCCCCGACGGATCTTGTTAGCAAGGTTGTTGTAGTTATTCCGACCTACAACGAGCGCGAGTCGATCGATCAGGCGCTCGATCTCGTGGTGGGACTCCCTCGAGAAGTTGATGTTCTGGTTGTCGATGACGGCTCACCCGATGGTACCGCCGAGGTGGTCCGCGCGCGCTCCGAATACGGGAAGCGTATTTTCTTGCTCACCGGCCATGGCAAGGCTGGGCTGGGAACAGCCTATCGGCGCGGCTTCGAGTGGGCGCTGACCAAAAAATATGATGCGGTCGTAGAGATGGACGCCGATCTCTCGCACGACCCAGCCGATATTCCTCAGCTGCTGCAATCTCTCGACTCGGGGGCGCACCTCGCGGTGGGTTCGCGTTATCTTGGAGGAATCTCCGTACTCAACTGGCCCCAGAGCCGTTTGTTTATCAGTACTTTTGGAGGATTCTACGTACGAACTCTCACCGCCTTACCCATGAGTGATCCAACCAGTGGATTCAAAGCCATCCGCTCAGAGGTGCTGCAACATCTCGACTGGGCTCAGGTTCAGGCCGAGGGCTATGCCTTTCAGATTGAGCTGCACCACACCGCATGGAAGCAAGGTTATCGAATCAGGGAAGTGCCCATCATTTTTACCGAGCGAAGCGAAGGTGACTCGAAAATGTCGATGGCGATATCCTTCGAGGCGGCTTGGCGGGTGCTCCGTCTCGCCCTTAACAGTTAGCTTTGTCACCTCAACTATCCATTGCGAACTGTGCTAGTTGACTTCCTTTTCCATCTGAGATTGAGACGAGACTTGGTTGCGTATATAAATTCGATTTTATGAATATTCTCGTGACCGGCGGGGCCGGCTTCATTGGGGGCAATTTTGTCCGTCTTGCCCTCCAGAGTACCGATTGGAGGGTAGCCAAGCTGGTCAACTTGGATCTGCTGACCTATGCGGGGTGCCGCCACTCCTTGGATGATCTTGAGAGTGATCCCCGTCATATTTTTGTGGAAGGGGATATCGGTGATTCTGAGTTGTTGGGACGCTTGCTGCGGGAGCATCAGATTGAGGCGGTGCTTAATTTTGCGGCGGAGTCTCACGTCGACCGGTCGATCGACTCACCGGAACCCTTCATCACCACCAACGTTTTGGGAACGCAGCGGCTGGTCGATGCCACTCGTAGGTATTGGAATGATCTGGAGGAACCACGCCAGAGCGTCTTTCGTCTCCTTCATGTCTCAACTGATGAGGTTTATGGGACGCTGCAGTCTGGAGATCCTGCCTTTACGGAAGAGACCCCCTACGCTCCCAACAGCCCTTACGCGGCCAGCAAAGCGGCCTCTGACTTTCTTCTGCGAGCAGCCTTTCATACCCACAAATTACCGGTGCTGACGACTAACTGTTCCAATAACTATGGGCCGTACCAATTCCCTGAAAAATTAATTCCCCTCATTATCGGCAACGCCATGGAAGGGAAGCCTCTTCCGATTTATGGTGCGGGGAAAAATGTCCGTGACTGGTTATTTGTCGAGGACCACTGCCGGGCGATTTGGAGTGTCCTGCAAGGGGGACGGCTCGGTCAGACCTACAATATCGGTGGGGCCGCGGAGATGAGGAACATCGATGTGGTAGACACCATCTGTCTCCTGCTTGATCAGCTCCGGCCCGATCCATCCGGACCCCATGGCCGACTCAAGACATTTGTCACCGACCGGCCGGGCCATGACCTCCGCTACGCCATTGATTTTTCCAAAATTTCCCGTGAGCTGGGTTGGTATCCTCTGCAGTCGTTTGCCGGCGGGCTTCGGCGTACAGTGGAGTGGTATTTGGCCAATCAAAGGTGGTGTCGCTCGGTTGAGGCCGGTGGTTTCGAGCGAGATCGGCTGGGATTGTCCCCATAATTTTTTAATTCATCAGCGCCCTCATTTGGTGGCACCCTTCCATGCCCATTTACGAATATTACTCAGCAGACACTCATAAGATTTATAGCTTTTATGCCCGTCGCGTCCTCGGGGTGGAAAGAGTGCCCCATTGCCCCGATGGCGAGGAGAAGCTCATGGTTCGTCTTTTATCCCCTTTTGCCATTACGGGAGGCGCCCAAGAGACCGTGACCGAGGAAGGTGACGCCGGTTCCGCCTGCGATCCCCGGCAGGAAGCAGAGATGATGAGGCTGGCGGGTGAGATGTCGGGGATGGATGAGGCCAACCCAGACCCGCGGCAATTGGGACGATTGATGCGTCAGATGATGGGGGTCACTGGGGAAAAGATGCCCGAAGCCATGGCGGAAATGTTGGCTCGGATGGAGCAGGGCGAAGATCCGGAGAAACTAGAGGAGGAATACGGAGATGCCCTTGATGTGGAAACGATGGAAGATGGGGGAGATGGCACAAAAGAAAACCGGGGAGTCCGGCGTCGGCGGTTGCCTCCCCGCCGTGATCCGGCACTCTACGAAATGTCTGACTACCTTTAATTTATGAACCACCAACGTAAAGGAATCGTTCTCGCTGGCGGCAGTGGCACCCGTTTGTATCCGTGTACTTCGTCTATCTCGAAGCAGCTGCTCCCGGTTTTTGACAAGCCGATGATTTATTATCCGCTCTCCGTTCTCATGCTCGGAGGAATGCGGGAGATACTGGTTATTTCCACCCCGAGAGATTTGCCGCGATTTAAGGAATTATTGGGCGATGGCTCGGCCTTCGGAGTGGAGCTGACCTACGCGGAGCAGTCGCGCCCGGAGGGGCTACCTCAGGCTTATACCCTCGCGGAGGATTTTTTGAGTGGGGCCTCTTCTTGCCTGGTTCTGGGAGATAACCTTTTTTATGGATCGCGTTTGGTTGAGGTGATCAATAAGGCGGCTAGATCGCAGGCTGGTACCTTGTTTGCCTATCGGGTGGCTGATGTTAGGGCCTACGGTGTGATTGAGTTGGATGAGGAGGGCAAGGTGCTCTCTTTGGAGGAGAAGCCGCCTCATCCGCGATCTGGCTACGCCGTTCCCGGTATTTATTTTTTCGATGGTCGGGCCCCGCAATTGGCGGCTTCGCTTAAACCGTCGTCCCGGGGGGAGACAGAAATTTTGGACTTGGCCCGATGTTATTTAGAGGAGGACTTACTCCGAGCTGAAAAATTTGGGCGGGGGACCGCCTGGCTGGATACCGGTACGGCCGAGTCCTTGCTCGAGGCCTCCTCGTTTGTCCATGCCGTCCAATCCCGCCAGGGGTTGATGATCGCTTGTCTTGAGGAGATCGCCCTTGAGCAAGGCTGGCTGACCAAGGAGCAACTGCGGGAGAAGGCGAAAACGCTTGGGAAATCGAGTTACGGAGATTACGTGCGTCGGCTGGTTCAATAATGCACGCTTGTCATCAGGGCATGACCCGCTGCAATCTGGTCGGTTCATGATTCTTGATACGCACACCAATCTTCCTCAATACGCCCCCCTTTTCACTGGGCTGGATCCCGCACCAGTTTTCGACTGGTTGGCCAACTCCCGAGAGATTGAACCCGGAACCAAAGTAGAATTTTACGGTGACAAGGTTTTTGCCCGAGTCCTTCGCCCGGAGACAGGAGGTCGAGAAGACTTCCGCTGGGAGGCCCACCGCGAGTACATCGACCTTCAGTACATTCTTGGTGGGGGTGAGGTCATCGAATGGACCCCGGCGGAAAGTCTGGTGGCGGAGGGCGCTTACGAGGTGGCTACCGATTTCCAGTACTACGCCCCCGCTTCAGCCGATGCTTTGCTCACCATGCATGATGGTCTTTTCACCTTTCTTTTTCCCCAGGATGGGCACAAGCCCCTCGTTTCCGATGGGAAGAATAAAGAGGTTCATAAGGTGGTCGTAAAAATCCACCGATCGATGTTGTCGCTCTAAACAGAAGTTCTCTTTTTCACGTCCGATCCTTCTTGAGGCCGGGGGGCTTTCAGTGAATGCGCCCCAGTTTTTCTTTAATCAAAAACCAGAAAAAGATAGACGCCAAAGAGGACGAAGTGGATGGCTCCGTGGAGCATATTCGTGCGTCCCTGCCCGAAGGTGAGCATGGATAGAGCGAGGACGACCACCAGCAGAGTGACCTCTGCCATATCTAGTCCGAGGATGACATCCTGTCCGGTGAACAGCCCAATGAGGAGGGCTGCTGGGATGGTTAAGCCAATGGTTGCAAGAACCGATCCAAGGAGGAGATTGACTGAACGCTGAAGCTGGTTGCGACCAGCCGACTGCACCGCGGTCAGTCCCTCCGGAGCGAGGATGAGAGCGGCGACAATGAGACCACCCAAGGCTACGGGAAGGCCGGCTTTGTCTGTACCAAAATCGAGAATAGCAGCTAATCTTTTAGCGAGAATTACCACCGGAACGATATAGGCCAAGAGGAGGAGGACATGCCACCAAGTTGAGTGCGGGGAAGCGTGCTGGTGAGCGTCATTACCGGTTGGGGCGTCTTGATCGTGGACGAAAAATTTTCGGTGACTCGTGGTTTGGAAAACCAAGAAGACGGCGTAGACCGAGGCGGAGAGAATGGTCAACCCGATGGCTTGGCCATTGGAGAAGCCCTTAAATGGGCCCGACTTGGTGAACTCTGGTAAGATGAGCCCGATACAAGCCAAGGGGAGAATCATGGCTAGGTAGGAACTGGCACCCTTGAGGTTGAATGATTGCTCGTGAAATTTGATGCCACCCACCAAGAGGCAGATTCCTACCAGTCCGGTCAGAACGATCATGACAACCGAGTACATGGTGTCTCGGGCTAAGGCCGGTTGATCTCCCTGAAGCATGAGAGCTGCAATCATGAGGACTTCCAGAGAAATGACGGAAAAAGTCAAAATCATGGTGCCGTAGGGTTCCCCGTACCGTTCGGCTAGAACATCGGCATGGCGGACGACAGCAAAGGCCGCAAAAAGAATTGCGGTGCAGATCCAGATAAGGCCGCCAAAAGCTAGGGGCACCGAGGGAGACGGGCCACTGAAATCTGGAGCGGCAAACATCCAGATGAGAGCAGATCCCCAGACGGCAGCGAGAGACCATTCTGAACGAATCGTTTTGAGCATGGCACGATAGTGAACATGAAGGAGAGAGGATGCGGAAGAATATTACCTCAGGGGTCTTCCTCGTTGTCCTCCATGGCCGCTCGGGGCAGTGATTAGTGAATAGGCCTTCACCTCAGGGCATTTTTGTCTGAACCTAAGAAGGATTATGTGGCAGGTATTTCAAGAGTGCTTACTTTTTCTCCATCAGGAGAAAAAATGGTGGCTCATTCCTCTCATAGCCATCCTCCTTCTCATGGCTGCGGTCATCATGTTTGCCAGTGGGTCTGTCTTGGCCCCGCTGATGTATCCCCTGATGTAGGAGCTTGCATGCGTCATATTCTTGGGATCTCTGCTTACTACCATGACTCGGCGGCTGCTTTGCTCACCGATGGAAAGATCGTTGCCGCGGCCCAAGAGGAGCGATTCAGCCGAAAAAAAAACGATGAGCGCTTTCCCCGTCATGCTGTCGATTTTTGCCTAGAAAGAGGAAATCTTGGTCAGGACGATCTCGATGCGGTTGTCTTTTACGACAAGCCCATCATCAAATTCACTCGGATTTTGGAGTCCTACCTTGCCGTAGCCCCGAAGGGGTGGCTGACTTTTCCTCGAGTTCTTCCCTCATGGCTTGGACAAAAACTCAATCTCCGTGCCACCATCCGCCACGAAATGCCGCAACTGGGAAGTCGTGCCCCTATTCTTTTTACGGAACATCATCAGTCGCACGCGGCCAGCGCTTTTTTCCCGTCCCCTTTTGAGCAGGCGGCCATTCTCACGGTCGACGGGGTGGGAGAGTGGGCCACCACTACGATCAGCCGCGGGGAAGGAGCTGATCTCGAAATGCTCCAAGAAATGAATTTTCCTCACTCCTTGGGATTACTTTATTCCGCCTTCACCTCCTACTGCGGTTTCCAGATTAATTCTGGTGAGTACAAGTTGATGGGCCTCGCTCCCTACGGAGAGCCAAAATACGTTGCCCTCATTCTTGAGCACTTGGTGGAGGTGAAGGCGGACGGGTCTCTCCGCCTCAACCTCGATTACTTTGGCTTTGTTGGTGGATTGAGAATGACCAACGCCAAGTTTGACCGTTTGCTCGGTGGCCCAAGGCGCCAGCCGGATGCCCCCTTGGAAGAGCGGTACATTGATATCGCACGGTCGATTCAGGTGGTGACGGAAGACATCATGCTGCGTCTGGCCCGCCATGCCCGTGACCTGACGGGTCAGTCCAATCTTTGTCTCGCGGGAGGGGTAGCCCTTAATTGTGTGGCCAATGGCAAAATACTCCGGGAAAAAATCTTCGAGCGGATCTGGATTCAGCCGGCCGCGGGAGATTGTGGAGGAGCCTTGGGTGCCGCCTTGGCGGTTTGGCATATGGGTGAGGGAGCATCGCCAGCACGGGTGCTGGAGGAGCCTGATTCCATGGGAGGATCTCTCCTTGGCCCCGAGTTCTCCGATGCGGAAATCGAACGGGTCCTCAGGAGCCATCAGGCGGTTTTTCGTCGGCTTGAGGGGGCGCAGCTCCTCGATGAAATTGCCTCTCTGATCGACCACCAGAATATTGTCGGTCGCTTTGCTGGACGAATGGAATTTGGTCCTAGGGCTCTAGGTAACCGCTCGATTTTGGGAGATCCTCGCTCTCCCATGATGCAATCCGTCCTCAATTTGAAAGTGAAGTTCCGTGAATCTTTTCGGCCTTTCGCTCCTGCCGTTTTGCTGGAGCGAGCTGCTGAGTTTTTTGATTTGGAGGAGGCCTCTCCCTACATGCTCATCGTGGCTCCCCTTCGCCCCCACCTCAGGGTAGAGGTGGATGGAAAGGTGGAGGGACTGGACCGAATCAAGCAGGTCCGCTCCCAGCTTCCCGCCATCACCCATGTTGACTACACCGCCCGGGTGCAGACGGTCGCGGTCGACCAGAATCCAGAATTTTATGCTCTGCTTAAGCGGTTTGAGGCGCGTACTGGATGCCCTATTTTGATGAACACCTCCTTCAACGTCCGAGGTGAGCCGGTGGTCTGCACTCCCGATGATGCCTACCGCTGCTTTGTTAACACGGAAATGGATTATCTGGCTATCGGCCATTACCTCTTGCAGCGCACCGAGCAGCCCAGCCAGCCGATCAAGCCCTGCTTTTCTCCTGTTCCCGACTAGTCCCATGCTCCGCCTCCAAGAAAAACCGAGTGAGTGGATCAAATTCACCGCCGTCATGGGGATCGCCTGCAATATGGTGGTGGCGCTGCTTTGGTGGCGGGGGGGTCTTTCCTTTTCCTCGCTGATGATGACGGCGTTTGTCGCTTTGGTGGTCGTGCTGACCTCTATGGCTCGGCCTTTTTGGTTCCGAGCTTTCTACCGTGGGGGGATGACGGTGAGCTTCTCTTTCGGCCAAGCTATTGGTCGCATCCTTCTTTTTCTTCTTTTTGCTATCTTGGTCATCCCCTTGGGATTGATCCTTCGCCTTTGTCGCAAGGATCTGCTCCAGCTTAAGCCGCTTCCTCAAGGCGAGACCTACTGGCGCACCGCTCGAAATAACCGCAATTTCGAGCGGATGTTTTAAGGCTGCCTTGGCCCGGTCGGTGGCCTCTGCCGGCGTTGCTCAATCGCAAGCAGCGTAGCTTGGGCTGGGGTCAAGTCGGGCTCGAGCTGGAGAGCTTGCCTGAGACTTTGCTCCGCCCTTTCCAGTTGATCGTCTTGGGCCAGCAGCGCCCCCAAGTAGTAATGAGTCCAGGCCACCTCGGGCAAGAGTTGGAGGAATGCTTCCGCTTGAGAAATGGATGCGGCTTTGTCTCCGGTGCCATCGAGGAATTGAGCGTAGTTGCCCACGCGGAGGGTGTTATCCGGCTCTCGTACGAGGGCCTCGGCGTAAAGGGTCCGATCGGCCGAGGCCGTCGAGCCAGTGATTCCGGAATGAATCAGAGTGATCTGATCCCGGATGAACCCAAGGTTTTCCATATGGCTTGATTGGGAGCTGAAGGGTGGCTTCTCCATCCGGCCAGCCATCTCATGCCAAAGCCTCAATTTATCCCATGTCGTCAGGGCCAAGGCTTCGTCGCAGGCCTGCTTGCCCAACCATGGCGTGGTTTCTCGGAGTAAAGCAGGAGGAAGCACTCCCGCGATGGCGTCGGCTACTAGTTTGGCCAATCGATAATTCCCTTGGGGGGTTAGGTGGACGTGTTCGTAGAACAGCTCCTGGCCGGAGATGCCTTGAGGTTGAGCTTCCGTCAGTAGTTGGGCTGCATCAAGCCCGGTAACAAAGTCGCTCTGCTCTTCCGCGATTATCCTTAGAATGTCGTTGATCCGTCCGCTTGCCCGAACCGAGAGGGTATCGTAGTCCCTCGCTTTCTTGAGTGACTCAATCGCCGCGGCACCATTCCCAAGAGCGAGCTGACACCGTCCTATGCGGAACTGTAACTCGGCAAACTCTGGATCAAGGGCGGCCGCCGCCTCGTACTGCTCTAGAGCCGCGGTAACTTGCCCGGCCCTTTCTCGTTGCTTTCCCTCGGTGAAGGCGGACGTCCATGGGATTTCTGCCGCCGAGGTCAGGCCCTCTCCATGGCTGGAGGCAAAGGGAGCACAGTTGCGGAGGTTGCTCCCGACGGTGCTGAGGATAACCGGGATTTCAGAGGTGCGGGCGATCGATAGAATGTCTCGCAAATTGGTCTGAAAATTGTGGTAAACCGCCTCTCGCTCCGGAGCATCATGCTTCAGTTGGTTTTCCGTAAATAAATTGAGCCCCGTCCATTGCTCGGCTGCTTCGCTACCGCTGGCTCTCCTCGAAAAAACACTCTGCATCAGTTGCCCCAAGCGGGTGGATTTGAGGAACAGCCCCATGCGAATGAGAGGAAGGGGAATGGCTTTGCTGGTGAAGACTGTCCCCGCACCAAAGGGACCTACCATTTCGTTGTTGCCTAGATAGATGATCCACATGTCGCCCTCAAGCTGGGCGCATTCTCGCGCAATGGGGAGGACGGCATGGGAGTTGATGGCGGTTATCCCAGTATTGATTATTTCGAAGGTGGTTGAGGGGTAGCGAGCGGCCAACATCTCCTTGAGGTAACTGCCGAAGCTGTAGCTTGGATCGGGATCACCGAGGGCGGCGGAGGCTCCAAAAATGAAGATGCGGTAAGTCCCGAGGGGTTTTGAGGAGGGGAATCGGTAAAGAACAGGAGTCCGAGCCAGCTTGGAGGGGAAGAAGCGATGACCAAATTTGTTGTTGGGAATGAGGTAGTCCTCTCCCTCAATCGAATGCTCGAGGAAAAAGCTGGTGGGATAACCATAACCGGAGACCCGTAAAAATATTTCCGCGGTGCCAAGGATGAGGACAGGCACGACAAGCATAAGCAGCAGACGGAAAAACCAGCGCTGGCGGTTGGACACTTTCCGCGCACGCTTTCCAGATTTTGCATGGGACCTAGGGGAGTGAGTCATCGCGGTCGAGAGAAGGAAAAATTCTTCCCCAGTTTCCTTGATCCGAACTCGGTGTCAATCGCCAGATCCCCGAGCTTAGAAGAGTGATCAACTTCGCCGAAAAAGTGGAGATGCTGGCTCTTGGGAGGGTCTGCTCACTGGCTAAATAAAAAGCCTCCGCTCAACCTGATGGGGCCGTCCCCCATTCCTCGTCGTTGCGTCGGCCCTAGAGCCTCAAAATGCGGGCTTTGACGATGTCCCCGTCCTCCCTCAATTCGTCCATGACCTTATCGTCTGGGGCCGAGTCGAGGTTGAGTAAGGTCAAGGCGGTGCCGCCCGCTTGATCGCGTCCCAAGGACATGCTGGCAATGTTGACGCTGTGCTTGCCCAAGAGACTTCCGATGTGGCCGACAATGCCGGGACGATCCCTGTTCTCGAGGAGAAGGAGAACACCTTCCATTTGGGCTTCGATGTGGCGTCCGTTGACCACCACCACGCGAGGCTTCTGCCCGAAAAATGTTCCGGCGGCTGAAGAAGTTTGGTCAGAATCCTCTGCCGTGACCGTGATAAGGTCGGTGAATTCTCCGCCGTCGCTGACCCGTGACTCGATCACCTGCAATCCGAGGTTTTCTGCCAGACTGGGGGCGTTGATCCCGTTGACATCGGTGCCATGGATGTGGGTGAGGAATCCCTTGAGGACAGAGCGGGTGATCGGGGTTGTCTCCATCTCTCGAGCCTTGCCACTGTAGGTGACATGGAGGGTTCCACAGCGTTTGGGGGCGAGTTGGGCGACAAATCGCCCAAGGCTTTCTCCCAGTTCCATGTGGGGTCCCAGCACCGCCAGTGTCTTGGCATCGACGCTGGGGGCGTTTACCGCATTGTTGATGGTTCCGTCGAGGACGGCCGCTCGGATGGCGAGGGCTATTTCGATCCCGACGCTTTCTTGGGCCTCCGCCGTGGAGGCGCCAAGATGAGGAGTGAAAACAATATGAGGGGCGTGGCGTAGGGGATTTTCTGCTACCGGAGGCTCTTGCTCAAAAACATCGATCGCTGCTCCAGCTACTTGACCGGAGGTAAGGGCGGCCGCGAGGGCGGTTTCGTCGATGAGGCCGCCACGAGCACAATTGATAACCCGAGCACCTTTTTTAAGGAGGGCAAGGCGGCGAGCATCGAGCATGTGTCGGGTCTCGTCGGTTAGAGGCATGTGCATGGTGACGAAGTCCGCCTTGGGCAGGGCTTCATCGAGGTTTTCAACCAGTTCAACTTGGAGGGTGCGTGCCCGCGCCTCGGAGAGGTAGGGATCGTAAGCGACCACGTGCATGCCAAAGGCGATGGCGCGCTTGGCTACTTCGGTGCCGATGCGCCCCATCCCAAGAATGGCTAGAGTTTTCCCATTGAGTTCGACGCCTTGGAAGAGCTTGCGCTCCCATTTACCCGATTTGACGCTGGCATCGGCTTGGGGAATCTTGCGGGCGACCGAGACCAGAAGGGAAAATGCGTGCTCAGCCGTCGACACCGTGTTGCCTCCGGGGGTATTCATCACCACGATTCCGCGCTGGGTCGCGGCTTCGACGTCCACATTGTCCACGCCCACGCCAGCCCGACCAATTGCCTTGAGCTTGGTCGCTGCCGCAATGATGTCTGACCCCACCTTGGTCTGGCTGCGGACGACCAAGGCGGAATACTGGGGGATAATTTTCAGAAGTTCCTCTTGGGACAGGCCTGTCTGGAAGGTGACATCGAGTTGGCCTCCTTCAGCCAGGGCATCGACGCCTAGTTGCGAGATCGGGTCAGAAACGAGAACTTTGGGCTTGGACATGGAATGAAAGAAATTAGCCGAGGCCGCCCCTGCCGTCACGTGATTTTAAGGAAGATCCGCCCAAAAGCGGCTCAGAGGGGGAGGGTCTCGTATTCCGAGCAGAGGTAGATAAAGAGCGATTCGCCTGAGGGAGCAGCAATTTTTGCCAAAAGACGATGACCGGCAAAGGCCGCCGTGATGGCTTGGGGAAGTTGCTCGGTTCTTTCGGTGGTAAGGTAGAGCGCCGAGCGTAGAATAAAGGGATTGATCCCCATCTCTTCGGTGTAAGGGTCGGGTAGTGCCTCGGGGTCGTTTTCAGGAGCCTCAACAATTTGGTCGTAACGAGGCCAGAGGGCGTACTGGCTCTGGGCGAAAGGTGATTCGACGACGTAGACGGGGGGGTGACCTACTGGAACAAACGAGGTTTCCTTGAGGTGCAGGCCAATCGCTGAGGCCAGTCGGGCGTTTTCGGCAATGAGAAAAACAGGGGCATCCGCATTGATCGTTTGCTTCTGCCGTAGGTTGGAAATCTCGGCGGCCACGGCGGGGGTAACCAAGGGGATCAGCTTGGGCTGGAGGGCTAGCTCTGCTCCCGACCAAACTGCGGCACTCAGCATGACAAGGGAAAGAAGGTGCGGTTGGCTCGAAAGAGGAATCCATGCCAGGGCGGGGACGAGAAGTGCCGTGGTAAGGAGGGCGGCTGCGGGAGAGCTCTCTCCACGCAGGAGCAGATAAGTGGTAATAAGGAGAAAGGAGAGACTGGGGATGATAAGGAATTTGATTTTTGGAGAGCTCCCAATTTGGCGTAGGGCAAAAAAGATAGCAGCCCCCAGAAGAGGTAGGACGAGGGGGGAGACGGCCATGGTGGAGTCCCAGATCCCGTAGGGCAGGTGAGCCCAATCGAAAGTGATCGCCGTCTGGAAAGTCCCCCCGATGAAATGAACCCAGCCATGGTTAGCGTTCCAAGCGAGGAGCAATCCCCCGAGAGCAAGAGAAGGAATGAGGGCCAGCCAGATGCCAGGTTTGAGCAACTGCCGGCGCCACCGAGGGGAGGAGATTAGGACTGCAGTCATGGCCGGTAGGAGGAAACAGGCAAGGTAGTTGAAGGCCAAACCCCCAGCGGCACAAAATCCTCCAGCCACCCACCAAAGGGAGGAAAGTCGATCGAGACCCCGCCAAGCACAGGCCATAAATCCGAGGCTGAACATGGCGAGTGGCATGGCGCTGTTGGGAGTCAGGGCTGCTTCGTTGAAGTTGGGTAGCAGGTTGAGAAGGACTGCCCCAGTCAGAGCCGCTTTCTCCCCAGCCAGCGGGAGGATGAGGTAATAAAGTGCTAGGGTGGCGCCGACGGCGAAGAGAGGCCAAAAAATGGTGGCCCCCAGACTGGAGGGCCCCACAAGCTGCATCCCGGTGGCCACGGCAAGGGCCGTGCCGGCGGGGCCCTCAAAAGTGGCCCAGGAGAGCACGGTGCCGCAAGTAGCGAGGTAGGCTTCCGTGGGAGATAATTCTTGCGAGGCATGCCAGGCCCAGCGAAGGAGGGTGAGAACCGCTAAGAAGAAAAAAAGAAGGAAGCGTATCTTCATTGAGGGGGGATCAATCGTGGGTGCCTTGAGGCCAACTTTGGGACGATACCAGGGGCCCATCTGTGCCAAATCCATCGATAAAGAGCGACCAGTCCATAGGTAACTAGAACCGACATGATCGCGCTCAAGACGATGTCGGAGGGCCAGTGTGAGCCAGTGGCAATCCGAGAAAGAGCCACTAGCGAGGCCGGGATGTAGAACAAGGCCCCTCGCCATCGGTAGAAGATGGCCAGCACGGTGGCGAAGCAGAACATGTTTGAGGTGTGGCCGGAGGGGAGAGAGTTGCCTCGAGACCGCGGAGCGCTGGCTTTGGAAGGCCTCACCCTTGCCGGTTCGGCTAGAGCGAGAAGTCGGGGACTGGCCTGGGCAAGATCGACCCTTCGAGCTTGCGGCAAGACATGGGAGGGGCGTTGGCGACCGATGATATCTTTCAGCGGATTGATCAGACATCCCTCCATCAGGCCGATGGACAAGAGCAGGCAGGCCAGCATGGCGCGTCCGCGAAACCCTCCGAACCACGCGATAAGGACCCCCGTTAAAATGAGGAAAGGCATCCAGAAATCCAAACTGGAAAGGACAGCCCATCCGGAGTCCAGCCACGGGAGTCCGTGGTCGCGGTTGAAGAAAAGGAAGACTTGTTGGTCGAGAGAGGATGCCACGTGTGCTATTGTCGGGCATAAGTTTGCCATGAGACAAGAAAGGACGAAGAGCAAGACCGGCCGCCTTCGGGGGGGGAGAGAATGGGGCCATGGGCTGATCATCGCCTGGCTCGCCTTGTCTAGTTTTCTGGCTTCAGGATTACTCGCCGCCGATCACCCTGCCCCTCAAGATTTATTGCGGGCGGCCCGTTTCGCCTCAGCCGAGCAGGACATAACGGTGCGGGGGAGATTACGATCGGGGGCGAAGACGGCACCTTTCACTCTTCGAGTGGATTTTGGTCGTTTACGTTTCGATTTTGTCGACCCAGCGAGGGTTATCGAGGTTCGTTTGGGGGAAGATTTTTCCGGGGTCTATGATGGTGGCGGGCAAGCCTTGGGCCAAGGCATGGCAGAACAGGTTTCCCCGGGGATGGACCTGACGGTGGAGGATTTGTCTCTTGGTTTTTTGTATTGGCCCGATGCCCGCTTGATCGGAAGGGAGAGAGTGCGGACGCGGTCGTCTTGGAAAATGGAATTACGCCCTGGAAAATTCGGTTCCGAATTTGCCGTGGTTCGGGTGTGGATTGATCAGAAAAGTGGTGCTCTCCTGAGGATTGAGGGATTCGACTGGGAGGGTAAGCTGTCCCGCCGTTTTGAGGTTGTTTCCGGTCAGAAAATCGATGGCCAGTGGATGCTCAAGCAGATGCGGATTGAACGCTTCGGTCCGGAGAGCTCGTCACGTCCGCTGGTTCGTTCCTATCTTGAGATTCTCGGCAAAGAAGAAGGATGATTGGTTTGCTGCTGGAGGTGCAGGCTCTGTTTTTTTCTCTATTTTCCACCAAGGCAGGCTTGGGCCAGAGGTAAAGTTTTGCATTCCAAGTACGGCTTGCTTGCGACAGATTGCGACGGATGAGCACTGAGCAAAACCCGTTCGGCCCCGGCTTGTGGCAACGAAAATCGTGGTACGCTGCCCTGACCGCCTTGTCGGTGGTGGCACTGGTTTCTGTGGTTGCTGGTGTTCTTTTTCTCGTGGCTCAAACCGCGGCGTTTCTCCAACCTCTCCTTATTCCAGTGGTGGCCGCGGTGGTGCTGACTTACTTGCTCGGTCCGGTGGTCGATCGCCTCTGCCTCTTTGGCTTATCCCGGATGTGGGCTGTGCTGGTTTTGTTTGGACTCATTGGTATCGGCTTTCTCGGGATCGGCCTCTGGGTTGGCCCTGTCCTGTGGAGTCAAACCTCGGAATTCGGGAAGACCCTGCCACAGCAGGCTTCGCGCGGTCAGGATTTCCTCATGTCGGCGGTGGCATGGGTGCGGGGCCTCCAAGAGAGCTTTGAACCGGTTGCGGTAGCAGGGACGAGTCAGTCAGTTTCCGATGAACTCTGGAGTATGGTTGGAACCCATGTGCAGGAGTTGGTCCTTTGGATTGAGAAACGTCTGCCAGAAATTTTATCCACCGTCGGTGGCTTCTTGCAGCGCAGTGCCGGTGGGTTCCTCGGGGTTGCTGGGGTGGCGGTTAGTCTTTTTTTAGTCCCGCTTTTTCTTTTCTTTTTCCTCAAGGATTCCGACAAGTTGGCTCGGGACTGGCGGCAATATATTCCCCTGCCGGAGTCCAAGCTGCGGGAAGAAGTGGCCTCCCTTCTGGAAGAGATTAACAGCTACCTCGTGCGCTATTTTCGTGGGCAATTCACGGTTAGCCTTATTGATGGTGCCCTCATCGGGATTGCTCTTCTCTTTCTCGGATTAAATTTCGCCCTTTTGATCGGACTGGCGGTGGGACTGCTGGCCCTCATTCCCTACGTCGGACTGCTCATCTGCTGGGTTCCTGCGGTGCTCATCGCCGGAGCGCAATTCGGAGATTGGATGCACCCGCTGATTGTCACCGTCATCTTTATTGCCATGAGCAATTTCGAGAGCTTCTTCATCTCGCCCCGGGTAGTGGGTGATTCGGTCAGCCTCAATCCGCTCACGGTTATTTTGTCCGTCCTCATTTGGAGCCTAGTCCTAGGGGTCTTGCTCGGGGCGCTCCTCGCGGTGCCGCTGACCGCGACGATCAAAGTGCTGCTACAGCGCTATGTCTGGCGGAGGCGATTTTAGGGGGCTCTCCGCTCAGTCTATCGAGGAGTTCTGCCCACTGAGATTGTCCTCG
>Ga0307488_10002370_pt1 | contig 15998 bp, 9 predicted proteins | sample SB02metaG_FD_202248 | JGI IMG/M metagenome (GOLD analysis project Ga0307488, IMG submission 202248) | Sea-ice brine microbial communities from Beaufort Sea near Barrow, Alaska, United States - SB 0.2 | ecosystem: Environmental > Aquatic > Marine > Coastal | place: USA: Alaska | collected 2017-05-06 | reverse complement strand
ACCTCTGACATCAAATTGAGTTTGGCCAATTGGGTCTTTAGTTCTCGTGAATAGTATTCCCAGTTGTTTCCATTCCGAGGTGTTGCCGCTGAAAGTCCCCATTGTAACATCGTGCGGGACGCTTCTTCGATGGCCTGATCTTTTTTGCCTTGTGAAATCAGCTGTTGGATTCGGTTCTGATTATTCTGTGGTTGAGAATACCCCATGCTGGATGCGTAGGCGCCTCCGGAAGTTGAAGACGCCCGGCTCATTGCATTTGCCAGCTTTTCTTCCTGTCGTTTCGCTTCTTCTTCGAGCCCGAGGTTCTCCAGGGCACCGGCTAATTCCTGTCGTTGATTCCCGAGAAGACGACCATGCCGCAATCGCAACGCGGCGGCTCTTCCGGCCTCCATTGCTATTTTACTTTCCTCTCCCAGTTCAATCGCAGCATGAACGATCGCGCCGTCTAACTCTTGCCGTTGAGTTCGCGACATCGGGAGAGATTTTGCCTTGGAGAGGTAACTGATCACCTTTTCGTATTCGCCCTGGCGCGCTGCCCAACCGGCTGCCAGCATTGACGAATCCAGAGTTGGCTTATCGGTTGAGACGAGAGACGCGACCACTTCAGCCATCGCTTCATCTTCTGCGGCCCCTTGAATCATCAGTAATAGCTTGACCATCGGGTGCTTTGCTTTCTCCGCCATTTCAAGCGGTGTTTCCGGCTCTTTCTCACCTTCCTCAACATTTTGATAAACCAGTGAATTTTGGTTAGCCGGAAAGAGCGAGCTAACTTCCTGCGGAACGAGATTGAGTTGGGGATTCGGGAAGGGGAGTTGTTTCACCATTTGCTGATTCTGATTTCCTCGATACGCATAAAGTGAAGAAAAGGCGGGCTTTTTAGCCAATTCCGCTATCTGGGAATCGATGAGTTGCAGGAATTCATCGCCACGATTTGCGGTGCGCAGCATCCCGGCGGCACTTCGAAACACATATCCTTGATTGACGGCCGTTTGCTCCATCACTTCCGGATACCAGCTCATGGCAAGGTCGATTAGTTCATCCCGCTGTGCCTTTTCCAATTCAATTCTCTGCACCTGATGAGTCACGGACTGAGCGACCAAGCGGGTGACCATGGAGAACATAGTGTAATCTGGCTTCTTAACCTCTTTTAAGAGCGCTACGGCTTTCGCCTGCATCGCGGGGCTTTTGTGATCCATGAGCCGGGCACCGCCTAAAGCCGCCATCACTCCGTAGCGCGGGTATTTTCCCCCAAGCAGATCAAAAGCCTTTTCGAAGCGACTGATTTCGGTGGTGACGTTGTTTTGGTTCGCTTCCAACCAGAACGCATGAAGGGCTTTATTGTCTGGATTTTCATCGATCAATTCATCCGGTATTTGAAACGAAGATTGATTGGGGTTGAAGGTGAGTTTCGAAAATATAGCTGCATTTTTCTGCCCCGAAGTTTCCAGCTTGGCCGTGATCTCGTCAGCCTTGGTTTCATCCAGCGAGGTCACAAGACTGTTCAAGTGAGCCATCGCATAAGCCGAGACGTAGTCGATCGTGGGCGGCAGGGCGACCGTTTGGCCTCTACCGCGGATGCCTCCATAAGAGATGAAATTTTGATTTTGGTTTTGGCGGTAACGGTAGGCTTGATAGATCGATTGGCGGAAGCGGTAGAAATCCAACATCCCTTCCGGCAACGTAGTGGGCATGCGCGCCATCGAACGTTTCAGCGGATCGATCCCGAGGCTTCCTTTGATCTCTTGATCGAAATCTAACAATGACAGAAATACCTCCGCAGCTGCGGCCGGCTGGTCAGATTCTTCGAGCGCGATTGCTCTCAAATAATGCAGCCGATAGTCTTTAGGAAACTCAACCAACCAGGGTTCGAGAAATTCGTTGAGCCGATCCCACGCATAGCGGGTCGAAATCGCTTCGGCTAATTTCAAAACCCTGTTGGCGTCCATTTTCTCTTTCGCCAGGGCAGCGAGTTCCTCATAGCCAGCTTCTTCGTCGCCATTTCGGAGTTTGATCGCCGCAAGCTTTTCCCGCACTGATATGGAGTTCTCGATTTTCTGAGCTTTTTCCAATGTTGCCAAACCAGCCTCCCAGTCGCCCTCCGACTCTTCAATTCGTGCGACTTCCAAAAGAAACCCGATGTCGTCCGGTTTCAGGCGGGCTGCCTCCAACAAAGTGTTGCGCCGTTCTTCATAGTCGCCGGTCGTCCGATGCATTTCGGCCAGGGCCATCAGGGGAGCAATCGATTCCCGATTGTTTCGCTTCCGGCTTTTGTAATCCTCGATGAGAGTGTCCAGTTTGCCCATGTTTTGGGCGGTTCCTGCCAGCTTGCTCACCCATTGCAACTTGTCAGAAAGCGATTCACCCTCGTCGTAAAGTCGTTGATAAATTCGCTGGGCATCGGCGGATTTTCCTTCTTCTGCATAAAGTTGAGCCAGTTCCGAGCGGATCGTTGTGTCGCCTTCGAATTTATTCGCCGCCAGCCGAAGGACTTGAATCGCCACTTCCGTTTTTTGCTCACTTCGCAACAAATTCGCCTCGGTGAGCCATGGCTCGATGCTGCCGGGAGACATCGTTTTCCACTCCGGAAGCCACTTTAACGCTTCCTCAGTTTTCCCAGCGCGCTCATAGAGGTTCACCAAATTTCGGACAAACAATGATTTTCTGCCTCCCACTCCTTCGATCAAATCTTTCGTTGCTTCGGCTGCTTTTCCCCACAACTCGCGTGCCATCAAGGAACGGATCCGTTGGGTCAAAATCAAGAGGTCACTTGCGTGCTCACCTTCGACCAACAAAGCGTCGACCGCATCGTAGTCTGACTCGATCTCCAACAGCTCGGCAAGAAGGCACGTCTCCTGAATGGTTCGATTGTCGTTGTCGCGGAGATTGGTAACGAAATTAGATTTACCCTCGCTTTTTCCAATCACCTGCGCGGCCTGTTTTACTGCGGCTTCCAGATCAATCGGCTCTTCAATCAGATTGATGCGCTGCATCGTCCACGGCACCGCTTCTTCAATTTTTTTCAGAACGATTGCTTCCACGATCAATTGCCCCAGGAAAACGGGATCGTTCTTCAATTCCTCAAAACGCGCGTGGAGCACTTCGAAGGCAGCTTCGTGTTCGAGGCGAGAAGCCAGCGTGCGGGCGATTCGAATTGCCTGGGCGCGATCACCTGATGAAGCGATCTTTTTCCACATCTGGAGTGCTTCTTCTTTTCGATCTGACCGATGCAAAAAGGCCGCGAAGGTTTCTTGTGAAGCGATGCTTTCAGGAAAGGCTTCGAGGATTTTTCGATAGGTAACGTCAGCGTTTTCCGTCAGTTCATATTGTTCTTCGAGCCGCGCCACTCGCAAATGCGCATATTCGCTGCCATCAGAATGCTCGAGAAATTTTCGGAGGGTTGTTCCCGCCGTCGCCTTGTCATCCGCAGCATCCTGAAGTGCCGCCAGGCGAACTAACAACTCTCCGTCCTGGGGATTTTGTTCGATCAAAGCTTCCAGTTGCGGAATCGCCTTTTCGTATCGATTCGCCTTTGATAAGAGGTCGATATACTCCTCACGGATCACGCGATCACCAGGTGTTAGCGAGATTATTTTTTCGAAGAGCGTTACCGCGTCGTCTTCCTGCCCAGATTCCATCAGGACTTCCGCGTAGCGCCGCTGGATTGAAATGCGTTTTCCATCCGCACCAGCAAGCGTCTTCAATCGGTCGGCCAGACCTGAAATATCATCCTCCCGCCGAAAGACCCGCTCGATCTGTGCAAGAATTTCCTTTTCGATCCAAGATCCGCCGCCGACTTGGGCGAGGCTCAGTTCGTATGCCTTCAGAGCGTCTTCTCGTTTGCCTGCCCGCTGAAAAACGTCGCCCATTCGCAGCTGCCGCAGCACTTTTTTATAAGGGTCTTTAGTTTGCTCGGCCAACGCCTTGGAAGTCGCAATCGCTTCGTCGTATAGCCCTTCTTCGATCTGAAGTTCAATCACATCTTCGTAAAGATCTTCGTCGTCGCCGTTCTCGGTCAGCAGCGACTTCCATGCCGCCAAGGCCGCTTCGTTTTTGCCGTCACGAATCAACAGCTGTCCTTTTAGTTTAGTGATTCGAATGGCTAATTCTGATTTGGCTCCGACTTCTATTGCTTTGTCCAAATCCGTAACGGCCGTTTCGAAGTTCAGCGTCCGCGCTTCGATCTTTGCTTTTTCAAACCATGCTTCTGCGTTCTCCGGAGCCTCTTTCAAAGCCTGTTTAAAAACTTCCAGCGCTCCCGCGTCTTCTCCCTGTTTTGCGAAAAACCAGGCCAACAGAAGTCTGTCTCCCAACGCAGCGTCGTCAGATTTCGTCTCCTTTTTCAAGAAATCACCAAGGCCTTCGATCGATCCGGTATCCAGCCAGGCGTTGTAGAAGCGGTCAAAAAGGTAGCCACTACTGGGCCGTTTCTCGAGCATGGAATGGTATTTCCCTGCCTTTTGGTTTGGCTCTTCGGCCACGGATGAAAACCCCACACAGCACGCAAAGAATATTGGAATCAGATATCTCATAAAAAATCAGTCTCGCCAGTCTATCAAACTGACAACGATTACTTCAAGCCTCCGGATTGTAATGAGGAATGTTGTCAGTTTTTCGTAAAACCGCAGATTTTACGATCCAACAGGGTTGGTTGGATGAATCAACTCTGTTGGATAGAAATGGATCCTCCGTCTCCGCCATCTATTTTGCCGAATTCGAATCGACCATTCCACGTGCAGAGAAATTCTATGTGAAAAAAGGGGAGGCGTTTGTGTTTCCGGGGGTTCCTGAAAAATGGACGCTTCGGGAGGTAAAAGAGGATTCCTGCACGATTTTTCGAAAAGGTGAAGATGGCAAGGAAATCGTTAAAAAGTTAACGAAAACAAAGTGAATGCTTGCTCTTCGCTGCGGGGTTCGCTTAATTCCATCGCATGAGCAGTGAACAAAAAAAGTGCCGGTGGGGAATTCTAGGAACCGCAGGAATTGCCCGAAAAAATTGGCATTCGATTAAGAACAGCGGCAACGGCCAGCTGGTCGCGGTGGCGAGTCGATCTGCGGAGCGTGCTCAGGAATACATTGATGAAAATCAGGCTCAGGTAGCGCATGATCCGGCTCCGCGAGCAATCGGCGGCTACGATGAAATGATCGCGGCTGATGATATCGATGCGGTTTATATTCCGCTTCCGACGGGGATTCGTAAAGAATGGGTCATCAAAGCAGCGAAGGCTGGCAAGCATGTCATTTCTGAAAAACCGTGTGGCGCGACCACTGCTGATGTTGAGGAAATCATCGCGGTTTGCCGTGAGAATAACGTTCAGTTCATGGACGGCGTCATGTTCATGCATAGCGATCGGATGCCGGCGCTGCGTGAGGTGATCGATGATGGATCTAGCATCGGAGACCTCCGCCGTATTTCGACTCAGTTCAGTTTTGGGGCAGGGGAAGAATTTCTCAGCGAAAATATTCGAATGCACAGCGACCTCGAACCGCTGGGATCACTCGGCGATTTGGGCTGGTACAATATTCGTTTTGCCCTGTGGGTCATGAATTTTGAAATGCCAAAAGCGGTCACCGGTCGACTGATCACAACCGCCGGTCGTCCAGACAGTCCTGATTCAGTGCCCATTCAATTTTCCGGAGAGCTGATTTTTGAAAGCGGACCGACCGCGAGTTTTTATTGCAGTTTCGACACGGAACTCCAGCAATGGGCGCATGTGAGCGGGACAAAAGGGAATCTCTACCTCGACGACTTTGTGGTTCCGTATTTTGGTGCGGAAGCTGGATTTACCGTTTCGAATATGATCTCAAATAACAATGTGACGGATTTTCGGATGGAGCGACACGACCGTCGAGTGTCAGTGAATGAGTATGCGAACAATCACCCGACAGCCCAGGAATCAAAATTATTCCGGGCTTTCGGGGACTTGGTTTTGTCGGGGAAAACAGACAACTACTGGCCGGATATTGCTTTGAAAACGCAGAAGGTTTTGAATACGTGCCTTGATTCAGCTCGAAACGGCGGTGGTGAAGTTGCTGTTGGCTAGGCTTTACAATCTGATGTGAAGCGACAAAATACCGCCATGAAATTCTTCTTTCTCAGTGTCTCTCTGCTTACGGTTTTTTTCGTGGGCTGTGAAAAGCCCGACATCTCGGCGGCAACTCCAGAGCCAAAAGCGGAACCTCAAAAAGCGGCGCCGGTTTCTGAGCCTGCGGCTGCTCCGGAATCGAAAGAGGTTGCTCCTGCACCGCTGGAAAATGCCGAGCCTTTCATCTCAATTAAATTCGAGGGAAAGGCAATCGCGATTGTAGGATCGATTAAAAGCAATCTTCAGAAAAAGAAACTTCTCGAATATTTGGGGAAGGGGTTCCCGGATCATGAAATTACCGATGAGCTGGAAGTCGATTATCGCAGAATTGCCGTGGGCTGGGGAAATCGATTTGGAAATGGCTATATCGTTCCGTTTTTTGAACAGGTGCCCGAGGGCACTTTCGAATACAAAGACGGAGTGGTGAAGTTGACTGGTGAAGTTCCGGATCAACCAACTTTCAGAGACCTTGTTATGTCAGCCGGTGAAATGTTCATGGGAGATTTCACTCAGGATATTGATTCTTCCGAATTGGTTGTGAAGCCGAAGTAAGCGGGCTAGTCGTCCCAAATGCCCAGTTCGATCAGTTGTTCCGTCGCCTTCTCCGCCCAACCGCGGTTTGCTGCGGGGCTAGCGGGACTGGGGTGGAGAATTCGGCCAAGTTTCGGATCGAGATCGTTTGCTTCGCTAACGCGCTTTAGACAAGCTTCCGCAAACGCTCCGACACCGATTGCGAATTCGGGCTCTAACAATCGCAGATATGTGGCCACATATTCGTCACAGGCAGCCGTGACTGGAGCCATTTCTGCAGCAGGTAATTTGTCCGGCGTCCGGTTTTTTCCCGAGGCTTCCATCCAAACCAACGGGCAATAATTGACGACATAGTTCGATTCGAAAAATGCATCCGCGGATTCATATTTTTCTGAAAAAAGGCCCCACAGTCGGCGGCCGCTCACTTCGGATTTTTCGCAATCAAATCCGGCAATTGGTCGCTTTGGGTGCTCGGGATTCGGTTTGCTGACCGGAGCCGAAATTCCCATCCAGTTATTTACCGCATTGATTTCACCAAACGGCACTCCCGTCTGCGCCATGCCCCACGGGCCTGGGTTCATTCCCAGCATGAGAACGTGCTTCGTCGAATTGCCGAATCGTTTCACGAAAATTTCATGCGAAGCCGCAGCGTATTCCAAAGGATTGTATACGTAAGCCGTTGGTTCCGCAAATTTCAATCCGCTCAGCGCTGCATTCAACTTGTCGACGGCGGCAAGAAGCTTGATGGCTATTTCGGGGGATTCTGGCATGGCGTAAACTCAACACCGAATGTGGGGAAATTCCAGAACTGGGTGGAGTTCTTTGTTTTCCCCTCCCACAAATCCGGCATCGTCGGCGTGAAAAACGTATTAGTTTTTGTCCCGAACTGATTTGCTCAAAAGCTTTAGGGCCAGTTACGATATTAATGTGATGAAAAAATTCCATTCAACGATCGAACAGTGTCTATTCGTCGTGCTGACCCTATTGATTCGTAATATTTCGTCCGCAGAAATCACACCGGATCAGATTGAGTTTTTCGAAACGAAAATCCGCCCAGTGTTGGCGCAAGAATGCTACGAATGTCACAACTCACGAGACAAGGCAAAATCGGGCCTTGTTTTGGACTATCGCGACGGGCTTTTGAAGGGCGGAGATACCGGACTTACAGTCGTACCCGGCAAGCCTGACGAATCGATTTTGATGGAGGCGTTGCGGCACGAATACGATCTAGAAATGCCGAAAGCAGGTGTAAAATTGGACCCGCCGATTGTGGAAAATTTCGAGAAATGGATTGCGATGGGCGCGCCGGACCCGCGCGACAAGCCGCCGACGGATGACGAACTTGCTGAAGATACCAATTGGGAATCGATTCTCGAAACGAGGAAAAACTGGTGGAGTTTTCAGCCGATTGTAAAACCGGAATCGCCCAGCAATGTGGATGCGTTTTTGCAGGCGGGGTTAGAGGAAAAGGGGCTGAAATCTGCCGAGCCGGCGAATAAGCAAACGGTGACTCGCCGACTTTATTTCACGCTGACGGGGTTGCCTCCGACACCAAAAGAGTTGGATCAGGCGAAAAACGAAACGCATGAACAAACCGTCGATCGACTTCTGGCAAGTCCGCACTTCGGCGAACGCTGGGCGCGGCATTGGATGGATTGGATTCGTTACGCGGAATCGCACGGTTCGGAAGGTGATCCAAAAATCGACAACGCGTTTATGTATCGCGACTATTTGATCCGCGCGCTAAACGAGGATGTGAAATATGATCAGTTGCTTCGCGAGCATGTCGCAGGTGACCTCCTCGAAAAACCACGGTTGAATACGGATCTTGGTATTAATGAATCGATGATCGCCACGGCTCACTGGCGAATGGTGTTCCACGGCTTCGCCCCGACGGATGCGCTCGATGAGAAAGTGCGTTTCACAGATGATCAGATCAACGTTTTTACTAAAGCGTTTCAGGGGCTGACGGTATCGTGCGCGCGTTGTCATGATCACAAATTCGACGCAATTTCGCAGGCTGATTATTACGCGATGTTCGGCATTTTGGGATCTACCCGTCCGGGGCGGAAGCTGATCGATTTGCCTGAAATACTTGAGAAAAATAAAGTGGAACTCGCCGCGCTAAAGCCAAAAATTCGGAAAGCGTTGGCGGAGGATTGGTTGGCTGCTGTCGCCGATGCAAAGGTGCCTGCCGAAATCGCGAAACTCGAAAAGAACTGGGAGGTCGAGAAAAAGAAAATCGAACTACACTCCGCGCTTCGCGAAGGGTGGGAAACTCTCGAAGCAAGGAAGCGCTGGGATCTCGGGGAAACGGGGGACTTTCACGCGTGGTATCGATACGGAAACGGATTGCCTCAGAAATCTGCGGCCGCAGGGGAATTCACTATCGCAACTACAGGCAAGAATGCGCTTGATGCAATTTTACCATCGGGGGCCTATTCGAATCTTCTTTCGTCGAAACACGCCGCTCGTTTGACATCACCAGAGTTTTCACTCGAAGGAAAGAATCAGCTCTACGTTCTCGCGCGGGGCGATGGCAAGGCGATGGTTCGCTACGTGGTTCAGAATTACCCCCGGAGCGGTACGGTTTTCAAAGTCGTATCGCTTGGCTCTGTAAAGAAGGCAAAATCCAACGGCGGAAGTTCTCAGCCTTGGAAATGGCACGCGTTTGACCTCGAATTTTGGGATGGTGACGACGTCCACATCGAGCTCTCGACTGCGCGCGATGCCCCGCTTTTGACCAAACCGGATGTGCGTTCCTGGTTCGGGATTCGAAAAGCAATGCTTGTCGAGAAAGGCACCAATATTGCGGCTAACGGCATCGAAACTGAGCATCTTGAGGTGCTAGCGAAAGCAGAAGGCGAAACGATCAATGCTCGTTTTAAAAACGCACTCACTGCTGCCATCACTCGGTGGGGAAAAAATGAAGTGACCGATGCCGACGCCCTCTTCCTTGATTTCGTGGTCAAACAAAATGTATTACCGAACAACGTTGGGGGGCTTTCGAAAGCCGCACCGATCATTGAAAATTATCGCAAGCTCGAAGAGGCGATCAAATCACCAACACGGGTTCATGGTCTTGATGAATGGACGGCGAGAAATCAACCACTCTACGATCGGGGGGATCACAAAAAGCCACTCGAAGATGTGCCACGTCGGTTTCTCGATGCGATTGATGCAACGCCCTACCAAACCGATAAAAGCGGGCGGCTTGAACTGGCAGCAGATTTGTTGCGCGAAGACAATCCGTTTACGCGTCGAGTGATTGTGAACCGAATCTGGCATCACGTTTTTGGTCAGGGCATTGTGCCAACGGCTGACAACTTTGGGCGAATGGGTGAGAAGCCGAGCCATCCTGAATTGCTTGATTTTCTGGCTGTGAAATTTTCGGATGAGTTTGATTGGTCGTTCAAAAAGATGGTGAAATATTTGGTTTCGACTGATGCGTTTCAACGGGGCAGCACTCCTTCCGCTGACGCTGTAACGAAAGATCCAAACAACCAGCTGCTGTCGCATTTTTCCGTAAAGCGGCTCGAGGCCGAGGTCGTTCGCGATGCCTTATTGGTGGTGGCGCAGAAGCTGGACTCGAAGATGTATGATTCCTCGGTGAATGGAAACGCGCCGCGGCGTTCTGTTTATGTCGAAGTGATCCGAAACCGGCTCGATCCGTTCTTAAGCGTTTATGATGCGCCTGTTCCGTTCTCGGCAACGGGGCGTCGTTCCGAAACTAATGTGCCAGCGCAATCCCTTACGATGCTGAATAATAGTTTTGTGGTTCAGGCCGCCCAGAGCTTCGCCAGTGCAACGACAGAGGAGACCGATGCGGGACGTATTGGACAAATGTGGCTGACCGCACTTGGTCGAAATCCTTCGGGATCTGAGCTGAACGTGGCCTCCGGATTTCTTGATCAACTTCGAAACAAGACGGTTGAGATTGCGACTGAGCAGAAAAAACTGGATGCTCAGGCGGTCGAATTACAGACAAGACGGAACGCCATTTTGAATCCCGTTCGCGAAAAGTTGCAGGCCGCTTTAGCGAAGGAAAATGGGAAGCAAGAAAAGAAAGGTCCGGTCGATTTCGGTGCAATTGGTCACTGGGATTTTGCGAAAGGCCCGGAAGATCAGAAAGGTGATGCTGATGTTGAGTTTGTCGGCAATGCCAAAATCAACGGCGGCGCGCTGATCGTCGGTGATGGCGGGTTTGGAAAAACGAAGCCACTGACTTCAGATCTGAAAGCAAAAACGCTCGAGATTCGAATACAGCTCGATGATTTAGATCAGAGAGCGGGCGGCGCAATGACCCTTCAGGATTTGGGTGGCGGAGCGTTCGACAGTATCGTGTATTCGGAGCGTCGGCCGAAGCGTTGGATGTCCGGCAGCAGCGGCTTTTCTCGAACAAACGATTTTAATGGGACTGACGAAAAAGACGTCGCTGACCAACCCGTTCACCTTGTGATCGCCTACGAAGCTAACGGAACGATTCGCGGATACCGGAACGGAACGGCCTATGGAAGACCGTATGTCGCCAAGAATGTTCAAGATTATAAGAAGGGGGCTTCGCAGATCTTGTTTGGACTTCGTCACGGCACTGGCGTCAGCGAAGGTCGCGCGCTTCGCGGGAAAATTTTCGAAGCCCGACTTTACGATCGGGCACTGAACGAATCTGAGATTGCTGCTCTCGCGACCGGGAAACGCGATTTTGTTTCTGAGAAGGAAGTCATCGATTCACTGACTGATGAACGGCAGAAAGAGCTATTCGATTTCGAAACCCAAATTGCGCAGATCCAGAATGACCGGAAAGCACTCGGAAAAGGGCTCACCGAAAACGATGTCTGGACGAATTTGGCGCACTCCATTTTTAACCTGAAGGAATTCATCTACGTTTACTAAAATCAAAAAACGAACGAATTTTATTATGAACGCAAATTTCACACGACGCCATTTTCTCCAACAAACGTCCGCCGGTTTTGGCGCGATGGCTTTGACTGGAATGATGCACCGCGATCTGCTCGGTGCGGGTGGCAAACCTCCTGCAAAAGCGAAAAATGTGATTCTCTGCTACATGTCTGGCGGCGTCTCACAGGTTGATTCCTTTGATCCGAAACCACGGCTGAATGCAGAACACGGCAAGCCGATGCCGATGAAAGTTGAACGGACCCAGTTCAACAACAATGGCCAAATTCTTGGGTCGCCTTTTTCGTTTCAGAAATATGGCGAGAGCGGAATGGAAGTCAGTGAAATTTTTGAAAAGACGGCTGAACATGCTGATGAGCTGGCGGTGATTCGTTCGATGACGAGCTCGGTGAACGAACATGCGCAGGGAAATTTTCTAGCTCACACGGGTTTCCCCTTTCTTGGTCATCCAACTGCGGGCGCGTGGATCAGTCATGGATTGGGTTCAGCGAATGAAAATTTGCCGGCTTATTGTGTGCTGCAAAGCGGCGGTGCGGTCTCTCCCCATGGCGGAGTGGGATTATTTTCGAATGGATTTCTTCCGGCGCAGCATCAGGCATCGATTTTGAAAGCGGACTCGCCAGATCCCGTTTCGAATATCAAGCCGAGTCAGGCAAAATCGCTCCAGCGCATGCGGTTGGATTTTGTGAATCAGATCGATCAGCAATTTTCGAAGTCGCTCGGCGGAAATGACAAAGTCGACGCAGCGATCAAAAATTACGAAACGGCGTTCAACATGCAGGCTGCGGTTCCGGAGGTTTGCGATATTTCCGGCGAAAGTGAGGCCACGAAAAAGCTCTACGGTGTGGGCGATTCGGATTCACAGGTTTCGGCGTATGGAACGCAGGCTTTGTTGGCGAGACGATTGGTCGAACGCGGGGTACGATTTATTGAGTTGTCGTGTTTACCGCAAAGCAAGGGCGCAGGGCAGGGGGCGAACCCATGGGATCAGCACGGTGGCTTGGAAATGGGACACACGGCGATGGCGCATCAGGTGGATCAGCCGATAGCAGGTTTGATTACGGATTTGAAAGCACGTGGATTGCTCGACCAAACGCTGATTGTTTTCACCGGCGAGTTTGGTCGCACTCCGTTTTCGCAAGGGAGTGACGGTCGCGATCACAACCCATTCGGCTTTTCTGTTTGGATGGCGGGCGGAGGTATTAAAGGCGGCTCCGTTTATGGTGCGACCGATGGCTACGGCTACAAAGTTGTTGATAAGCCAACGACATTTTTTGATTTGTGGGCCACGGTTTTGCATCAGTTAGGGATTAACCACGAAGATTTCACGTATCGATATGCTGGTCGTGATGTCCGACTTACGGATGTGCATGGCCATGTGCTGCACGACGTGTTGTCGTAAATCGCTGTTTTGAAAAACCATGATAGACTCAATGAATGTCTTCAGGTGGATTTCCAGAGCAGCAGGGTTTTATGACTACCCACTGGAGTATGGTGAACGCGGCACAAGGAAGCGACTCAGCTCCAGCTGTCGGACGTGCCTTAGCGATCCTTTGCGAGACCGTATTGGTATCCGCTCTATGTCTTTGTGAGGCGGCGCGGACACAGTTCGCATGATGCTCAGGATTTGACGCAGGCCTTTTTTGAAAAGCTGCTGGAGAAAAATTACATCGGTGATGTGATTCGTGAACGGGGGCGTTTTCATTCGTTCTTATTGAGTTCGCTGAAACATTTTTTGGCGAATGAATGGGACCGATCCCAAGCCCAGAAAAAGGGGCGGGGGTCAGATTCTGATTTCTCTCGATGAGAAGGATGCCGAGGCTCGATACCTCATTGAACCGGCCGATCCAATGACGGCGGAGCGGCTTTTTGAACGTCGCTGGGCGATGACGTTATTTGACCTTGTGCTGGAACGACTTCGTGAAGAGATGTCGGCTTCAGGAAAGCTCGAAGTGTTTGAGGCGCTCAAGGATCATTTGATGGCGGGGTCGAAGGCGCCTTTTGCCGAGATTGGTTTGAAATTAGGGATGTCCGAAGGGAATGCGCGGGTAACGGCTCATCGATTGAAAAAAAAGTGTCGGGAATTGTTGCGCGAAGAAATTGCCCAAACCGTGGCTGAGCGATCTGAGGTCGAAGAGGAAATTCGATATCTGATCTCGATTTTAAGCGGTCGATCTGAATAATGTTCGAAACTTTGTAGCGCTTTGAAATTTTTTCTTCAGGAAAGGAGTAGATGAACTCTTCTCGCCCCAATCGCTCGTGTCCTCAATGTGAACAACCGCTCTCGGCGGACGCTCCAGAGGGGGCTGTGTCCCGAATGCCTCATGCTCGGGGCGCTAGAGACCATGCCGATGCCGGATCATTTGAAACCGTCGGGTCGACTTCCTGATCTGGGTGAGGTTTTTGGTGGATATCGAATCGGTCGGGATCTGGGCCGGGGTGGAATGGGTGCGGTTTTTGAAGCCGAGCAACTGGATACGGGGCGTTTGATCGCGCTTAAGTTGTTGAATCATCAACTGGATTTTCCTGAGGCGCGGGCACGATTCCTTCGCGAAGGACGTCTTGCTGCTTCGATCAATCACCCGAACAGTGTTTACGTTTTCGGAACGGAGGAAATCGGAGAGATGCCGGCGATTTCGATGAAGCTGGTCGGTGGTGGCACTCTCGAAGAAATCGTGAAAGAACGTGGAGCCCTGCCAATTGGTGAAGCCGATCGTCGCGGCGATGGATTTTGCCGGGGGCAAGTCTGCGGGGACGGTCGATTGTCCGAACTGATTATTTCCCCACGCCGAAACGCTTCCATCTGATTTTAATGCGACGATGTGATCAAATCCGGTCGCGATTTGAGTGACGCCGGTGAGATCGGCAGGAATTTGATTACTAGGAAATTCTTCCCATACGCGAATCGAGCCATCTTTCAAAAGGGCGGCAGAAAAACGATTCGCGGCTTTGATTGAGGTAACATCGATCAAGTCGTCTGGAACGGTGCATTGTCCAAATTTATTGTTCCCCCAGGCATAAACGGTGCCGTTATTTTTCAGCGCCAGAGCATGGCTAGGGCCCGCAGCGATTTGAGCAATTCCCGTGAGATCTTCCGGCACATGAACTTGGCCGAATGTGTCGTCGCCCCATTCGGTAACGGTTCCATTCACCTGCAACGCGACAGCGAAGGGCTCGGAAGCCTTTCGCATTTGTGGAGGGCTTTGGCCGATTTCGAGACTGCGGATTCGTCGAATATCTTTCGGAATATCGAAAAGAGAGGTTTCTTCGGCAGCGAATTTTCCGCCTCGAGGAAGTGCTAAAATATTCTGAAAAGACTTCCGTGTCGGATTGTCTGCGGTTGTTTCTTCTGCTTCAAAACGTTTCCCAATCTTGTTTCTGAACGAACTGAAACCAGGGCGGCCTTTTCCAGGAGGCCGATTCTAAAAGCCGCCTTCGGCACCTTTTTCTGCCGCGATTTCCGGTTTTGGTTTATCCGACTTTGCGGAGACTTCCTTCTTAGGCTCGGGTTCAGCCTTCGCTTTGTTGTTTTTTCCGCCGATGATTGCAGCTGTCATGATTGTGCCGACTAAAACCAGGGCAACCGCCATGGCGGCAATAAGACGGCCTTTAGGAAATTTTCCCTGAACATCTGCTGCGGTGACTTCCGGGATGGGGCGGGTGTTGTGGCCTGCGCGAGGACCGACGTTTATTTTTCGGGCTGCACCTTTTTTTGGAGAAGTGCGGATTTTAGAAAGCTCGGCTGAAATTTCGGATGCTTTTTGAAAACGATCTTCTTTCCCCGATTGAATGGCTTTCAACACCACGTCGTCGAGTCGCTGATCGATTTGCGAATTTTCCTGTGAAGGCGTTTTGAACGCTCCGCGAGGAACGTGGCCGGTCAGCATCTGATACATCAGGATTCCCACTGAATAGATGTCGGCTCGCCAATCCACGTTTGCAGTGGATTCGATTTGCTCCGGGGCCGCGTAGTCGGGTGTTCCCATCGAGAGATCAGCATGGGTCAACACAGTGGTTCCTTCTTCGATGGGGCCAGTCAGTTTGGCGAGACCGAAGTCTGCCATTTTAACATTGCCCTCGCTGTTGATGAGGATATTCGCCGGCTTGATGTCCCGATGGACGATTCCGTTTTCATGCGCGTATTCAAGGGCTGCACAAATTTGGGGGATCCAGCCATAAAAATGCTCGAGGGTAAGTTGCCCGCCAACGATCAGTTTGTGCAAATCGGCACCTTTGATGAATTCCATCACGAAATAAAGCTGTCCCGAATCGGTTTCGCCAAAGTCGTGAACGCCGACGATGTGAGGATGACTCAGCGATGCCATAGCCTGAGCCTCCCGTTCGAATCGTTCCGCAAAAGCAAGCTCGTCGTTGGTAATTGGCGGCAGCACTTTAATCGCAACAAATCGATTCAGCTTTGGCTGCCGTGCTTTAAAAACAGCACCCATTCCGCCGAGCCCGATCATC
>Ga0307488_10002369_pt1 | contig 16003 bp, 28 predicted proteins | sample SB02metaG_FD_202248 | JGI IMG/M metagenome (GOLD analysis project Ga0307488, IMG submission 202248) | Sea-ice brine microbial communities from Beaufort Sea near Barrow, Alaska, United States - SB 0.2 | ecosystem: Environmental > Aquatic > Marine > Coastal | place: USA: Alaska | collected... | reverse complement strand
GACAGCAGCTGCGTTGAGGGGGGAGGCGACAGCGGCATTCGAGGCGGAGATGGCGAGGGGCAGGGCAGGGGGGGCGGAATCGGCGGGGGCTGCGCTGGCGGCAGGGACGGCGGCGGAGGCGGCGAGAGTGGTGGCGATGCCATTGGGGGCGGCGACAGCAACGGGAAAGGCAGCGGCGGCGGCGGGGGAGAAAGCGGCGTTCTCTTCGCCACCGTGCGACCCACGCAGCAGACCGCCGGAACCAGCCCCAGCAGCGTCGGGGGCACGTCTCATGGGATTACCTGGCGCGGTAGGTGCGGCCGGCACAGATCTCGCAGATGATGCGGCGGCGGGCGGCAGCGGGGGCGGGGACAGCGGCGGCGGACAGGATGCGGGGGCAGCGGGGGGCATCGGGGCGGGGCTCGGATGCGGCATAGGCACGGAGAAGTGCTGCATCTGCAGCAAGGTATTCGTGAAGGGCATCCTCTCCCACTATGAAGTAGGGGGGTTCGGGTTCACCCGTTGAAACTCGAGTTGAAGCCGCCTGGAAAGCTCACATCCTGTGGACAACAATATATGGTGAACTGCATTCAAGTTTTGCTGTCAACTTCAAACTTTTTCGCTCCATCGAGGCGCACATCGAGAGCGGCACACCCCAGGAGAAGCGGGCGGCGGAGCAGGCGCTGGCGGAAGTCCGGTCGCGGCTGCTCAACGAGAAACTGCAGCTGTCGAACGGCGGCGCGGCTGTGCCCCCGGCGAACAGCGGTGCGGCTGATGCAGACGCCACACCAGTCCTGACACCACCCCCCGCGGCTACAATCCCAGTGGCGGCGCCGACAGCAGCGCGTCCCGTGGGGTGGAGCGGAGACGAGGACCGAGCGTTGCTGAGAGCTCACGCACTGCACTGCCACAAAAAGGGGGGCAAGTGGGGTCTGATTGCCGCGATGCTGCCAGGGCGCTCGGTGGCAGCTGTGGAGCAGCACTACGCCGTGTTGGGCAAGAGGGCGACTGCGCCTGGGGCGGCGTCACCGGCTGTGGGGTCTGCTACTGCACCGGTGCACCACGCTGCTGCTGCTGCTGCTGCTGCGGTCGTGGATATGGCTGCTCCTGTACCGGTGCACCGTGGTGGTGGTGCAGCTGCTGCTCCTGCGGCTGGCGCGGCTGACACGGACCTCGCGGAGAATGCGGCCGGGGCGGGCGGCAGCGGTGGCGGGCACACGGACCTCGTGGAGGATGCGGCGGCGGCCGGGGGCAGCAGGGGCGGGGACAGGGGCGGCGAGGACGACGGGGACGAGCAGGCAGGCGGCGGTGGGAACGAATCGGACGACGAGGACGAGCCGGTTAGTGGAGGAGGAGGTGGCGGCAACGTCGAAAACACAACCACCCCATCATCCGTGGAGGTGGAGGCGGCGGGCATCCTGTTCAGCGGCGCTCGCGCGGCAGAAGCGACGGTAGGGTTGGACTGTCCCACCCCCCCTCTCTCGTTGCACTGCTCTTGTACCAACCAGGTCCACACCCATATGGTCATGTGACCAAATACCATTCAAACGCGTTTGCGAGGGTGTACGAGTGCGTGTGTGTGCACTCAAAAGTAAACTGGGCTGACGAGCTCCAACCGAATCACAAGCACAACAGAAAGGACAATACATACTTGCTTGAATTGGTGTCATGACTCTGGCAAACGGCAGCGGCAGCTCAGGCACAGCTACTCGCGGGCGCTGGGCGGTCCCGGCGGACCGGCGGACCGCAAGGCGCCGTCTCCAGGAGTGTCTGTAGCGCAATCGAGGAGGCCTGCGCCGGCGTTGGCGGCGACAGAGGCGGCGGCGTAGGCGGTGGCAGTGGTGTTGGCGGTGCGGCTGTAGCAGCAAAGGTGCTGGATGCAATGGTGGAATATTTTGCATGCGCAAGCCAAGAGCCGGACATGACGTTCATTGCCGGGTCATCAATGCCCGCCGGAGGCGGCAGCACGACGGGTAACGCTGCAGCGTTGAAATGCATGGCCGCTCTAATCAATGGGGTAGCCAGCGCCGATGCAGCCGCCGCCGCAGGAAACGCGGCGAGGGAAGCTCACGCGACGCGGTTGTTGGCACGGTGCTACGGCGGCGCCACCGCGGCGCACGTCTTCGCGTCGGAGCCGGCGCTCCTCCCCTTTCTCATCGAGCTGCTCGCTGCGGTGGGAATTGCCTCGTCATGCACGCCCCGTCGTCGAATTGCGTTTGAATCCGCGTTCCTTGAATCGAACGGCATACTCTGACGTGGAGAGAAAAATGTGCCATGGCCACCGCGTCGTCAAAACACATTTGAACCCTCGATGCCCTAGTTGAATGGCATCCTATGACGTGGCGAGCATGACATGCCAGGCCCTACATCGTGGAGCCAGTGGCCGCGCGCTGGCGTTCCGAGAGCGATTCGACGTACATCTTGCAGCGGCAGGTCCAGACAGATGTTTCTCGCCACATCATATGATGTCCTACGATTGCTGTACAGAGCGATTTTGGGCGATTTTGGGCGATGTCAGCGTCGGTTCGCTCCCCCAAGCATAGCTACTTTCCAGTTTCATTTCGTGGGTATGAGTTTGAACCTATTTGTATGACACAATCATGGAGGTTTCAAATGTTTTGGATGACACGTCGAGCATTATCTGCCTGGCCCTATGGTTGGGCTTGATCTGACGCCCGCCGCGCGCCGAGCGGGCTCCGGAGAGAAGGTGAACCTCATGGCCTGCAAAGGGTAGAGCCTGCCAGAAATTGCTCAAGACGCTCTTCACCATATTGTGAGCCCTCGCTTCTTGAGTTTAACGCCTCCAGGTGATGTGTTGAGCATTCACTGCCTGGTCCTAGCCACGGGTTGCTCGCGGCGGGCACGCCATTGCACGTGGCATGCATGCTCGGTAACGTAGAAGCCGCTGCCGCGCTGCTCGCCGCCGGGGCGGATCCCGATGCCCGCACGCAACCGCTCTTCAAACCCCATTACTATCGTAACTCGTCTCGTAACGGCGCCGATCACTCCACCGGCCTAACACCACTGGAGGTGTGCTGCGTCATGGCTGATGGGGACGGGCCCGAGCTTGCCTGGTAGGGCTGTGCCATTCACCACAATTTGGTCCCTCTTCTAGTGAATGTAATGGTCAATGGCATCATATAACACGATATCTGAATGAGATGCATCTCCTTGTGTAGTAATCATGTGCCCCTAATCAATATCCAGTCGACCCTATCCACTGGTGCCACGACCGTACGGTGACCTCCGCTGGGGCTGGTTATGGCGGCGCTTTCGCAGGCGGCGACGGCGGGGAGCCTCGGCTGGTCATCGCGCGGATGTTGCTGGTAGGGCCTGGCAGATATTGCCCGCTAGATCATCCAACGCACTTTGAATCCTCGTTTTTTGACGTTCGTCGCAAGGTCACTACTGACGTGCTCGCCGTTCGCATTGGTGGCGCTGTGGTGGGTTGGTTTGGTGTCAGCGGCGCCGCGTGTGCGCACCATTTCCCCCTCGAGGTTGAAGGATTATTGAATGAGCTCTCCTGTGCCCAGCTTCCTATGACGTGATTCGCACTATCTGCCACACCCTAGTTGCTGGCGTACGGGGCAAACCCTTCCCTGGCGGAGCCTGCCACGGGGTGGCAACCCATGCACTGGGCTGCGGAGCTTTGGCGCCCGACGCTCGTCAGAATGCTCATCGAAGCCGGCGCAGATCCCAACGTGGTGGACCACTGGTCTCTCCGACCGATGGATTTCGCGTTCTACGCCGATCAATCCGGCGTGGCTCCTCTACTGTTCGCCAATAGTGCAACTGTATACACGTACTCTTGCGCGGTATCCTGGTCCCGAGCCTGGCCCACGTTGCCTGACTGTTTGCTCATCGTGCACCAGGCTCTGGACGGCGGCAGCAGCAGCAGCGGCGGCGGCGGAGGCGGCGGCGGAGGCGGCGGCGGAGGCGGCGGAGGAACTTACGGAGGGGGATTCGCCGCCGCCGCGGTGGGTTCAAACCCTGCGCTTCTCGCTGTGGTATCGGTGTTGTTGGAACACGGCGGGACGGGGCGGGGCATCCCTGATCGCCCCGACGGGGCTATTACAAGGATCAAAAGGCATGACGGGAAAACCTCAGGCGTTTTCCCAGAGCTGCAGAGGGAGTCCGCTATGCTCGAAGACACGACGCGTCTAATCGCTGGTGAGACGCCCTTTCACTTGAACCCGATATTTGCATCTTGTTAGCAGCCATCTGTCCCCTTGAACATCCGTACGTCGTATCTGCTTTGAACCCTGCTGTCCAATTTGGACCTGAATGTCGTATCCACTTTGCACCCAACTGTCCCTCGAACCTGAACTTCGTTTCAACGTTTGAGCTGTACTGACATTCGATCGAATTGACCACCAACACGCAGGCGCCGGGGACGATGAGACCGCGACCCCTGCTCCGCTCCAGGGCCGAACTCCGCTGCACGTCGCCGCGCTCACCGGTACGGCCAGGGAGACATTGCCATTGTCCGCCACGTCATATAATGCATTTGGAACCCCCCTGTGAAATCCCCTGTTTATGTTCATCCGGCATCCTATGATGTGGCGAACAGGATCTGCCAGATCCTACTCACCGGCAACCTTGCGCTGCTGCGGCGGCTACTGGCGTGGCAGCCGCCCGCCCGACCGTCTACGCGCGGTCGGGTGTTCGACTATGAGGTTGGGATGGACGAGTATCAGGACGGGTGCATCGCTGAGGATGAGTTGGAGCTGAAGCAGCGTCATGGCCGGCTCGACGTCAATGTTGCCGCCTGCGCGGAGGGCGCCACGCCGCTCACAGACGCGGCAGGGTCAATACACGTATGACAAAGTGCGTCAAAGTGTTAAACAGCAAAGCAAAAGCAAAAAGCGTGTACCAATCACACGCTCGGATTTGGGTCGGAACGGTTTGATCCGAGCTTGTGATTGGTCCATGCTCTTTGCTTTGCTTCTGCTCTGTAACACTTTAACGCACCTTGTCATAGTGTACTGGTGCTAACCGCCTCGATACCATATAGTGCACCGGTGATCGCCACGTCGTCCGCCTCATTATGTACTGGCGCTCGTCACGTCATCCACCGCAAGGTGTTCCAGAGCTCGTCACGTCATCCACCGCGTGGTCTACCGGTACTCGTCTCGTCATGGAGTGCATAGCGTACCGGGTGCTCGCCACGTCAACCACCGCAGAGTGTACTGGCGCTTACTTCGTCATCCACAGCAAAGTGCGCTGGTACTTGCCTCGTCATCTTACGCACAGTGTACAGGTGATCATTGTCATCCTATGATGTGGCGGACATCAAGTATTTGCCCCTTTCATGCGGTGCGAGCGATGTCCACCGAGGGTGCACTTCTGTTGATCAACGCCGGAGCCACCGTGGACGGCCGAGCGCGTGCCAGCGACAAGCACGTCCCAACGCCGCTCATGGTGGCGGCGGCGCTTCCCGAGCGCGCGGGGGGGCTAGACCTCGTGCGTCTGCTGGTCAACCGCGGTAGGGTGGTGCAGGTTGACCGATGTAACACACCTTGGAAGCGCCTGGAGCTAGGCGCTTGAAACGAAAATGAGATAAACTGCTTCAAGCTTTGCTGTCAATTTGGCCTTGCGCCGCTACACCGCGGCGCCGACGTGTTCGCCTGCGACGTCTCGGGCGCCACCGCCGCGCATAAAGCTGCACTGCCGCCCGGCAACCCAGGCACGGATCGTCTGACTGTCTGTGCATAGTGTACCTGTGCACATTGACCTCTCTTTCCTCCTCCTGCTAAGCTAAGGCCTGGATTCATCTGACTGTCTGCGCAGTATATACCTATGCATATTCACCTACTCATCCTCCTCATCCTTCTCCTCCTCCTCCTCCTCCTCCTCCTCTTTCTCCTCCTCAGGCACGATTGCATCTGAATGTCCGCGCATAGTATACCTGTGAACATTCGCCTCCACCACTTCCTCCTAAGGCCCTAAACCCTGGCGTTTTCGCCTACCTGCGCAAGAAATACGAAAGGAAATACGTGATGGATTGGCCGCCGCGGGACCAGGTGTATGACATCCATCGGGCGGGGCAGACGCCATGGGAGGCGGCGAACGCTATGGGAGACTTTGCGATGAATGCCAGCCTTCGCGCGATTGAGAAACACTCGACGCTGACAATCACTTGGTCCCGGAATGACGGGGTTGTCCTCGGCAAGGGGGTTCTTGAGAACAAGAACTCGACCGACATTGAATCGACGGACCGAGTCCGTGCATCTATGTGAGCTGTATGAAACTTCACCCTAAGGATGAGTAACGCTCCGATCTCGATCGATTGCTTGTTCTCAATGACCCTCCTGTACGGCCCAAACACTGCAGAGCAGCTCGCGCTCGACGCCCAGGTAGGGAGCTTATTCAGAACAAGCACTCGACCGACGTTGAATCTCTTACTTCTCCGCCTTGCGTCTGTATGAGCATTTACCCTGCAGGCAAGTCACGCTCCGATGTCGGTTCGAGCGCTTGTTGTCAATGACTCTTCTGCGAGGCGGAGACGGCAGCGTGGTTTGGCCGAGACGTCAGCTTCGGCGCAGCTCCTGGTGTTGGTGCCGGTAGGGGACAGTACACATAGTGTACCGGTACTCGATATGTCGTCCAGCATATTTTATGTTCCTGTCGATTGCATCGAATGGCTCCCGTTGATTGCATCGAATACCATCCTGTCTCGTGGCGAGTAGCATCGCGATGTCATCCAACGCGCATTGCAGCCTTTGTTATTGACTTCAATGCCACCCTGTGACGTGGTAGCGCCCGTAGTCAGATGTCTCGCAACATCATCCAACAATCACGTGACGTTTTTTTCATGTGTATGGCATTTCCCGGAGGTGGCGTGCAGTGCTCGGGCGGCAAGGCGGCTAGGGAGCTGCTGTCGCGGGGGCCGTACATCCCACGCTGCGTGGAGGCGGACCTGAATGTCGTCAGAACAACGACGACGTGTGTCTTCACGCCTGGCGGCGACGCCACCGGTGCTGGCGGTGGCGCCGCCGCCGCTGCTGCTGACGCGTATGTGAACACACTCAGGGGAGGCGGCGGCAATGCCATTGGCGGCGGCGGCAGCGAAGGCGGCGGCGGGGGCGGCGGCGGGGGCGGTGGCGAGGGCGGAGGAGGTGGCGGCAGCGGGGGAGACGGGGCCTCAAGCTCGGCGGATGGGCCGGCGGCATGCGATTGCGTCACCTGCTTGCCAGGAACCTGTCCAACCATGCTCCCCTACCTCTACCGGGCGCGCCCCGGGGTCGGGAAGCGTGTCGACCGGGACGGGTGCGCGTTTCAGACGGAGTTACCGGCGGCGTTGATAGTACTGCCAGAGGAGTTGCTGGCGAAGGCGAAGGAATATTCCAATGAGGCAGTGACCGGTCAGCTGCTCCGACACATCTTTAACGAGGCGTCCATGTTGGAGGATTGCGGGTTGGATGCGATGTGGAAGGCGTCGAGGCACCTCCTGGACAAGGTGGGGCGGTGCAAGTCGTATGGGCTCGAAACCCGTCTTATGAGCGCCTGATTGAATCTGGGTGGGGGTTTGACGAAGGTGGGCCCAAATATGACCAGTATTGACCAGTATTACGGTCGTGAAACTCCTATGAGCAAACAGCTTGATTGTAACTTGTCTCCCAAATTCGCCTCAAATTCATGTACTGTCAGAAACAAATTCGGCACTTAAATACGATAAGCTGCTTTCAAGTTTAGCGTACGACTCAAACGTGTGCCGCTACATCAAGGCGCGGGGGCTGGACGACTCCGCTGCTGCCGCCTCCGTCGTGCTCTGCGCGCTCAAGCTCATGGTGATGGCTATCGAGGAAACTAGTATGGACATGGACCCCGCGTATTGGAAACAGGTATGGGCTTACACCCGTCCACTTCTCAGCTCAACCTCAGCTGTTTTGGTCAGTGAGCCGTCATGTGTACAGCATGTGACGAGTTATAACCCATCTATCTGCTGCAGGTACCCAACATGTCTCTTAGAAGAGTGCTTACGTTGAGCTGATAAGTAGACACGTATCAGCCTCTGGGAGCAGGGTGACTTCAGCGTGGCCTGGGTCGATAAGCTTCTGAATGCGGCGGACGGTACGGACTGATGGATAGTGCTCGCCACGCCATAGGATGCGAGGGCTGTCAACACGACTTTGATGCTGTGGATCTGCACCGCCCTTCCGTTAGTCGACACGTCATTGCCACGGTCTAAGTTAATCAGGAGGGTGCCATTCGACTCCAGAAGCTAGTTTTCGAAATGCGTTCGCTGACATGGCGAGCACTATCCATCAGGCCCTCGTAGACGGTGCGGGCGTCGCGGCTAGTCTGTTGGCTCTCTGGAACGGCTACCTACCCTCGTCGTATCCCCGCCACTTCAACGAGACCGAGCGATACCTCCTCGGCGCCCAGCTGTCACTTCTTGCTGTAGGGCAACGACTCCCTCATTACCCACGTCGGAATAAACCCTCGTGTTTGAGATAGGTGACATCCTTGACGTGAGGGAGTCATCGTTCCAAACCAGCCCGGGCCTGACAGGGTTGAGTGCGAGCGAGAACTACATTGATTATCAGATTACTGTGAAGGGACTAACAAGTGTTCTCTTATTTAGCTGGCAATTGGGCCCTGTTGGGCCGTTTTGTCCCTGCCCCGACTTATATTATCCGACGGAGTGTTAGCACCTTGAGCTGAAGACATGTCAATTGGAGGGCTTTCGGGCAGACCCGTGACCTGTGACACGTAATGGTGCGCAGGGCCCTCGCTCGAGGCCGGCGTCGACTCGCGCCTGGCGCCTCCGGCATCGTACCGGCTTCCGGCACACGGGCTCGAGGTAGGCCTGGTAGATGCTGCTCGCCATGTCATTTGATGCCCTGTGACTCAAGGATCGCGTGGTCAAGTGCCTGGCATATGCTGCTCACCGTGTCATAGGATGCCATTTGATTCACGAAACCAGGGCGGTGTGACATTTCGATATGACGTGGTGTTACGACGTGGCCATGTGACATGTCGATATGACGTGGCGGGATGTATGGGCTTGTTCCTAGCTCAAGTTGTCGTCGTCTGCGGCTCCGCACCTGGACCCGCTGCTCCGTGTGGTGGTCCGGCTTCGGCAGGTTACATTCTCCGCCGGTGAATACTTCATGGCGCCGTTGGCAGGACCAAGTGCTGATCGTGCTGAAGATGATGACGCTAACGGCGAAGACGCAAACGCCAGCCGCGGCAGTGCTGCACCCGGCCCCCCGTTGGCAGCTGCAGGCAAGGTGCTGCGTATTGCGTCGGGTTCGCTCACCAAATGCTACAACTCCGTTGCGGACTTCCCTTTGTCGCTCAAGGTAAGGCGGTGCAGGCTAAACCGATGCAACCTGTGTTGACAGCGCCTGAAAATAAGCTCATGAAACCAAGATGGACTCTTTCACATGTTGCTTTCAAAATGTGCTTGCGCCACTACATCAAGATATACCGCGACGCCCTGGCCGCGGCGCCGCCGCTGCGGATCCAGTGGGCGGACGACTGCCGCAAGCTGGGGGTGTTTTCCGGCGCGTTTCTACCAAAGGACACCATCCTCGGCGCCTACAATGGCGAGCTCGTGCAGGTTCACCCCCCTACACATCCCCTACATATCCCCTACACAACCCAGGCTCACCCCTTGCACATCCTCTACACACCCCCTACACATCCCCTACACACCCCCTACACACCCCCTGAACACCCCCAAACAGCCCCCGAGCACCACCTAAACCATCTCACCCCCCTCCCGAACCACAGGCTGGGTCCGCAGCTGTAGGGCGCCGCGAAGCGCGGGAGGCTGCCGGCGATGACGTGTATACCGTTCCACTGTTCCATGGAATGGCCTCACAGTGTTTGATGTATGATTCAACCTGACCGCTTGCTACTGTAAGATGTTCCAGTGGACCCGTCCACACTCGCCGCATCATGCTCTACGGCCTGGCCGCTCGTTCCGTGGAAGTTGTTTCGATCGAAGTGGGCCACTGTACCCGTACGCTCTTGCGAGGAATGAAAGCATGAGGAATTTACTAAGATCAGACCCTGTTTGACGGGGAGAAGTCCGAGTCTGAGATGCGGCCAAAGTACGGCCCCAAGGGCGCGGTGCTCTACGAGGTAGGGCGGTGCAGGCTGACCCATGATAACCACAGGTTGACCCCAGGTTGACCACAGGTCGACTTAAGGTTGACCCCATGTTAAGCCGAGGTTGACCCCGGGGTGACCCCAGGTTGACCACAGGTTGACCCCAGGTTGACCCCGGGTTGACCGCAGGTTGACCGTTGACCGCAGGTTGACCCCATGTTAACCCGAGGTTGACTCCGGGTTGACCGCACCTGGTTTTAGCGATTAAAGATGAACTAGGATGGACCGCTTTCAAACATTGCTTTCAAATGTAGTTTGCGCCGCTTCGACGAGGTGGACCCCACAGTTTGCGGCGGCCCATTGCGGTATCTTAACCACGGGTGCCCGGGGCGCGGCAACACCGGGCCGATTAGCGAGCGAGGGCCCAACGTCGCCAAGGTGGGGCGATGCGGGTTGAACCTATCGAACCCATCTTGAAAGCGCCTGGAAATAGGCGTTTAAAACTGAAATCTGATGGACAGCTTTGAAGTTTTGCGTTCAATTTTAACTTGCGCCGCTACACCAAGGCGCTCGTCTCGTTGCCCGGAGCCTCGGCGCCTAGCCTGGTAAGGACAGATGAACAGATATCGCTAGATGAATGCCCACTTCGGAAGCGTACGTGATGGCGTATGTGCGTTCAATTGTCAGCAAGCATACCATAGCCACACGCTGAACTGTCAGACTGTACGGATAATATAAGAACGCAGTAACACTGCTGCCTACGGCAAAAGGCCCGCAGCGCAGGCTTATCTCTGGTTGGACTAACCTGCATGGGAAGCGTGGGTGACACTGATGGAATAGCTCGGTCTCGGTATATCACCTCCCGCGTCGAGGGCTGACGCTTTGCCCGCAACTCGGTATGGGCATTCAGCCTGGCGCCCGCTTTCCCGCGCGGAGCGCTGACGCTTTGCCCGCAACTCTGTATGGGCATTCCACGCAGGCAATATACCGAAATCGGCCTATTGTGTACTTACCCTCGAGCCAGGTGCTGTTCACCTCGAAGGACGTCAATGCGGGGGAGGAGCTGACGTGGAACTACTTTGCGCAGGACTCCATGAAGAAGACGAGTTGCGGGTGCCGCGTGTGCCGCCAAACTGCGGGCAAGGCGTTTCCGGGACCGGGGTAGGGCGGTGCAGGTTAACAGTATCAAAAGGTGCCGGTTGACAATATCAACAGTATCAAAACGTGCAGGTTGACAGCATCATAATGCGTGTTGAAAGCGCCTATAATTTTGAGTGCTTGCAGCCACAATAAAAAGAGACGCTTTTAAACTTTGCTTTCTGTTCCAACTCACGCCGCTACGCCGGGGGCGGAGCCATTCCAACTCGAGCTGCCGCCGCTGGCCAAGCAGACACAGGTGTCGTCAGCAGCGGGCAGTGGTAAAGGAAGAGGTGCTGTGTCGAAGCCTGCGGCGGCGGCGGCGATGGCGGCGGCGATGGCGGGGCTAGAGGCAGGGGCTTACACTCGTCCACTGTTAGGCTTGAGGTGACCACTTTTTGAGGGACACGTTGGGCACTTTCAGCGGAATTCAGTGACAAGAACGGCTCAGGTTGAGCTTAGAAGTGGACAAGTGTAAGCCCGTGGCTGGGGGCGGCGGCGGACGGTGGTGACGGTCGTGCTAGGGGCGCTGTGCCGAAGGCGGCGGCGGCGGTGGAGGCGGCGTCGGCGGCGGTGGCGGAAGTGGGGGCGGCAGCGGCAGACGTCGGGAAGGGTGGTTTGAAGCGTAGCCGAGGCAGTTGTGACAATGCCGACTGCGGTGGCGGTGGCCGCGGCGGCGGCGGCGCTGGCGGCGGCGGCGGCGGAGGTCGGGGCGGTCAGGTTGGCGGCAAGGGAAGTAGCAAGGGTGACGCCGGTGGTAGCGGCAGTGGCGGTGTTGGAAATGTCGGTGCCAGAGGTGGCCACCGTAATGGGGGTGGCAGCGAGGCGGGGGGCGTGGGGCACGGAAGAACCCGCGTGAAAGGCAGGGCCCTACACGGTGTTCCGTTTTCAAGTGAATTGAGCCGAATGGTTTGCCCTGAATATAACCCGTCTCCCTGGTAAACACGAGCTGCTTTTGGTCCCTGACATCATCTAATTCAATTTTGTACCTTACAAATTTGGAAGTTGAGCTGGAAAACGAACGCTTGTACGGCCCTGTTAAGAGGGAAAGGTCCGAGGACCGGGGAGGCGAAGATGTATAAGTTGAACCAGGACACTGCCCATCAAAATTCATGGGCAGCGTGGGGAGCAGCGGACGAGGCGGCGGTGAGGGCGCCGGCGGCGACGGCGGCAAAGGCGGCGGCGGCGGGAAAGGCGGCGGGGAAAGCGGCGGCGGTGGCGGTGGCGGGGAAGGTGGCGGGGACAAAGCAAGGGCGCGGAAAGGGCGTTGGCAATGGCGGCGGCGGCGGTGGTAGCGGCGATGGCGGCGGCGGCGGTTGTGGCTGCGGTGGCCGCGGCAGCGGCGGCGGCGGTGGCGACGGCGGTGGTGGTGGTGGTGACGGCGGCGGTGATGGTGGCGGCGGCGGCAGCAGCGGCGGCGGCGGTGGCGGCCATAGTGGGGACGACGGCGACACCGACAACTCATCTGCCGCCGACGCCGCCCGCGCCCGGGTGGCCGCCAATGTAGGGCCGTGCATGTTGACAATGTCAAAACCTTGTTGAAAGCAAAGCGCCCATAGTTTCAGCGCTTGAAACAGTACTAACAGAAACTGCTGTCAACGTTTGGCGTCACATGCAACTTACGCCTCTACACCAAGGCTACCAAGGCAGCTGGCGTCAAGCCAGCCGGTGGCGACGGCGGCAGTGGCGGCGGCAGTGGCGGTGGCAGCGATGGCGGCGGCGACGGACATGATGGTCCACGTGGTGGTGACGGGACGGGATCCTCGCTGCAGCGTCGCGCCAGCTCGCCTCCCACTCGCGCAGGCGGAGTCGGCGGAGGCGGTGGCGTACGAAGCAGTGGCGGTGGCGGCGGCGGCCTCATGCCGCTGGGCATGGGCCTGTCGTTCAGCAAGCCGAGCAGGGGGCTGTGCCGCCCCATGAGCCAGACGGGAGGCGGAGCTGGTAATGGAGGCGGAGGAGTCGGCGATGGAGGCGGCAGAGGTGGCGGCGGTGGGGGTGGGGGTGGCGGCGGCGGTATTGGCGGCGGCCGTGACAGCGTTCCTATCGCCACAGCAGAAGAGGAAAGCGAGGATGAGCAGGAGGTGGAGGAGTCACCATGGAAGAAAGGCAAGGTCAAATATGAAGATTATGGCTCCGACTCTGAAGATCTGATGGAATCAGGATGGCAGTCTCAGTCTGCCCCGGCCCCGCCGATGGCGGCGGAGTGGGTGGCGGCGCCGGTGCTCAGTGGCGGCGCTGGCGGCGACGATGGCGGCGGCAGCAGCGGCGATGGCGGTGGCGGTGGCAGGAGCGGCGGCGGCAGGGAAGGCGGGGGCGACGGGGACAGGAGTGTGGGCGGCAGAGACGGCGGCGCCAGTGGCGGGGGCGGCAGGGACGGCGGGGGCGGGGACGGCGGCGGTGGGAGTGGCGCCGGCGGCGGCGGTGGCGTAGGTGTCGGCAAGGGCGCCTCTTCGTCGAAGAAGCGTCCCAGGACTTGGGACAGCAACGAAGAAAAGGAGGAGGTCGAGTTCGTTAACAGGTTTGGGAGGAGAGCGGCGGCTGCGGCAGCGGCAGCGGCGACGACAACAGCAACGACAACGACGACGACAGCGCCTGATTGCGTGGACCTCACTTTCGATGATAGCACGGATGATGACGACGGCGGCGGCGGCGGCGGCGACGACGAGGTAGGGCTGTGCAGGTTGACAGTATCAAAAACCTTGATGAAATCCCGTATGGTTTCAGCGCTTGAAACCATAATATCGTAAACAGCTTCCCACGTTTCCTTTCAATTACAATTGCGCCGCTTCAACGAGGGGGGCGGCGGCGGCGGCGGGGCGGGCCAATCAGGAGGGGGCATGATGATTGACGCTGATTTCGCAGATGACGACGAGGAGCTTCAGGCGGCGATCGCGGCGAGTCTGTTGGGGGACGGCGTTGGCGGCGGCGGCCTCAGCGGTTGAGGGCGGCGGCGGAACGAGATGATTTAATGTAGACGCAACACAAGAGGATATCATACTGTAGAGATTTACCAGTATATTAACGCTGACCATTGTAGACGAATGTAGACGAGCGTAGACGAATGTACTAGTAGTGCATGCTTATTAGCAATAACATCCAACGATTAGGATTAAGACACGATGCGGAGGAAAACAAGAAAGGTCTCCCCCGCTGCGGCTGCGTGCGGCGCTATGCGAATACAAGTATAAACCCCATCCCAATCCCATCCCAATCCATCCAATGGAGAATCCAATCCCATACCAATCCGTGGCGAGCCCCGTGGGCCCTCGTACATGCGCTTGCCCATCCCTGCCCCCGCCCCCCCACAATACCTCAATCGATCAAGACTAGCACCCTCAAGCCTCAACACCCCTCAAGCCTCAATATCCCACAATTAGTCAACACTCCTAAAATCTCCATATCCCCCGAGCCTCAACACCCCTCAAGCAGGGGTGGCGGGGGGGCTTGAAGCCTGGTGCCTCCTCATACACTTGGAAGCGTCTCACTTTGAACACCCCTCAAGCATCAACACCCCGCACGTGTTCACAAGTCCACCCCCGCAACACCCAGAGCGCTCGCCACTGAATCCGCTGACCGCTTCAACCGCCGATCCCTAGGGACTGACGGATAGCGCTCGCCTCGTCATCAAACGGATCGCGTACCCTCGTATCTTAAGCGACATGGTATCCTTTGACGTGGCGAGCGCAGATGGATAGTGCTCGACACGTCATACACACTTTAGACCCTCGTATTTTGAGCAAAACGGTAGCCTATGATGTGGCGAGCACTATCCATCAGTCCCCACCGATCCCTCAGCATGAAGCGCGCGTATTGGCCCAGAATCACGGCGTCCATCGACAGACACGCCCCGGCATCTACCAGCCAGGGAAGGTTGGGCTGAATGCGCCCCCACGCAGTTGACCGCGCCAAGATGGATGACATGTAAGTCGCATTGCCGATCACAGCTAGTGTGAACATCGAGATGGACAGCCCCTCTACAGAGCCCCACAGCCAGGGCCTCACAATCGTTCCCACTATCAGCTCAACTTGAGCCGTATTGTCCGCTGACACGGCTTTTCAAGCATCCATTCATGGTGCGGAAGTTCAGCAGAACGGAGCCATTGTAAGGCCAGGGAGGAGGATGCGGCGAGTATGTACAATACCAGTACACTAGGAGCAGACATTCGCAGAGCGAATGGGCAGGCCAGGGAGGAGGATGCGGTGTGTGTGGATGGGCCCGCCGCGCGTTCGTGATGATCCATCGAATGCGCCCGTAGAAGGGTTTACGTTTAGGAATTAGGGTTTAGGGTAAGGCCTTGCCCGCCGAGCGTTCATAATGATCTGCGGAACGCGCCCGCTGAGGTAGATGCCCGTCATGGCCCACCCCAGCGCCAGGCCCACCCACGGGGGCGCGGGGATCAGCGCTTTGTGGTCATATCCCGGGGCGGGCGAGGTCAGCCACGCGTCGTTCTCAGCGTTCCCGTGAACGTCATCCAGAAGAAATCGGTTGTGGGTGTAGCCTGAGGTGCCAGAGGCCCAAGCACCCCCGGTTGACGATGATGACGAAGCGAGCGCCGCCAGGGAGATGAGGGACAGCGACGCCCCCGCCGCCGCTGCGAGGGAAGTCGCAAGCCCGCCTCGACCACCGCCACCCCCACCCCCATCCCCACTCCCATCCCCCTCACCACCACCCTCACGCCCAACCCCCCATCCGATACCCCCCCCCCCCCCCCCCCCCCCCCCCCCACCCCCCCCCCCCCCACCCCCCCCCCCCCCCCCCCCCCCCCCCCCCCCCCCCCCCCCCCCCCCCCCCCCCCCCCCCCCCCCCCCCCCCCCCCCCCCCCCC
>Ga0307488_10002367_pt1 | contig 16004 bp, 19 predicted proteins | sample SB02metaG_FD_202248 | JGI IMG/M metagenome (GOLD analysis project Ga0307488, IMG submission 202248) | Sea-ice brine microbial communities from Beaufort Sea near Barrow, Alaska, United States - SB 0.2 | ecosystem: Environmental > Aquatic > Marine > Coastal | place: USA: Alaska | collected... | reverse complement strand
ATCAGTTTGAAGCAGGTGACATGAAAGGTGACCTAGGTAGAAAACCCAAGGCATTGACAGCACTCGTAAGAAACTGTGTTAACATGTTTGGAAGTTGGAACGTAGGACTTATAGCAACCAACCACACATATGCATCACAGGACATGTTTGACCCAGATGACAAGATATCAGGTGGACAAGGATTTATCTACGCAAGTTCGATCGTTATTGCAATGAAGAAACTTAAATTAAAAGAAGATCTAGACGGTAACAAAGTCACAGATGTGAGAGGTATAAGAGCCGCTTGTAAAGTTATGAAAACAAGATACTCTAAACCTTTTGAATCAGTACAGGTTAAGATTCCATACGAAACAGGAATGAACCCATACAGTGGACTAGTTGACCTATTTGAGAAAAAAGGTGTGCTAGTACAACAAGGAAACAGACTGAAATACATTGATAAAGCCGGTAAAGAACACATCGACTTTAGAAAACAATGGATTGGTGATAAATTAGATATGCTAATGGCAGACTTCACAGAGTCCACAGATTTTGCTGACAAAGTAGAAGAGCCAGAAGTTAAAACAAAAACTAAAAAAGCAGAACCAATTAAAGAAGAGAAATAATGATAGACTTTACACACGAAGACATTGAACGTTTGTGGAACTCAATTATACATTACGTCCCTGAGAGACAAAAATTGGACATGGCTATTGACTTCATTAAAAGTTTAGAGGACATCGGTGTAGAACATGACGAGATAAAAGCATCTGCAGAATACGATCCAAAACTCGAAGAAGCTGTCAATACTGTGTTTGAGGAAGATGAAGTGGACGAGGATGGATATAGCGAGGATGAATGATAAACTGGTATAACGAAGTAAGTAGAAACCTAGCCAAGATACCTGACTGTGTAGCATACTTTGATCTAGAACTTATTGAAGCAAAAAAACAGTGTAAGATATACGGCAATTTAGAAAGAGCGGCCGCTTCATTGCCCGGTATAGTTGAGGAAAGATTTGGACAACTACAACAGCTAGAAGCCATACTGGAATATCTAAACATAGAATTAAGAAGACTAAGATCTAAGACTTTCAGAAAATTCCTTGAGAACTACAACAGAGCATTGAGTAGTAATGATGCAACAAAATACGTTGACGGAGAAGATGACGTTGTTGACATGACAAAAATAATTAACGACTTTGCATTGATAAGAAATCAGTGGTTATCCATCACCAAAGGCTTAGATCAAAAACAATGGCAAATAACAAACATTGTTAAATTGAGAGTAGCAGGTATGGAAGATGCTGACATCTAATAGAATAATACTCACAGACGTAGACGGAGTACTGTTGGAATGGGAACACCATTTCACTAAATGGTTACAGTTACGATCATACTTTGACAAGAATGGAAATAGGAATTATCCATACAAGTTATTAGACTCCAATCATAACGACTATGACATGTCTAAAAGATTTGGAATTAGTAAAGAAACAATAAGCCAAGAAATCAGAGAATTCAACAGGAGTGCCTGGATGGGGACACAACGACCCATGCTAGAATCACAGACGTGGGTAAAACTGTTACATGCCGAAGGATGGACTTTCGTACCAATAACATCACAGACGTCAGACATACCAGGGCAGGCACTACGTAAAAAAAGATTAGGTGAATTATTTGGTGAACATGTTTTCTCAAATTACCATATATTAGGTACAGGAGCAGACAAGGACGGTGCACTAGCGGAGTTCCATGATACCGGACTATATTGGGTCGAGGACAAGCCTAAGAACGCTCTAGCCGGGCTCAATTACGGTTTAAAGCCCATATTAATTGACCATCCATACAACAAAGAATTTAATCACCCCGACATTATACGTGTAAATAATTGGAAACAAATACACGAGATATTATCCAAATGAAAGTTTATGTAGGATGGGATCCTAGAGAAGATATAGCATACCAAGTGTGTGAACACTCCATCAAACGTAAAGATTCTGAGGCAGAAGTATACCCACTAAAACAAAATGAAATGCGTCAGCAAGGCATCTATACCAGAGAAGCTGACAAGTTAGCAACAACTGAATTTACATTTACTAGATTCTTTGTGCCTTGTCTTAATAATTTCAAAGGTTGGGCAGTGTTTTGTGACTGTGATTTTTTATGGAAGATAGCTTCAAAAGAACTAGAGCAATACTGCGATGATTCAAAAGCAGTGGTATGTGTTCAACACGATTACACACCCGAAGAAGGATCGATTAAAATGGATGGACAGGTACAGACTGCATATCCAAGAAAGAACTGGTCAAGCATGGTACTATGGAATTGTGGGCATGAGAAAAATAAAATACTAACACCCGAGTTCCTAAACAAACAGACTCCAAAATTCCTACATAGATTTAGTTGGTTGGAAGATTCGGATATCGGATCACTACCACACGAATACAACTGGTTGGTAGGTTGGTACAAAGAACCCAAAGATGGTGCACCAAAAATACTACACTACACAGAGGGCGGACCTTGGTTTGATGGTTACAGAGATTGCGAGTATTCCGATGATTGGAAGAAAGAAGTCATCAACCTGTTCAGTGCATAATGGAATTCTTTAAAAGACTACATAAAAAACATTATCACAAGGAGCCGGTAGAACATATATTAGGCACGCAATTACGTAGAGTAGCCGAGTATGATGACCTATACGAAAATCAAAATCGTTTTGATGGCGCAATCTGGACAAAATTTAAAGAGACACATGGCCTAACATGCCAATTTCACGAGGACCTAAACGATATAGATCATTCAAAGGACATTATGTGCTTATGGTTTTTCCGAGAACGAGCTGATAGAGATCCCGGCAACGACATAAATTTATCTGGTAAAGTAATAAGTTTTTCTGTCAACACACTTTTTATAACACCATCTAAAGAAGTTAAAATTGTTAAACGGAAGAGATTCTTTCCCAGAAGACCATGTTTGCAGTTAGAGATTAGTAACGAAATTTATTTAAATATAAAAAAAGGATTAGGTATTGATGAGTGAAGGTGAACGATTTCTAGATAAGTGTCTCACAACAACAGTGGGCTTACAACCGTGGCCACACCAAATCATTAACGACACATTAAGTCAAGAGGCCTTTGCAAAGCTGAAGGACAGTTGCTTTAAAACAACTTTGACTAAGACAACAGAACTACGACATATCTTTCCGGATCAATACAGAGACTGGGGCATAGACTTCTATGATGAAACTGTAGATATATGTACTTCGATATTAGAAAATTATAAAAAAATTTGTGCTGTATATCCTCGACATAGAATGTTTCCTAATATTGGAGTAAATGCACACATATCTGTCACCCCGCCTCTACCCTATAAGTTTCATATTCATCAAGAAGGATTAGAAAAAATTTGGAGTTCTGTTACTTACATCACACCTGAAAAGAATGTTGGGACAAAGATGTATTCCGAACAAAAAGAAGAATCCTTTGTAAGTGAAGCTCAGTGGTTACCAAATAGTACCTTTATTTTTTGTGGACAACAAGGCAAAACATGGCATTCATATGAAAGTAATCAACAATCAAATAGAATTACGTTGAATCTTTTCCTTCAAAAAACGAGAAAAGATAAATGTTTTATTGAGCTTTCTGATCTTTAATAAAATGTTCTAAGGCTTTTACATCGGCTTCGAGATGTCTAGATCTTACTTTGTGCCAGACAAAATTATCCCTATTATTAATATTGAGATGGGTGCGTACTTGGTCGCCTGTTTTATCAAATACCTTTTTTGCCTTGAACACAACAGTTGGCAAGTATAAACATCTACGCAATCTACGTGAAACTTTTTGTGTGTATGAATCAACGTGCCAATGCCAGAAAAATGGTGGAGCCAGATAACCCAATGTGTTTATCCAGTTCTTATGCACAGCAAAATGTGCCGCAGGTAATGGCTTGTCCCCCCATATTTTTGTTTCATCTTTGTATCTTTTTGATCCCTTTAGTCTACCATCGCTGGGTACAACCATTAAAATTTTATCCTCGTACCTGTTAAATTCTTTTGAAATAAGGTCATCCCATCCTTTAGTTTGCACCTGTACATCGTCTCCCATAAGCATAACAATGTCATGCCTGGCTTTGTCGGCCATTAGATTCCAACTGTAACAAGTGGACTGATTTGGACCAACCGTATAGTGTTTTTCGTCTAACAGGTCTTTATACTTTTCCAGAGTCGGGTCATCATCGTTGAGATAGAAAAGGAATTCAGTATCGCCTTTTTGTGTTTCCGTCGCTGTGTCTATTAATCGCTTTGCATATTCAGGACGACCTCTCGATGGTACACAGAAAGAGATCATATTAGTTTATTCTTCCAGGTCTCCGGGGTCTTGTCGTTTATAATTTCCAACGGCAAGTGATATTGAAACTTCTTTGTACCTCTAGTTCTTATGTATTCAGCTGTCTTTTTAACCGACTGTCGCATATTGGTTGCTGTGCTGTACCCTAATAAGTCTCTTGCTTTGTCTGATGAACACACTGCTAGTTTTACTTCCTTGGGTCTGTCCTTATGGTGTATTGGATCTAAATTAATTCCTGTCTCGTTGGCACATGCCTCTGCTAACTCATTGATTGTTATAGGTTCCTCATCAGGTCCTATGTTAATCACTTCGCCAACAACGTTGTCTTGGAATGCAAGTGCGTTTAAACAATACAAGCAATCATCAATGTAACTAAAACATCGTTGCTGTTCTCCATCTCCGTATATGATAGGTTGTTTGCCTTGTAACATCCTGTTCAACATTATAGACATCACGTTCCTAAATGGATCATCGTATTTCTGTCTTGGTCCAACTATGTTGTGTGGCACGGCAATAACATATTCTACTCCGTGTGTTTCGCATAAATTTTTAAGTACATCCTCGCCGGCCTTCTTTGCGATACCATACGGATCCTGTGGACGACATTCGTAATCTTCCTTGTACGGCATCACATCATGATGTCCATACCTTGCCATGCTCGAACAGTACACAATACGTTTTACTTTGTTTCTTATGGCCGCAGTGATTGTTGTGACTGATGCTTCAAATATATTCCTTGTGACAAGCACTGGGGAGAACACAGACAGTCCTTCGTAGGCAGTAGCGGCAGTGTGATACACTATGTCACAGCCTTCCATGGCCTTGGTCATGTTCTCTAGATCACAACAGTCTACTTGGTGGAACTGCACATCCTGTGGTACATTGTCTGTGTATCCGCCTATCATGTTATCATTACCAGCGACAGTATGACCTTGAGATAGCATTAAGTCTGCTAGATGCGAACCTAGAAATCCTGCTACACCTGTTATGAAAATCTTCATACGTCTATTTACTGTAACCTTTCTTACGCCATACAACATCCGGCCAAATCTTGATTATGATTTCAAATCCGATCTCTCTAAGATGCTTTTCAATTTCTAGATTACTGCTACCGTATTTCTTTGAATTGTTATTGAGTTCTATCATTAGATAGTCAACATTTTTCAATGTATTCTCAGCACCTTTTAGAACTTCCATTTCAAAACCCTCAACATCAATCTTAATTAAATCAACATCATCGAGATTCAAACTGTCTATGGTTACCATGGGTATGGTGCCGTCTCCCACTACACGTTTCGCCTGTGTGAAATTGTCTTCCGACAATGATATCATTTTTTCTTCACTGCCTACTGCGAGTTGATGTGTTTCAACGTCTTCGGGGCAATTCTTCACAAGGCATTCGTAATGAACGGGGTCTGGTTCAAATGCAATTACTCTCCCACAAAACTCATTCATGGCCATTGTCCATGTGCCCACCCATGCTCCGATATCTAGTATATGGTTGAATTTTATATCGTTACTTTTGCAGTGCATGATAAGTTTTTCGAGACACTTGTTCTGTGTAAAATTTTTATTTTTTTTCCAATCCTCGATGTGTACATCATTTGATGGAACCCAAAATCCATTTATTTTTTCAATCGACATTCCATATATCCTTTACAAGAGGTTCTAATTGATCTGCCCATGCTTGTTGTCCTTGCATATTTGGGTGTTCATCCAAGTCCGATACAACCAGGTTCTGTTTAAGACACCAACCGTGTTGTGTTTCTGACAGGCCGCCTTGTAGTTTATAAAAATGTGTTTGATCTATCTTGCCCAATATTTTTTTACACTCGTCGGTCAATGGATTATCAAACCCGTTGTACAGTGCATTGAACATTAGATAAGGAACTTTTTTTAATTTTAGATACGACTGCATGTACAGTATTTGCATCGCTGTCCTAATCTGTCCTTCTTCCTCTATCGCTGGTTTGTATTCTTTACCCCATGGGTTGAACGGCAATGTCTTGTACTTGGGAGGGTCGTTTGGTTCTACCATCTTCCATGTATGCCAGTGTGTTTTGTTTTGAGAGGTTGTTAAGGCTTCTCGTCTGTTGTAACTGGTTAGTCCTATTAACACAAAGGTCTTCGTTAATTTAACTTGTGGCAATCTTCGTACTATCATTTCATTACTGATACCGTTGGCCGAAACTCTTTCAAATTGTAAACCCAATCTTCCAGCAAGTACTGACCCACAACTGATTGGATCTTGTACTTCCATGTTGTATTTCTTTTTAAATTCTTGCCTATTTTTTTGAGTGGTATGCATGTATGCTCCAGACTCTATCCCCTTTATGTACATAGGTACACCATTGCCCATTGCGAAAGAACATCCGAAGTGTATTAATTTTTTCATATGTTATCCCTTGGAGACGTACTCATGTATTGCACCTTTCCAACCTTTCTCAAATATTACATTAAAGATTTCTGATCCTTCGTGTTTGTTTCTTTTGACTTTGATTTTTGGCTCTAACCCAACAGAAATAATTTTGTCATAGGCTTCCATGTGTTGTTTGAGATCTAGTTCCACAAGCACACTCTTACATTTGCTGATAGTGTTTATTGCACCGTTGACCACTTTTCCCTCGTGTCCATCGACGTCGATCTTGACGTGATCTGGTTGTGGTAGAGTACCTTTTTCTATTAATTGATCCAATGGCATTTCAATACAACCATGGTAGTATTCCGAGTGTTGACCAACATGGCTGTCAGAGACACCCTCATTCAACTCTTTTATTCCTAGTGTTGTCAGTGCTGTCGTTTCGCCCAATGCTAAAGGAAATGCTTTACAGTTGAACAGTTTGTTTTCGTTTATGTTGTCTAGTAAATTTACATAGTTAGGCGTGTGTGGTTCAAACGCATACACATCATTTTTATGTGTGATCGCAGAATACAAACAATAAAGGCCAATGTTGGCTCCCACGTCAAAGAACACACTGTCTTTCTTGAATTCATCTATCCATGCTATGGTCTCTTTCTCTTTCACTAACATTCTATGGACCCTGTTCTGGATATAATTTTCATTTTCAACGTTACGGAACTTTAACCACTTATAGTCCTCTGCAATACTTTTCTTCTTTGCATTAACACATACGACAAACTGTTTCTGATCAAGTTTTTTAAGTTTTGGCATTACAATATTCCTTTGTCCATTAGTATCTCAACAGCCTTACCGTTTGCAAATTCTTCTGGTGTGAATTGTTGATATGCTAGGCTGTACAACCATTCCTCACAACCAACAAAGAAAGGATTCTCGATATCTGCAAGTTCTTGACCTGCAACTTCTTTAGCAAAACTTTTGTTATCTGCTATGACCGGTATGCCCATGCACTGTGCTTCTATGGCCGCTATCGAACAGCTAGTGACCAAACACCATGCATCTTTCAAGTCTTCTGATAGCGGAACCTTTGCTTCGCTTGGTCCTGAAGTTCCTCGTCCACGTGGTTTTTCTCTTATTCTAATCGGTCTGTCTGTGTATCTTTTAATTTGTTCCACAGTTTCTTCTGTCCAATTAGGTCTGTCAAGATAATTGTTTATTCCTATTGAACTCGGACACACCAAGATGTAAGATCCTTGGAAGTTAGGTGCTTTAATTTTTAACCCAAACTTCTCAAATCTATCTGCTTTACAACCTTTAATGTAACTTGCATGTATCTTGTTCCTACATATACGCCAGTAATGATTGCCAGGCGTTAAATTGTTATTGTCAAATCTTCCAAAGTACGGTGTATCGGTGAACCAGAACTGATGCTTACGTGTTTCTAATTTCTTAATCATCTGCATATTGTTGTTTACAAATCCCCAGAACATTGAGTTTGCCAGAGGTTCCGATGCAACACTGTTATCTAGTACACTGGCCTGTTCAGGCCATGACTGCTTGACACCGTCGAACACTTCCCATGCTTTACTTTTCCTGTTTTTAAATGGTGCGTAGATTGTTAGCATCTATAAATTCCTTTAACTGTTTTGCCCAGTCCTTGTGTCCTTCGGTGGATGGATGGTGGTCCCCCGGAGCACAGGACTGGTTATTTTCTATGGTGTAATCTAGATGACAAGTTTCTGGTTTGAAGAATCTTGTTTTGTCCACAGCATTCCACAATGCTTTAATGTCCTTAAATTTATAATCTACTTTGATTTCAGGATCTTTAATTGCTTTGTACATCACATAAGGATATTTTTTTACTTTAAAGTAATTTTGTATGTTTAATATTGCCTCTATGGATTCAAGCTGTATCAATTGATCTAAATCTAAGTGACATTCTTTATGCAGATATCTAAAAAAATTTTCTACTGGGAGGTGACCATGTGGCTTGTATGTCCTCCAATGTGTGGTCAACATAGGAAACTTTTTGGCCTTGTATCGATCAGTTACTGGGTAATCAAATCTTTGGCCCGAGGATATGCTTATCACAAAAAAACATTTATCCGCCAACTCACTGTTTTTCTCACACCAAGCCTTGGTGGTAACACTGTTTCTTGTATTGCCCCGGCCACCTCCGCCCAAATGACAGGCTTTTTCAAGGCCCATTAACTTTTGCAGTTCCATTCCAGTATGGGTCATCACACGCTCTTTGGAACGTATTGACATGAAGGAACAGCCGTTGGTAAAAATATGAGTGGGTTGCATAATATAATAATTAATTATACAATATAAAATCCAATGCCGCAACTTGTAAAAAACATTACCAGTATAAAATATTTCTTAGATAGACACGAATCTATCGATAAAGCATGGGATATAAACATTGACTATCACAGCAAAGCACCAAAAAAATCTTGGACAAGTTTACCAACTTTTGTAGCAGAATTCAAGAACTGCTTGGTTAACAGTCTTCCTGCTCTTGTTACAGAGGATAGGCACTTGCTCACTGAACACCTATGGCCAATGCTTGACCAGTACAGAAACAAGCCAAAAAAACACCATGAACTATGGAACTCGTGGGGTGGGGACATCGATATCAACATGCCTCCTGTAACCAAACAGTTTAATGACACTTACAAGTATGTTTGGTTGCCCATTGACAAACACAGTACAGACAATCCATGGCACATCTGGATAGATGTTATTGGTAAGTTTAGACTGATAGAAAAGAGATGGTCAACTAACTTCACAAAATATATATACATACTTTCTAATCCAAGTCCGTACTTTGACCTAGTGGCAAAGGAACTATTTCCAGAATTAAAATACTATGTGATGCCCGAAGGGGAGACATGGAGATTCCAACACCTCATAGCACCGTCCATGTGTAACTTCAATGATGGTGTTGTCACACCACAGCTACCGCCATGGCTAAGACATTTCAAAGGATCTTTAGGAATACCAGAAAATAAAAAACCTTTTAGGAAAATATTCATATCACGTGACAAAGCACGTAGTAGGAAAGTAAACAATGCCAGTGAACTACTAATGGCTTTGAAAGGATGGGAGTCAGTAACACTTGAAGACCTACCAATAAGAGAACAGATCAAAGTATTCTCCGAAGCGTCACACGTACTGGCAACGCATGGTGCAGGACTGGTAAACATCATGTGGTGCAAAGAGGGAACAAAGATAGTTGAAATACAGGATAAAAAAGCACTACACAAAAAAGTATATCCGTTATTGTCAAATAGTTTGAAGTTGAAACACGAGGTTTATGTTGCAAACACCGTCCAAAAAGATTTAAACGGACCTAAACCAATAGGAACAAAAAGATGGCAGATGGTAGATTTTGAAATTGACATTCCTGATTTAATTAGACATCTCGACTGATATCATTTATAATATAACCATGTATTCATTGTTACAGAAAAAACCAACAGTGCTGACAGATCCTTACCCACACGTGATCATAGAGGACGCCCTACCATGGGATCTGTATGAAGCACTTGAGAACAGTTTTCCAGAAGGAGCAGTCATGCAAAATCAAAACGCTTACGATGATGGAATATGTTTTAGGCTGAAAGCAGATAAACTACTGGATCCAGCAGGTAGTGTGCCCGGAGTATGGAAAGAATTTACAAAGTATCACACATCTGCAGAATGGTTCAACGAAGTAAATGAGCTTTTCAAACCTTATATGCCAAACGTGTTACAAAAAACATTCACAGAGGATGACTTGGGTGCAAGGGGTTGGGCAGACGAGAACAAGAACATATGGACTGATTGTCAATTGGTCATGCACAAACCCATAGAAGAAAAATCTACACGTACACCTCACATAGACAATCCAATGGAGATGTGGGCAGGATTACTGTACATGCCATGTCCGGATGATCAAAGCACAGGCGGAGAATTCCAAATTTACTCAACACAGTCTAGTGTGCAGAAAGTTGACAAGAAAGCCGGAAGGCAAATTTATGATAGTGACCTTGGCACTGTGATCAAGACGATACCTTACAAGAGGAACACGTTTGTGATGTTTGCAAACAATTCACCTAACACTGTACACGGTGTATCTCTGAGACAAAATGCAACACTCAACAGGAGAAGTGTGAACATAATTGGAGAATTCAAAAGAGGCTATGCAACAATGTACAACGTGCAGGAAGTGAAATAATGAACTACGCTGTGAGGACCGAAAGGGCCAATACTGAGAAGTATGTTGAGAGTGCCAGCAAAGGCATGAAGGACTGTGAGCTGACCTCATACAAGGATGTGCTTGATTCAAAAGATTGTAGCAAGGTTGTGTTCATGGGGGTACTACGAGGCACACACCTAGTTTACAAATGGGCAGAGAAAAGCAAAAAAGATTTCTACTACATAGACAGACCTTACTGGGGAGAGAGCAGGGCAACTCCTTACTGGATGAGATGTGTAAAGAATCAACATGTAAAAACATTCGTGGATCACAGACCCGATGATAGATTCAAACAACAGTTCAAAGATGAGATAAAACCTTTCCACAAGAACGGAAAGTATGTGTTAGTGGTACCGCCAAGTCATGCCATGGCAGAGATGTTTGGTGGACAGGATTGGTTGGACAACACAATGAAAACGTTGAAAGAGAACACAGACAGAGAGCTTGTGGTGAGGGAGAAACCTTACAACCCAGAAGCAGTAATAGATGCCAGTGGCAAGATGCTACCAGGCAAGAGTGCGAACAACCAGCCACCTAAACCATTCGAGTGGGACAAGGTACATGCCATTGTAACATTCAACAGTTCAATATCGATCAAGGCATTGAGCAATGGCGTACCTGCATTCGCCAACTTCGACAATCCTTGTATGCCAGTGTGCGAACAGGATTTCTCAAAGATAGAAACACCCAGATACGAGGATCCGAGGCCAGTGTTCAACTCACTTGCATACGGACAGTTCACACAACAGGAATTCAGAAACGGTTACTACATGGAGATACTCGATGGCAGATAGAATCAAACCACAAGCAGTTGAGAGGGTGAAAAAAATAAGGGCGTGGGAATTGAACAACAAGTATAGAGAAGCCCAACACATTAAAGGGTTCAAAAAATATAAAAATTATTTTGTCCCGGAATCTATTGTGAAAGGCAGTAAGACTGTCCTGAGCTTTGGGGTTGGTGGCGACGTTGGTTTTGAAAAAGAAATAGCATTCGACAACACAGATCTACAAATTGAATTATTTGATCCCACTCCTAGAAGTGTCAATTTAATACAAAACATCATTAATTTATCAAGCTACAAGTTGGTAGGAAAAAGATCTGACGATCCTGTAAATGTTCAAGCCGTAAAGAGAATAAATTTTCAACCAGTTGCGTACAGCAAGGAGAACGGTTATCTACCTTTCTACTATGACCCAACACGTGAGGATGGAAGAACTGCAAAAGAGGCTCTACAAAGTTTCTCACTTATCAAACGTGAAGAACACTACGAGTCAGTAAATGTTAAAGCTAAAACTCTAAGAACAATAATGTCAGAACTTAAAATGACTAGTGTTGACATTATAAAGGCCGACATAGAAGGACTATGGTGGGAGTTTGGACATGAAATATTAGATAACAACATAGACTGTAAGTTTGTGGCATTGGAACTTGAACTTAACTTTGAAGAGGACGAGAAAGTCGAGCCAGCACTAGACAAGGCACAACTGCTGTGTGACAAGTTTCAAGCAAAAAATTATGACGTGATCATTAACAGACTTAGGGATAAGTTGATGTTGGAAATGCTATTCGTAAGAAAGGATGCATATGAAGGTTGAGATATTTAGAAGAACAGTAAAGGACAGACGTAGAGGTGCCAGTTGGGATCTTCTACAGCACATGGCCACGGGAATAAAAGCATGTGGTGACCAACCTGTTATTGTGAATGAGAATAAAGTTGGCCCATGGGATAAAAATGAGATGGAGCCTACTGCACCTGTTGGATGCATGTTTGGTTACGGTGGCACTAATCAGATGCATCACACCAAAGGACGTAGAAGAGATCTAGTGGAACGTGCCAAGAAGAAGGGCATATACATAATAACATTTGACGGCGGAATACTTTCTAGCTTTGGTAACACAATAACAGATGCCAATCATCACTGGCGTGTGGCATTGTACTCTCCCATGAACAACGGTGACTTCCTGAGCGACAACAGTCCCCCTGACAGATGGGAACGAATGAAAAAGATATGGAACATAAACTACGCTCCATGGAGAAAGTCAAATCAAGACGACCCAATACTGTTTGTGTTACAACCGCAGGACAACTGGAGCATGAACGAACTAGATCCTATCAAGTGGTTCAATGATGTGTATGAAAAACTAAGACCAATGACAGATAGAAAATTCATAGTTAGACCGCATCCTAACCATGTGGCCGCAATGGAGAATAGAATAAAAGAATTCCCTGCAGATGTACAGGTAGTGATAGGACAGAAGTTTTTCAAGGGAGATGAGAAAAAGCATTACAGATTCAACTACCAGGACGCATTAAATAATTGTCATGCTGTTGTTACTCACAATTCTACTGCCTGTATCGATTCCTGCATTCGTGGAATCCCTACCTTTGTTACCAGCGATCTTGCACTCGCTTGGCCTGTAGCAAACAAAGATCTTTCAAACATAGAGACACCCGAATACCCTGACAGGGATCAGTGGGTGTACGACCTTGGTTACAAACAGTGGACAGAGGCCGAGATAAAAGACGGCACAGTGTTCAAAAGATTTAAAAAGAAATTAGGATTATAATATGTGTGGAATATACGGAATAACAGCAAAGGATCCTGAGTTTATACAAAGCTTCATAGATATTTGTAAGCATAGAGGACCAGACGGAGAGAGTGTTTGGACATCTGATACAGTGACCCTAGGACACAATCTTTTGAGTATAATGGCGGAACCTGCTCAGTCACAACAGCCATGGAAGACACCCAAGGGCAACATGCTTGTATACAATGGAGAGATATTCAATTACTTTGAGCTAAAACAAAAACACAAAGACTTTGTAGACACAACAGGATGTGATACAGAATTACTTGCCTGGGGACTAGATACATTTGGATTAAACTTTATTGATGAGATAGATTCAATGCACGGCTTTGCATACTATGAAGTAAACAAAAAGCAAATAACATTGAGTAGGGATCATGCTGGTATCAAACCTGTATACTATGCAGAGATAAAAGAAGGACTGGTATTTGGTTCTGAGATAAAAGGTATGTTAGACAAGGTTCCAGGTTCACGTACTGTTGATAAATTAGCAATGAGTTGCCTTGCATGGACCGGCATTAACGCCACACGAAACACTGTGTTTAGTGGGATAAAGAAATTACTGGCCGGTGAAACCAAGGTCTATGATATAGAGAATAAAAATTTCACAGAGATAAAAAGATTATTAATAAAACCAAAAAGTGATCGTGAGTTTGTTTCTACAGAATTCAGAGAGATGGCTAGAAAGACTGTGGAGATGTGCAGTATAGGACAAAGAAAAATTGGAGTCTTCTTAAGTGGCGGTCTGGATTCCAGTCTAATCGCCCACGAACTTAACAAGTTAAAAGGGCCTGCTGTGACGTTTACTAATAAGATGAAACCAAATATTATCACTGATGAGGACTTTAACAGTGATTCCGATGCGGCCGGGGAGTTAGCAATGGTGGAGGGATACAATCATACAGTGGTTAAAATCACACCTGACAATATTGTAGATAGTTGGGATGATTCAATATACTACATGGAGCAACCCATGTACAATCAGAGTGTCTCGATGTACTGTTACACAAACAAAGTACTACACGACAACGGTATTGTAGTGACAATGGCCGGAGACATGGGAGATGAGATACTAGGAGGATACGCAAAATATTGGAAGATGACACAACCCGAATACCTGCAGAAGATGTTAGGTAAAGATAAAATAGAATCGTGGAATGATGTGTTAGCCTTGTGGATGCAAAGAATCAAACGTCCACTGGCAGGACTTGTGATGGGCGGTACAATGACTAGAGATCAAGTGCTTGAAGAATTAAAAAAATGTTATCCGGACGATTTATGGAATCCCGATGACCCCGTAGCATCATACATGGCACTGGATTGTGTTACTCAGGTGCCGGAGGAGTTCTTCAATAGGAATGACAAGTACGGAATGGCATACGGCATGGAGGGCAGATTCCCTCTAGCAACAAAAATGTTTATGCAGTACTGTATGCGTATTCCGAGTTCGCAGAAGATAGGAACGTCAAAGCACCAAACAAAGTTACCCACTAAAATAGCATATGCAAATATTTTGCCAAGATTCATTATTAAAAAAGAAAAAACAGGGTGGACAGTGCCACTAGGCTATTGGTTAACAAACGGTACAAGCACTAGGCTAACTGATTTTTACAACAATGCATTAAAAGATAAGGGCGGTCTAAATATTATAAAGGCCAGCCAGAAAGCAGGCAAGTCGTTAGTGCCATCATGGATAGTGAATGACTGGATAAAAACTTATAAGATAACATTATGAAATACAAAGTAATAACAACTTTCAAACCAGGTGACTGGGATAGATATGCCAAACGCATGGTGCAGTCTGTACTAGACAGATGGCCGAAAGCCGACATTACCGTATACTGTGAAGGACAAAGACCAAACTTTAATGACCAGAGGGTTACATGGTGGGACATAGACAAAGCAAACACAGGACTACTTAAATTCAGAGAGGATTATAGAAACGATCCTGTTGCTGTAGGTAAACTTGATGAGATACCAGGCGGTATAAGACGATCTTCAAGATTAGAAACAGAAGGGGGACTAGATGCAAAGAAGGAATCATATCTCTGGAATGCAGTTAAGTTCAGTTACAAAGTGTCTTGTGTTACACACGCAGTAAGGACTTATACCGATTACGACTATGTGATATGGATAGATGACGATACATATACATTCCGAGATATACCTATGCAATTTATAGAAAGCATATGTCCTAACGATACACTAGTGACATACCTGGACAGAGAAAATGATCGAGGTAGCAACAAATATCCAGAGTGTGGACTTGTATGTTATAACATTAAACATAAATTAGTACAAAATTTCATCAATGACTGGGAGAAACTTTATACATCTGCAGATATATTTGAACTACTTGAATGGCATGATTCATATGTGTTCTGGCACCTAACAAAAGAATACAGACAGAAGCATTCAGCAAAAGTACATGACATAGGTTATTCAAAGGGAGTAAAAGGACATCATGTTTTTGTTAACAGTGAAC
>Ga0307488_10002366_pt1 | contig 16005 bp, 26 predicted proteins | sample SB02metaG_FD_202248 | JGI IMG/M metagenome (GOLD analysis project Ga0307488, IMG submission 202248) | Sea-ice brine microbial communities from Beaufort Sea near Barrow, Alaska, United States - SB 0.2 | ecosystem: Environmental > Aquatic > Marine > Coastal | place: USA: Alaska | collected... | reverse complement strand
AAACTCGCCATATTGCACGGAACTGAAGTCGTGGACATCAGTGATGGTCATCGTTCCCGACTCCATCACCATGGCGGTGTCCTTCTGGAAACTCGTGTTCCAGTCGCCCCACCAGCAGCCCTCGTAGTAGGTGATGAGGATCTGGTGAGAGCCTGGGTTACTACCGTTGCCGGTAGGTCCACCGCCGCCGAGTGCGCCGTCGTACTTCAGCGTCCCGTAGGAGCCGAAACCAGTCTCAACACCTGTGCCGTCACCTGAACCCGTCTCACGGTCAGCGATGGTCGAGAAGACGATCTGCTGCTCGACATCGAAGGGCCAGCGATGATGGCGCAAAGAACGAACAGGACCGCTAACACCAGAAGCGTAGCCCGTGCTCTGCCACAGGTTGGAGAGGTAGAGCATCGTGCGCTCGACCGAAGCCGTCATAGGCTCGGTGTTGCCGGGCACGAGTTCCGCGATGATGTCACCGAAGCCGATGCCACGCACAGGCTCGATGGTGCGGGACTCGGTGGGTCCAAAGTTAGAGAGAACCCCAATCTGGAACAGACCCTTTCCGCCGTAGGCGGGAGCGAGAACACGGACCTTCTGGGTGACGACGGACCTGGTGTTGGGTGACGTACCGAAGTTGTAAATCTGCGACGATCCTTGGATGCCGCCCTGTGGATTAAGATCAGTGTTCGCCATGGTTCAACTCCGAGGTGTTACTTGGGTGAGAGTATAGAAGGGCTACCGAGGCATCGGGTTCAGGTCCAGGATGCGTAGGACACCTTTGTGCCGCCATCGTAGGCGCGAGCCAGCCCTTCGTCGATTAGCACCTCGTTGATGCAGGTGCCTTCGTGCGTCCACACCTTCACCAGGAGCCTCCCGTACTTGTCGGGCTTCGCCACGGAGTGCAGGAGCACGCCTTGATCCCCGATCAGGTCACGAACGCGATCTCGTGCCACATACGCAGCCTTCTTCTCGATGGCAGACCGCGTGCGGATTTCTGGGGTGTCAATCCCCATCAGCCGACACTTCGCCTTGCGGGTGATCCCCATACCAAGGTCGAGCATGACGGTGATGGAGTCGCCGTCGTACACGGACAACACCTCGGCACGGTAGACATAAGGGGCTGGGATCTTGGCTGCTGGCACGGTGTTCTCCTGCCAAGTGTGGATCATAGGCGGGGTATTGCACCGCTGGGGGTCAACGTCCCCAGTGATCTCGGTAAGGGAACCCACAAGGAGGAGCACAATGTTCCGAAAGTATTCCTGCAACTGCATCGGCTTTGAAGTCACCGACGACAACGGTGACCGTCACGCCTACTGTGTGTGGGCTTGTGACGCCCCGGTCGATGCCCCTGGTGTGGGCATGTGGAAGCGCCCTGGACTGCTGGAGAAGACCAGCGAGCCTGTCCCCTTCGCCCGCACCGTCAAACTCCTCGATGCCCTCTCACAGTACATCGGTGACGGTCACCGCTTCCGGGAGGTGCAGTCAGCCCTCGGCATCAAAGGGTAAAGTGCCGCATGTCCAACGACTCCAAGATCATTGACCTCGACAAACACCGCATCAAGTTGGCCCTTGAGGGCAAGCCGGGAGCGCCCGACCTCGATGTGGACCCCATTGCATACTTTGAGGTGGTGTGGGGACCGGAAGCCTATGGCTGGAACGCTGTGACCGTTGACATGGAGGCACTGCGTGCAGGAGGCAAGAACCTCCCCCTACGCCCCCCAGAGACCTCCTACGAGGTAGAACTGATTGTCCGCCACCTGCGAAACCTTGCCAACGACATCGCCAAGCAGCACCGACTCAACCATCTGCTCGACCCACACCCCGACAGCGAAGTGACTCGCGTTGGGCGCTCGGTGCCTGAAGACGGGGAGAAACCATGAGTGATCCCCGCCCGCCCATCTACAAGGTCGTATGGTCTACAGAGCACAACTCCGGTGAACTCCCCTACGAGTTCGTCGGCATGGCTCTCGCCCTTGAAGCAGGCCGTGACTGGGAAGCGGAGATGGTTGCCATCGACGGTAATCAGCCCATAGCCGCCGACGAGTACCAGTGGGAGGTCATTCGTGTTGACCCCCCGATCCCCCAAACCCCACATGAGGAGACCCCCCATGAGCATGACAGACAAGATTGACCGCATCATCGCAAACCTTCAGGACGCCCGCACCGACGCTGAGAAGTGCGACGGGGGCACACCTGGAGCACCTGGCACCCGACTCCGCAAGGCCGCCAGCCTTGCGGCTAAGGACTTGGCGGAACTCCGCAAGGATGTTCTTGCCGCACGGGGCTGATTGCCCCCTCGGCTACAAGACCCTGCCCCGGCTGGTCTGAAAGTCTGACCCTCCGCACTCTAAGTGTGGGGGGTCTACTTCTTTTTAGGGGTCTTTGCGGCTGCTTCACGCCGCACCATGGTGACAGCCGAGATTGCCTTGGATCTGGTCTCGGCTTTCCTGAGGCTGACGAGAGCCTTGCGGTCATCTGCCTTCATGCGGTTGTTGCCGAACAGGGTCATGTCCCCAGTGTCTCGGTCCTGCCACCGAGAAGTCAGGCCAGACGCGCCGGGCTTGTAGGCTTTCACGATCTTCGGGTCCATGTGCTTGATGCCGATGTCCCAGATCATCGACAAGTGCGTGCCCGCACTGACGAGGAGAGGCTGGCCGTTGTACATGGTGCTCTGCCGTTCCTTGAACAGCAGGATTCCCGACGAGGTGCGGAGTTCAAGATCGAAGTGGAACACCTTCATGGGGATCACGGGCCGGTCGAAGTCCATGATGATTGGAATGGCCAACCGGAGATCACCGGCAATGGCACCCTCCACGCCCTTGATGTGACCCCAACCCTTGATGAAGACGTCCATATCCCGAGTAGCGACCAGGCGGCTCAACACCTCCTGCTCGTCCTCCGACATAGGAGTGTAGTTGCTTCCTGCGATGCCACCGAAGCGGTTCTTACTCATGGGGGACTCCTACGCTAATCGGCTTCACACTACCCGTGACACATAGCAGGCACGGGGGCGGTTCTTCTTTGTCCCTGCGTAGAACTCGACAGTGGATCCGATCACAGGCGTAAACACCACCACGAGGTCACTCCTGTGCAGGAAGTAGGTCTCCGAACCGCACTCGATGAACCCCCAGCCCTTCGCAGCGTCAAACGACTTCACGGTGCCTTGCAGGCGGGCTGGGCTGGATGTCCGAAGGACAGCGGAGGCCCTGGGGCTCTTGCCGTCTCCGGGGATCAGTTCAGGAATCTCGACCCGCTCCCCCGCGATGGGCAGGGGCTCCCCTGCCTCCAGACGCACGAAGTCCTCGACGCGAAAGTACACCCGCGTCGAGTCTCCGCCCTCAAGGGGAACGCAGAAGCCATATCCATTCACCATTGAATAGAGGTCCACCCGCATGGCGGCCATCCCTGACTCCATTACCCTTCAGGATATAGAGCGGTCAGAATCTGTGCTTTGGTCCAAACACTTTGAACGTCCACCCCAGCGGCCACGGCAGCGTCGGTCAACTCAGTCTTGGTGTTCAACATCGACAACTTCTCTGCCTCTGGTTCGGGAGCAGGTTCGGGAGCAGGTGCAGGAGCAGGTGCAACGGGTGCAACGGCAACGGGTGCAGGAGCAGCCTTGGCCTTCCGACCAGCGTGGCGGTTGGCGTGCTTCTTTTGTAGACGCTTCAGGTCAACGATCATGATTCATTCCTCTCTTGGGGTTAGGGTTTGGGGACTTCCAGGTGTATGCCTGCCCGTACTTCTTTGCGTTGGTAGTTGTCGTTGCGGGTGAGATCATCCACCTTCGGCCATCGGAAGTAGTCGGGATGCTTTTCTGCGAGAGCATTCAAACGGTCCTGGCTCGGTTGGTCCAGCGTCGGGATCATGGCGAAGTACTGCTTACGGGCAATGGGATTGTTCTTGACCGTGAACATGATGAACTCGTCTTCCAGCACCGCAGGATTGCCTGGGTACTTCACCCGGACATGCCTACCATCGGGAAGGACCTCGATGGTGGTGGCACCACCCTGGAGACCATTCTGGCTCCTCCCGAGGGTCCAGAATCCGTAAGGTTTTGGGGTCTCTGCCATTTGGTCTCCTGCCTGTAGAACCCCCATAGAGGCACTACCGAGGCGGTCTATCAGTGTGGTGCGGAAGTCTGGTGCTGTGGAGGGGGGAGTCGCTGGTGTTCACCTCGTCACGCAACCGTTCTGGCTTCTCGCTCACTGAGGGGTCATGGTTGTGGTTCTGCATGATGTCTCGGGCGGCGATGACCATGTCCATGATCTTCCGCTTCTGGCGTCCCAGGTGGCTGATGTCGAGACCAATCTCCTCGGCTTCCTCCCGCAGGGCTTCCAGTGACGGGAGTCCTGCCCCTCCTGGCGCGGTGGTCGAGCCGGGCGATGTTTGTGTTTTCCCGTAGGAGATGCGTAGGAGTACGGCCCCCTCGGAATCCACCTCGACTGAGGCGTCTCCTCGACGACGGTGGCCTTTCATCATGTCCTGTGCGGCAAGATCGACAAGGCTGTTGGCTGCCAGTGCCTCGTTGGCACGCCGGATAGCCTCTGTGGCGTCCTCTACCAGCCTTCCGACCGTGGTGAACTGCCCATGCTCGTCTGGAACGGCAACTGCCAGCATGGCCGAACGCAGGGGTTCTGGGACGGGGATCTCTACGGGCTTGAGTTTTCGAGTCACTGCTGTACCTCCCCTCATCTTTACCCGACGGGGTTGAAAGTCTGGCCCCCTGAATCTCAAAGTACCCAAGTTCTGTAACAAAGTGATCTTGACGGGAGAGGGAGAGGGGTACCTTTTGGGTACATTCTTCCAAAGTGGAGCACACATGAACGGCAAGGCAATCTGTTTTCTGGACACCGAGACCACGGGGCTTGATCCCCAGCAGGCTGAGGTGATTGAGGTGGCAGTGATCCGTCGTGAGCACGACGGCACGGAGACCCGGTTCCACACGCTTATCAAGCCTGAGCGCATCGAGGACGCCCATCCGAAGGCTTTGGAGATCAACGGCTACGCGGCTGACCCTACTCGTTGGGACGACGCTCCTACCATGGAAGAAGTAGGCCACGAGATCGCTGACTTCTGCCGGAACTCGGTGATCTGCGGTCACAATGTGTCCTTCGACGAGACCATGATCGCAGCCAACTTCAAGTGGGCTGGTGTCCGACGACGCATCCCGATCCAAAAGATCGAGACGATGACCCTGGCCTGGGAGCACCTGATCCCGATGGGTCTTGAACGTGTAGGCATGGATGCCATTCGGGACTTCCTCGGGTGGAGCACGGAAGGGGCGCACACAGCCATGAAAGACGCAGAGGATGCCATGAACCTCTTTGACCTGCTGTGGCGTAGCCCCCCCGAGAGGGTGGACAGGTACTTGAAGGAGGTGGACAGGTACTTGAAGGAGAAGGACGATAAGCCTTCTATCTCGGAAGTGTAGGGTAACCCCCGACCAGGAGTCCCACATGTCCGCACGTTCAACCACCTCCGAGTACCAGCCCGCCCCACCCTTCTACAGGCTCAAGTCTGGCGTTCGTCCCGTGAACCGCGTGACGATGGCTACGACTGCCAACACCGTCAAGTCCAACGCCTGCTGTGCCCCTACGAAGGCTGGCAACGGTATGCCGAAGATCAGCCCCTCGTTCTAACGAGACCTCACCGGCTCTTGCTTCCGCTGAGAGTCAGAAGCCCTCGTCGTCCACACGGCGGGGGCTTCCTCGTTCTACGACAAGGCTTTGAGCAGGTCTGCCTTCTTCATCTTTGAGAGGCCCTTGATCCCGCGCTCCTTTGCGAGCGCCTTCAACTCGGCCACCTTCATCTTCGTCAGGTCCACTGCCTCGTGGACCTGGGTCACAGCCTCCTCGGCGTTCTTGACGACTTCCTGGACAGCATCAACGGCTTCCTGGACTTCCTCAACGATTTCAGGAGGCTTCCTGCCCAGGCGTTTGAATGCCTGGACCAGTGTAGACCACGGGGTGCAGGTCTTCTTTCCAGAGGTGCCGCGTTCATGGCCCTTTACGATCTTCGTGGCGATGCGTTTCTTCATCAGTCTTCCTCGTGCTCCTGCATCGCCTGAATCAGCAGACCTCGTGCAACAGCGTTCATGGGGTCCGAGGCGTGGCGGATCTCGCTGACCTCGATGGGGAACTTCCTGCGCTTCTTCTCAAACACCTGCTCAAAGAAGGGCAGGAAGTTGCCAGCCAGGCTGGTCCCTCCAGACACCACGATGGGAATAGCCTTGGGGAGCGAGAACCGATCCTTGATCTTGGCGAACTCACGGGCCGTCTGGTCGATGCAGTACTCGATGAGCGCCTTGTAGTAGAGAGCCAGTGCTTCCTGCTCGCGCCCAACGGGTGCCAGGAGGTCAACGCCCTTCTCTTTGAGGGCGCACATGCGGCTCTTGGTGCTGCCAGTGGCCTTCGCGGCTCCTCCGTCAATCCAGTCACCACCACGGGCAACTGAGAAGCACAGTCCCTCGACACCGCTCACAGCGAGCGCGAGGTTGCACATGCCAGAGCCGAACGAGATCCCCAGTCCTGAGAAGCCCTCAGGAGCAGTCTCCGCGTAGATGATTGCCATTGCTTCGTTGCCCGCGTAGGCATCAAAGCCACACTCGGTCACGATCCGCTCAAACACACCCTTGTGGTAGACAACATCGCGGTCGGCATCCACGGGGGAGGCAGGCACGGAGAAGTAGCAGGCTTCGTTGGCCTGTGCGGGATCACCGAGGACGTTCTTGATCATCACGCCCAGGACATCGAGAGCGTCCATTTCTCCCGCTGAGATCAAACCCTGCGACAGAGGACGGCGTGCCTCGCGACCGAAGACGTTGGCCATCTCCATGGCAGCATCACCGACGACGATGATCCCATCCTCGCCCTGGTCTATGAAGTTGACCCCGGACAACTTGAGCATCCGCTTGGCTCCAGAATCAAGGTCAAGGAACGCATCGCGCATCCGACCGGTCTCAACAGACCCGTCCTCCGTGCGGCGTGCCGAAACGATGTTCATGGTGCCGATGTCCAAACCGACGCCGAGAGGGGCTGTTTTCTTAGGTGCCATGTGGGAGTCTCCTATGACTTCTTCTTACGGAGGGCCTTGAGTGCAGTGGCGGCGTCATCCAAACCCCCCGCATCAGCAGAGGACTCAGACTGGACTTCCAGACTCTCGGTATTCGCCCGGACAATACCCGTGGGAATGAACAAGGGTTCCTCGGGGCCGTTCACCACGAGGACATCGCTGCTCCCGGAGAGGGCGGCTGAACCAGGTCTGGCAATCTGGGCTGACTGCAAAGCCTGAGACACCGCCTGCTGTACGATCTGCTCAATGCCTGACGTTGGGGTGCCTGCGTTCGACTGGGTGATGAAGTTCTGCATCTGTGCGGTCATGGCGGCGATGGCCTGGGCTGCGGCATCACCCGCAGCCTTGTTCACCATGTCCTGAGCCTGTTCCGCTGTGACCCCCTCCCTTACGACCTCAGTGGTCTTGTGGTGGGTGGTCTTGTGGTGAACCGGGGAGCGAGGCACCTTGCTCGGGCGTGACATCCCAACAGTGTGGATCTTGGCTTTGTTTGGGGGGTCTTTGGACACACGGCACCTCGGGGTGGAAGATACCCGCACCTGTCCCAGCCTTATGAGCGTCTGGAGACAGGTGGATCGGTTCAGATCCTCCTGTTCTATCCAGATAGGCCCAGGGCCGACGGTGATCCCGAGATCCTGGATAGGGGTTGGTTTGTCGGCATCCACACGCAGTGACATCAGAATAAGTCCCGGTCAGCGAGGAACAGACCGACGATTTCCTCAGCCATGTCCTCAAACACCTTTACCCGCCCCTTCTTCACACCTCGTTCAATGAAGGTGTAGCGAAGGAACCCTGGGTGAATCCAGGCATTGGTTGTAGTGAGAGGGGCCGTGCGGAAGATCACACGCCCTTCCTGGGTGATTATGGGCACCGTCTTGACCTGGGGCTGTGTGAGCCAGGTCATCGGGTACGGTTTCGTGGACCCCTTTTTGTCGCCCTTGCCTGGCACACTGGTGTGGGCCGAAGCGGTGGGCCAGTTGGATGTGATCTCAATGGTGGATTGACCAGAAATCTTCCAGGAGAAGGAATCCACGAACTTCCTGCTGTCTGGCATGGGCACGGGTTTGCCACGGCCTCGCAGCCCAGCAGACTTCGCCATGTCCTTCATGATCTCTGCCTTGATGGACTTGAGGAATATCTCGCCAGCCTTCTTGAGCATCGGCAGAGGCATCTGGACGGTGGTGGGGCCGTTCCGCTTCAACAGCGGCTTGCCGTAGATACCTCGGATCCTGACATCATCAGCCATGGAACACTCTCCAGAGCGAGACGGTCAGCGAGATCACTGAGATCACCGCACCCATGATGGCGAGGCGTTTGCTGAACGAGGCAGCCTTGAAGGCATCTCCCAGGTTGTCACGCTTGATCTTGTAGTCCATGTGGTTCATCGCAGTCATGCCGGGGACACCCTCAAAGAAGTCCTTGCACTCTCGCTCATCAAAGACCTCGCTGTCTACGAGGCGGGTCTGGTACCACAGGCAGACGCCCGCGTACTTCTTCTCGTGGTGGTTGTCCGGGTACTTGGACCACAGACCGCAGCGTCCGCACCTGGCCATGGTGACCTCCTACAAGGGGATCACCATAGGGAAAGTAGCGGGCTCAGTGCTCGTCTTCGTCAGGGGATGCGAATGTAGGCGTGCCTTCGCCCACCCAGGCACCCGACGTGTTGAAGCCGAACCAGTCGATGGCGGACTCGTAGTCGCACTCCATCCAGCCCATGATCGCTTCGATGCACTTGTCTGAGTCGTAGATGGCAACGTGGACACCAGGCTGCCTCGGCCAACTGTCGCTGGGTTCGTCCGTGACCCCAATCAGAGCGGGGTCATAGACCTCACGCGGCTCCAGAAGCAACGCCTCTGGATTCAGGGCTTCCAACTCTTTGAGCACTGCTTCCGTCATGGCGTCTCCCTCTTGGGAGGCACCGTACCCTCAACGACGGTACAGGGACTCCTCCGCTCGTTTGAACGCTGCGTTCAGGCTCACAAGCAAGTCCAACACTTTGGACACTTCTTTGCTCTTGCCGTGCGTGCGCTCAAACTTCTCCATCTTCTTGTACAGAGTCTCGGTCGCTGCCTTACGGTCAGGGTCAGAAAAGCCGGGGAAGTCTAACTTCGGGTCGCGACCCGAAGTCTTCAACCCAGCCAAGATCGCCTTCCGCTCATCTGATCCCACAGGAAGGGTTGAAGCCAAACGGATCAGGGCTTTACGATCCGTAGCGGTAAGGGTCTTGGCCATGAGGAAGTCTCCGAGGATTGGTACCTGTTGGGAGTGATAGGATCAGTACCGGGTCAGGCTACCCTCGACACCGAGGTCGCCATACATCAGGTTACTCCAAACCTTGATCTTGGAGGAAGGTGTAGACCCCCTTCAAAATGGTCTTCTTGTTCCGTGGGTTCAGGTACGGCTCGATGTCCGGCCACTTGGTGTCCTTCAGAGCCTCACGGAGCGCCGTGTTGAAGTCCATGCCGTAGTCGTCCATGAACTCACGAATGGTGTCCCCGTCATCGAGGTGCGTCACCACGTCCCGCATCAGTGACTTGACCTCTGCCGGGTGGTTGTGGTGGTGCTTCTTGAGATCTTCCCTCGACCCCGACAGGTCGCCCACCGACCCCTTCCCTGACCAGATGTCGGCAGCGTGAGTCAGTTCGTGGGCGAGAAGTCGGTACAACTCGTCTTCCACGATCTTGCGTGGGAAGCCCTCAAATGTCCGGGGGTCGAGGTGCGGGTTCACGAACACCCGCATCACAGGCCCCTCGGGACGACGTTTGAGGAAACCACCGTTGAGAAGTTCGTTGCTGAACGGGTCGCGGTTCCGACCCGGCGTGCCCGTCAACAGGATCTCGACCATCACCTCGTCACCTCTGACGTTGGTGATGGGCAGGTACTCCTGTGCGGTCACCCGACCGGGCTTCGGAAGCCCGTACTGGTAGAGCCTCTGTGCCAACTTCTTGGCGAGGTTCTTGATCTCCCGTGTGGGGAGCCGGATGGGTCGAGCAGCGTACCGTAGCGCAACACGTTTAGCAGACCCCATCGCCAAAACCTCCACCCCTTGGTGGGATCATAGGATCACTACCGGAAGCCTACTTCTTGCCGCCTCCACCGCCGTACATGATGTTCTGCCACACGGGGGTTCGACCTCTTTGTTCCCTTCCATCGGGGATCTTCGCAGCCTCCGACATCATCGGAGTTGCTTGATAATCAAATCCCACGGGGTACGGATCTTGCGGACTCTCACACGGAGCGTCCTCGGGGTTGCTGTAGCGGGTCTCGGGCCATGGCAGCCGTTCCAGAGCACCCATCGGCACGCGGTACCGGATGTCGCCCATGTCGAGGTAGCCAATGGCGAACGCCTGCTGAAGGATCAACCCTCGCACCTGCGTTCTGCGTACTGGCCCCACGGCGTACCGTTCACCGTTCTGCTTCACGATGAAGTCCCGCTGCGAGAGCATGGGGCTGGGTCCGATCCAGACCTCGTACTGGTGCTCCAGCCGCCGTCCGTTGGCGGTCTGGGTCACGCGCCGGTCTGCGTCATCCGGTGCAACGATGATGTCGATGGGACCTTCGTAGCCTCCGACGAACCCCGTGCCGTAGCATTCCAGGCAGGAGTTTGATGGCTGCTGGCTGTACTCCTCCAGCCGTTCGTCCCACACGCAGTCGCACTTGACCCCAGTGACCCTGCGGAGGAACAACTTTACGCGCTCGCCGCCCTGCTCCAGGATCCAACGGTTCCGACGGACAGCCTCGCGCCAGATGTAGTCGAACTTCTCGCTGTTCAGCGGGGAGATCGGCTCGGTGTACCCCAGCGGAGTCTCAACCAGGCCGGTCGGGCTTTCGCCTGTGGTGTCGATGGCTACTGTTGTGAGCCTGTAGAAGACCTTGGACCGTTGATCCAGGACGTTGACCAGGGTCTCGCCTCGCTTCCAGTGGTAGCGGACTGTGACCACACTCGTCGCTGTGGGGGCAATGAACTCCACCCAGGACTCGGTGCTCGGATCCCACACGGGGGTCGTGTCGAGCGTGATCTGACCGTTGGGGCCGAACACAGCCGCCACTGGGGTCCGTGCTCCGTCAATGTGAACCTCAACGTCGAAGGGCGAGTCAGCCGCCACGGCGTTGCCCGTCTTCTTGACCATCGGACGGTTACGGGTCTGGAGCCGCCAGACGTCCTTTTGGTTGGGGGCTGAACCGCGAAAGACCCAGCCCGTGTCCCATGGGATCAACTCACCAGCGACCTCAACGATGTCCGTTGTGTCGCGGAAGAAGTTTGTCATCACCGGGATGCGGTTGACCCTGAAGTACGGTCCACGTTCTCCGGTGTCACTGCGGTAGACGTTGACCCCAAGGATCTGCCACTCGCTGTTGGACTTGCCCTCACAAGGAACACCGAGTCCGCCTGTGGTCCGGGTGCCGCTGGCTACCAGAGCCGTGGTGTTCGTGGTCGAGATGGTGATCCCATCTCCCATCGAGCCGTCCAGAAACGCTGCGAGCAGCACGATGTCCCCGTCGGTCGTAGCCGACACGAAGCCCAGGTCGTTCGTGGTGTCGTTGATTGCAGCCGCGATGCTCTTGGCGGTGTCGAAGTTGGACGGGCCAACGTCGAAGTTCATGCCGCCTGCTGTGCGGACGGTCTCGGCACTGAGCACCTGGCCGCCTATGGTCAGCGTGTCTGGGTCCAAGCCACCTGAGAACACACTCCCGGATGCCGTGATCCTGTCGGAGCCAGACGACAGTGTGACCTCGTTGCCCACAGCACCAGAGGTATCAGCCGTGAGAGAAATCACATTGAGAGCAGACGTAGCAGCCGCGATGCCCCAGGTGCCGACCGACCCGTCGTTGATGGCCGCAGCGATGTTGGCTGCGACGACCGCTGTGTCCCCAGAGGAGCCGTCGAACTGGTCCGGGGCAGGAGCCGCAGCCACCGAGGTGAGCACGACACCGCCCACCGCGATGGTGTCCCCTACTGCGATGGGCGCACCAGAGAGCGTGAACGTGGCTGTGGCAGCGGTCAGGACAGCAGGGATGCCTGACACCGTGACCGACACTGTGGCCCTTGTAGAGGGCGTAGAAGGTCCAGTGTTCAAGGTAGATGGGGCATCCCAGCGGATGTCTGCGTCCGACCCGTGGAAGGACGACATCGCCGTGCCGTTGGCCGGTGGCCACGGGAACGATCCCGATACTGGTTCCCAGCCTGTCGTCATGGCACGCTCCCGTCAGTCATACAACGGCGGGAGCGATAGGAGGGCTACCGTGTCAGACGTTGACCCAGGCGATAGGGAGGCTACCGACGAAAGGACTACACACCCCACCGTCAGGAACTACACGCCCCAATCACGGATGATTTGATTTGCTTGTCTGTCCACGAATCCGGGATCCACGGACACCTTCGTTGAACCTTTTTCAGAAAACCATTCGACATCCAACTCTTTAGCAGCCGGGAAAGGCCACTTGAGTTCGAGCCATTTGTTTTCAGTACCGTGGGTAATCAACTCACGCCCACGCTCAGATTGGTGTTCCCCGCCGATCTTCTTTGCGATCACCCGAGCCAACTCCTTGATGTAGCGGTTGTTTACTTCGGCTCGTGCAGCGTTGAGGTCGCTGTGGTAGTGCATCGCGGTCTTGGTGGATGCACCCCTCAGTCCAGCGAGGATAGCCTTACGCTCCTCTGATCCCACAGCCATAGAGGAAGCAAGACGAATCAGGGCAGAATGGTCGGATGCGGTAAGGGTCTTAGACATGGTGAAGTCTCTGAGGAAGTTGATACCTGTTGGGAACGATAGAGGGGCTACCGCGTCAGCGGGATCAGCCCTCGTCGTCCAGGAGCACCTTGCCTTCGGGGTTGACCTTCCACTGAGTCCCTTCTGGGATCCCGAGTCGAGTGCCTTCCTGTCGGAGCATGTTGTTCGCCTGGTTGTTCATCGCGTTGATCTCACCGATGAGGGCCGACTTGCGGACCTCGATGCGACCGATCTCGCCAATGAAGTGGTCACTCCGCTGGCGGAACTGCTGGACGGCTCCCCAGATTTCTGGGGAGATCACCATCTCGGCGGTCTCGGCAGCAGGCTGAGTGGTCTTCTTGCGAGTCTTACGGGTCTTTGCAGTTGCCATGGTCATGGTCTCCTTGGTGGCTCGTACCATACCCGCCGAGGACTACTCGGAGTCTTCGATGATGTCAGCCACATCCGACTCGTAATCACTCTTCCAGTTGGGGCGCTTGCCCAGGATGCCAAGGTACAACAGGTCACCCTTCTTCGGGCTGAGGGTCACTGGATAAGGACGCTGCTGTGCGAGGATGGTGGCGATGACGCTCGTGCCGTCCTTCAGGTAGCGAAAGGCGGTGACAGGACCGGAGTAGTAAGGACGCTTGCGATCCTCGCCTCGGGCTTCGCCACGCTCCTGGTACTCGGAGACAACGTGCTTGCGGTAGGAGTCAACCTCACCGGGCTTGCTGAAGTAGACGGCCTCAACCATCGTCTGCTTGCCCTTCTGGCTGCCTGTCTCATGCTTCGGGGTGTAGCGGTACAGGCCAGTCGTGACTCCTGTCTTCGTGCCCTCGTAGCGAGCGGTCTGACCGTTGGTGTACTTCAGCAGGATGCTCTCGTGGTCCACCTTCTCGACGGTTCCCGGCTCGTACTTGAACTGCTCGGCCACGTCCTTGTTGACCTCGGGAGCCTTCTCGGGCTTCGCCATGAGCATGTCACCGACTTCGGCGTTGGGTCCGCGCTTCTGCTTGGCGACGTACTGGCTCGGCTCGCGACCCAGGATCTTCTCGACGACCTTGACCATCGCCCGCTCGGACATCGGAGAGTCAGCCATGTTGAGCATGACCCAGTCGATGAACTCCTGAGTGTCCTTGCTCATGGCCTCCTTCTCAAGGTCTGCCTGCTTGACCGCAGCGAGCATTTCACGACGTTCCTCGCTTCCCTGTGGGAGCGTGTGGGCTTTGCGGATCATTGCGGAACGGTCGAGGGGGTCAGACATGGGGTCTCCAAGGAAGAAGTTGCTCTAAGATTCCTAATAGCCACCCTACCGTGAGTGCTCGTCTTTGAGGATCACCGTGATCTCAGCGAGGCTCTGGTTCACGGAGTCTACGTCTTCGGAAAGTGCCTTCAGGATCACCGTTTGCTCCGTGAATACTTGCTGCATGTCCGGTTCGGACATGGGTGCCTCTATGTCAAGGACCGGGGCTTCTGGAGCGGCATGGGCTTCTGGGAGCGGTTGTACCCCCTCGGGACACAGGTGGGACTTGTAGAGACTTAGGAACGCCACCATTGACAGGATGATGGCGAAGGCAGTAGCAGCCTTACCGCTCAAGGAGGATGGAGCGGATCTCATCGAGCCTCCCATTGGCCGTGTCGAGTTTCCCCTCCAGGCGAGCAAGTTGCAGTGCATTCTCCTGGACCCTGTGGTCGAGGTCCCGGATTTCTCCAATCTTCACCTCTAACCTGTCCACTTCGTCCACGGACTGCTGGAGTCTGAGATCCCGCTGCGCGTTTCCGGTCTCCAGTTTCACAATCCAAATCATCAGCGGGATCACGAGGATCACGAGGATGTCCTTCCCCCACTGAAGGGCTTTGGAAGTGGGCTCGCTGGACATGTAGGACTCCTTCATGGTGCTCACAACAAACCACGGCACACACGCTTGAGTTTCGCTATAGCAAGGCTACCGTCTGTCGATTTCTGCCTCTGAAGTGGGGGTGAGTCGCCCTAACGACAAAAAACGCCCGACCTCAGGTGAGGTCGGGCGTTTGCTTCTCTGCTGCAATGGATCAGACCCGCTGGCGCATGTCCTCCAGACCGATGACCTCGATGCCGAGGTCTCGTGCCTTCTGAGCCTTGCCAGAGGTGCTGCTGGGGTCTTTGCAGACCAGTACGGTCACGTTCCGGGACACGGATGACGCGATCCTTCCGCCTGCGGCGGCGATGGCGGCTTCCAGAGCCTTGTCACGGACTCCCGTGAAGCACACAGCCTGTCCCGCCATGGCAGAGCCAGTCGGAGCGGCAGGTGCCTCGTAGGGGGCTGGTGTGACGCCCACAGCATGAAGACCAATGATGATCTCCTTGCGAGCATCGAAGCCAGCACGGAACGCCAGAGCCTTGTCTTGACCGAAGCCAGGAACCGCAGACAACTCCTGCACCGTAGCGGTAGCGAGAGCGTTCAAGTCCGTCATGCCAGCGGCGACCAGTTTCCGAACCATGCGGCGACCACACAGGTCGATGCCGAGTGATCCAACGTAGGTCTCCAGAGGCAGCGTCTTGAGGCTGTTCAGCGAGGTCAACGCCCGCTTGGCAGCACCACCGACGCGGCGACCGTCCATGTCCAGATGACCGACGTTGTTGGCATCCAGCCTGTACAGGTCTGGGATGGTCGAGACCATCCCTGCGTCAACGACAGCCGAGAGCATCGCGTCACCGAAGTGGAGGACACCGACCTTCTTGATCCATCGGCGCATGGCACCGAGGGTCTGGGCTGGGCAGTCTGTGTCGTTGGGGCACATCAGGTACTCACCGACCATCCCGAGCAGCGTGTTGCACTCGGGACACTCGTGTGGAGCCTCCAGTTCGTCCGCTGTGGAGTCTTGCGAGATCAGTGCCTCGACGTAGGGGATCACATCGTTGCGGCGGGACACGAGGATGCAAGCACCCTCCATGAACCCGTTGCCGTCGGTGAGCCGACCGATGTTCGCCACGTTGTGGAGACTGGCTTGCTTGACCGAGGCTCCAGCAAGGTCAAGGGCATCGAACTCGGCAACTGGGGTCACGCGACCTGAGTTGCCCACCTGCCAACGGATAGCCCGCAACGTGGTGCTCTGAGCCTCGTGGGGAAACTTGTAGGCGATGGAACCAGCCGGACGGTGGTTCTTCTCACCGACCCGTTTCCAGTCGGAGGTGTCGTTGAGGATCAGAACCAGCCCGTCGATCTCGTAAGGCAGGGCGTCCCTGTCA
>Ga0307488_10002365_pt1 | contig 16006 bp, 17 predicted proteins | sample SB02metaG_FD_202248 | JGI IMG/M metagenome (GOLD analysis project Ga0307488, IMG submission 202248) | Sea-ice brine microbial communities from Beaufort Sea near Barrow, Alaska, United States - SB 0.2 | ecosystem: Environmental > Aquatic > Marine > Coastal | place: USA: Alaska | collected... | reverse complement strand
GTACCAGCCCGAACCCCCCGTCTTGTTGCGCCACACCTGTCTGTCCCTTTATACCCAGGCCATTAAGATCAGTTAGTGAATTGCCAATCGCAAAGGGTAACTTGAGCAATATAGGCACGGGGTTGGTTTCATTTTCTTGCTGGTAAGTGCCGGCAGTGATACCTGCTACGCCTATAGCGACAGTTTGATTAACATCGGTGGTAGAAATACCCGATAATGCGGCTTTTTGTTTGTCTACCACAAAACGGGCGATTTCAATTGGGGTGTCCAAGCTGCTATCCACTTCAACCACGTGGGGTTCTTGTTTTAGGCGTTGTATGACGTTTCTTGCACCCTGTATATGAGTTTGTTTATCCACAAAAGGATCGGCATATATCTCTGCCACCAAAGTGCTTAATACCGGTGGACCTGGTGGAACCTCAATCACTTTGAGAACAGTGTCAGCACTTTGCAATGGAGCGAGTAACTTTCGCAGGCGCAGCACGACTGCATGAGATTGATGTTGGCGTAAATCTTTATCAATCAAGGTCACCCTAAGCTCACCTAGGTTAGGTTGGGTACGCTGATAATATTGCCTAACCATACCATTGAAATCGATAGGCGAAGGTTGGCCTATATAGGTACCAATAGCCTTGACTTCAGGTAAGCGCTTGGTAATTTGTATGACTTGATTGGCCATAGCTGCGGTTTGTTCCAGAGTAGCGGATTGGGGCATATCAATCAGTACCTGGATCTCGTTTTTATTGTCAAAAGGTAAAAGTTTAAGAGGTACACTGCGCATTAAAGGCAAGATACAAGCCGCAATAAATAATCCCAGCACCCCATACAGACCTATTTTCACCCGTTTTTTATTAGCAATCAGTGGCGCCAGCATCCGCCCATAGAAAGCGCTCGGCAATGCGCCTGCTTGCTCGGCAGGTTTAAGTAAACGGGCGGCTAACCAGGGGGTAATAATAAAGGCAACCAGAGTGGAAATAACCACACTCACGGGGACATTAAAAGCCATGGGCGCCATATAAGGGCCCATCATGCCAGTAATATAAGCCAAAGGGATAAAGGCTAACATAATGGTAATAGTCGACATGATCAAAGCCGGGCGAATTTCTGACATAGCAGCCACAATACGACTGTTTTTATCGTTATTACCGGGAATAGATTTCTTATTCAAAAAGCGGCTGATATTATCTATACCGGTTATAGGATCGTCTACCAATAAGCCCAGGGATAAAATCAGGGCAAACAGTGTCACACGATTAATGGTATAGCCAAACAGTAAATCCAGCAGCAAGGTCAGGCCATAACAGACCGGTACGGCCAGACCCACCACCACAGCAGGGCGCCAGCCTAAAAAGATGCCAATAAATACCACTACTGTGAATACCGCAAAGGCTAAACTTGATGTCAGATTGTTGACCTTCTCATTGGCGGTTTGTCCGTAGTTTCTAAGCACTTCAAATTGCACTTCCTGTGGCAATAGGGTGAGTTGCAGCTCCTGTAGTTTATTGATCACATCATCAGCTACCGCCACGGCATTACTGCCTTTTTGTTTGGCTATACTGATAGTCACCATGGGATAGTGTGCGCCAAGTGATGGCGATGCCGTATCACTGGCAAACTCCAGCCATTGATAAGCTTTAACCGTGTCCGGGCCGTCTTCGATGGTCGCTACGTCTTTGAGCAACACCGCTTTGCCATTGACCACGTTTACCGGTAAATTGGCCAGTTCATCCAGATTACGCAGCACATCGCCAGATTCAATTAATACCCCGTCACCTTCGACAACCAGTCTGGCAGTTTTGAGTAACTCATTGGACGATCTGAGCGCCTGATAGACATCCAGTACACTGGTTTGTCTGGCGTTTAATGCCGGGGGATCCATCAGAATTTGTATGCTTCTGGGTCTGCCTCCCACTACTTGTACTTCACTGGTGTGGGCGATCCCTTGCAGTACAGTCGCGACCTCCTGGGCCATACGGCGCAGTGTGAAATCACCATAGCGTTGAGGGGCGGTGCTATATAATCCCAGCACCAATATAGGCACATCGTCTACTTCCACCGGTTTAAGCATCCAGTTGGATACGACTTTAGGGATTTTGTCCTGATTGGAATACAGTTTGTTGTAAGTATTGAGTAGGGCGTCTTCACGGTTTTCACCGACAAAAAAGCGCAGTGTTACACTTAATTTTCCGTCCATTGAGGTGGAATAAACATGCTCAACTCCGGGAATTTGCGTTAACAAGTTCTCCACCGCTACCGTAGCCTGTCGCTCTACCTGACGTGCCGATAGATTAGGTACCTCTACCATTACATCTATCATGGGAACCACTATTTGCGGCTCTTCTTCCCTTGGCGTAAAGTTCAGGGCAACCGCACCTGCCAGCAGCGCAAAAATAAACATAAAAAAGGGCAACCCACCTTTTAGTGAGTAGCTTACCAGTTTGTCTAATGGATGTTGTGTCACCCTATGTGCTCCCTTTTCCAGTGGTATGCGCCGTTAAACACAAAAAAACTCATACAGTTTTTGAATAATGGCTTTGACTCGGTTATCTATTACACAATAGTAAATAGTCTGGGCATCTCGCCTGGTAGCAACCAGATCATGTTTGCGCAAGGATGCCAGATGTTGGGACAGTGCCGATTGGCTCAAAGGCACAATCTGGCTTAATTCAGATACGCTGCGTTCTTGGTCAATCAAGCTACACAGGATCATCAGACGATTTTTATTCGCCAGCATTTTCATAAATGATTCTGCCTGAGTAGCGTTAGCCGCTAATTGATTTAGATCCATAAGATGTTATTGCCATAGCTTAAGCTGAGTTGACTTATTATAGGGAGTATATTAGATTTGTCTAATATTAGTTTTTGCTAATATAAAGATCTTACCTAACCGGAGAAAATACTAATGAAAGTCAATCAAGCTTTGCGTTTAGTGGCAGGCGTAATGATACTGTTATCCTTAGGGTTAACCTATTTTGTGCATCCTAACTGGATGTATTTCACCGTGTTTATTGCCCTAAATCTCATTCAATCGGCGTTTACTAATTGGTGTCCGATGATGACCATTTTCAGAAAATCAGGATTAGAGGACTAAGCCATGCTTAAAACCGTACCCCAACTTGTGAGCGAAGCCAGACAACATATCAGGTGCATTTCCGCAAAGGCTGCAGTGAGTGAACGCAGTCAAAATAGCGGTTTATTAATTGATGTCAGGGAGCCTGCAGAACATATAACCAAGCCAGCGTTTGGCGCTATCAATATTCCCCGTGGGTTGTTGGAAATGAAAATATTGGATCTCGAAAAAGACGCGAGTCGGCCCATCTATTTGCATTGTGCTACCTCGGCACGAGCGATTTTAAGTGCCGAGCAGCTGGCCAGAATTGGCTATGAAAACGTGACCGTCATTACTTGCGGCATTGACGAAATAACACAAGCCTGTGAAATGACATCTACGGATTAGCGCCATTTTTCGCCCTTGGTCGCTGTATGCATTACCCGGTATATTTTGTCGGATAAGAAAAATTGGCAATGTTAAATGTTGGGGCGGCCTTTGAGTAGCTTGCCTTGTTAATGGGGTTTATCAATTTTTGGCGGCAAAGCATGGTGGGTTTCACTGCGTTGTTGAGTCCCGTTGCACTCTATAAAGCCACCAAAATGCGGTCACGCTTAAATATTTAGGTGGTGGGCACGGTGAAGGGTGTAATACCGAAGATGCTGCCTTTTCTAATCAGCGCAGAATTTATCATCATTTTATGGCTTGGGGTTTTGTGCTGTGTTTTGCTGCCACTTCTACCGCCACAGTATATGAATATTTATTGCGGATCATCTCACCTTTTCCGTTTTTTAGTCTGCCTGTGATGCTCGGTACGATAGGGGGCATTGGCTTGCTTATTGGGCCGGCTGGTTTGTTATGGTTAAAACTCAAAAGTGACACTGAGGCCATGTTAGTCAGACAGTATGGTATGGATTACGGCTTTTTAGCCTTGTTATTTATTATTAGCCTGACCGGATTACTATTATTGGCTTTCAGAGAAACTACCGCCATGGGGTGGTTGCTCGCTATTAACCTTGGATTTGTGTTTGGTTTCTTTGTGGTATTACTGTACAGCAAATTTGTGCATGCAATCTATCGCTATGCGGCATTAATACGTTTTGCACTTGAGCAAAAGTATGCTTAAGGTGCTAAGTACAGTAAGTTAACAATAACGGTCTCTGTTGGAACGTCAACGTCGTTGGCTGTTATCGCTTAACCCAGGCACTTAGGACGTCTAGGTAACTGGGTTGAGTTTATTTTACGCCAAGGGGTAACTCCAATCGTTTTTCTTACCTGATCCCCCGTGATAGGGAAATGGCTAGCTATGATGTCTAAGGCTAACTGCTCTATGCGAAGCAGTTCGGTTGAACCAACCACCACCTTGATAGACTTCATCACCAGGGTAAATGATGGCCAGGGTGCTAAAAAAGTCAGGTTTCATGGTGGTACGCGTTAGAAAGGGTACCCAAAAAAAGGGGGGCACCGAATGGCAACACCGGAGTCGCGATAAAGTGGCTGACAACCATCTCCATAAGGAAACATTGCTCAGCAGAGCCACTATTTTTTAATTTTACGGTTGTGTATAAAAACTCATATCACCAGCCTAAAAATAGTCACGGGTTGCTCTAACCGATAGCGCTATAGACCGCCGGTTATTGGGTAACTTAAAATAAGGGATCCCTGTGCCATACCACCGAGTAAAATACCCATAACTGCTGACGAAACTCAATAATCGAATCCTCTGTATAACCAGCCCATTAACGAAAAAACCATGGCCGTAATAGTCCCAAATTACCTGTGAGGTTCAAGGCAGCAAAGAGAGTAAAAACTAGCACCAGGCGCTGAAATTATGAAAAAAATGCCTGGTCCTGACCTTTAGGCAAGTTCTTTGCCAATAAAGGTTTAGTCGTTTCCTCAACGGTGCATTGGCGTGAATGATGGTACTTGGTTTTATGCTATAAAATAACTGTGTATTGCAAGGTAAATACACAGGCATAGGGGCACTTTTTCGGGTAGTCAGACATGATGACATAGTCGGCGTGCCCGCTAGCACTGGTGAGTTCTCAGCGTGGACCGTTGTTAATTGAGTTGCTCAATCTATGGGATGAATTATGGTTTTTAGCCTGCCAGGATTATTATTGCGCTTCAAAAAGTTACATATAGCTAAAATATAGATAGGAAATTCAATGATAGCGGCACTTGCAAGGCGATTATCTAATTTTCCAACAATACATCTAAGTTTATGCTTATTTTTAAGTGCAGATCGATAATTAATAACTGCCACTTTTTAGTTTCACAGTTGCCATTATGGATCTAAATTATTTTTGTATGTTTCAATCGTAGACTCTACCTTTGTGAAAGAACCCCAGGGCGCGCTAATCCTCTCAACGATACGTCGACTTAAGAAGAAAGTATTTGATTCAAAGACTAGCCTACCTTCATGTGTAAAGCGCATTATACGACTTTTAAATTACACTAGCCGATCAACACTCAAGACTACTGTAGATTCAAATGATTTTTAGGGGCCTAACAATATTTTGGGAATTTGGCCTAATCTGAATTGGTTATCACGGTTTTTCTTGACCGGCCGTTGTGTGCCAAAAGTGGTCGTAGCGGTGGTTCGAAAAAACTGATTTTGACGATCTCGTCTATTAACATAGCGGTCATAGCGAGTTTTTGATTTAATATATTGAGCTGTTCAAAATCGGGCGTGTCGATACATTACCAACTCTTTAAAATCAGTCAGTATGTACTTGGCTGGATAAATTACTTTGGGATTGCCAATTGTTATCAACGCTGTGTCAAACTGAATCACTGGATCTGTCGCAGAGTGAGAATGGCCTATTGGCGACAGTGGCGTAGCGCTAAAACTCCTGGGATCAATCAAGCTCTGTCGCTTGATTACTTAAAATCCGAAGGGATTTATTCATTACGTTATGGTTGGATTGCGCTTCACTATCCTAAGTGAAACGCCTTGTGTGGAGCCGCATTCAGGGTGTTGTGGGGCTGGAGGTTAAAGACCTCTGGCTACCCGATTATATATATCATTAGCCGGTAAGTAATATTTTTATATTTTTTTTCAAGCTGTCGCTTGAAAGCCTTTTAATTATTTTTTTAACAAGATAGACCTGTATATAAGCGAGTATTGTAGCCAGCGAAATAACAATAATATATTTAATTAAAAAATGAGCGTTAAAATATTTAACAATCGGGATATGCCACAGATAAATCCAAATAGAATTTTGAGCTATAAAAGTTACAATTTTTTCAATTTTTATTTTTATAAAAAAGGTTTCTATTTCTTCAGAGTACAACCATAACGTGCATGACACGAATAAAGCATATGCAAAATAATAAAACGAAGGTGGATACTTATAATTTTGAGTAGGTACAAAATGACCATAAAATAAATACAACCCAACAGCTGTTATAACAAATAAAATAAAACTTAAAATTGATAGATATTTTATTTGTACGTTTTTAAGTAATGGTATGCGTAAACCAACAGCAAACACTATCCCATATGGAACAATATAATGGGATATATATGATATAGCTTTTCCCGTTTCACTTTGTATATATGGTAAAGATAAATACCTTATAACTTCATATATAGCAAAAATTAGAGCTAATAATAGAAAATATTTTTTATGAGAACTAATTTTAGTATGAAGCTGAAAAATAAACGGGGAAATCATTGCCACTAAAATAAACACTTTAATAATCCAGACATACCCAATGCCACCAATAAGTAAATATGATGTTATGACTGTTTTTAAATCTAGATCTAAGCTTTGTGGATCTAGCATTAATAATGAAACGAAATATACAGTTAAAAATATCCATACAGGAAATATTAATCTTTTCACTCGCTTCCATAGGTAATTAAAATACTCCTCGTTAGTTTTATAACTCAAACCAAACGACATCCCTGAAACTAAAACCATTAAAGGTACATCAAAATTACGAATTTGAAATAGAACACCGTATGAACCAATATGAGCAAAGATAATCATTGATAGACCAATGAACCTCAAAAGATCGATTTTAGAATTACGCACCACTTCACCTTGATATTCAACAGTCTATTAGTCGGAACTCGTGTTAAGTCCGGATGGGTTCCAATTTAATAGTTCCAGCTAGGATAAAATTTTTATCATGATTTCATACTCTTAGCATTTTTAGAAGCAATTTGATGGCTGCATCTTGTTTGCGGAAATTGTTATTACGGATAAATACAAAATATTTAAGAATTAAACTTTTTTAATTTACCTCTGTAAAACAATGTATTACGCTATAATTATGGCTGTAAACGGCTACCTTTTTTGCGTGAGTTGCCACACATTCATTACAATTGTATAAATATATAGCATGCGGGATGTTTGAAAGGTCAGCCTTTATTGAGTCGATCCGCTTAGGAATCCGACCCCGTCAGGATCAGGCCACACGTTAATATCGTAATACTAAGTTAAATAGTGTCTCGAACGTCCCCCTTAAAGCGATCACTTGCCAGTCACGTTTTATTCACTCTTTTGATAATCTTGGCATTGCTTTACGGATCCCTGTAAGAATGCTGCCCCACCCTCCACCCTCCACCCTCCACCCTCCACGTCGTTTCCAAATCTCGCCATCAACAAACGCATCATAGCAATCAATGCGCTCACATTTGCGTAACTCAATATGATGTACTACTGGTTGCCCACTGTCATAGTCTGTGATTTTGATTACACGCTTAAGTTTAGGAATAATTTGAACGGGACCAACGACCTCAGTGTGTTCAATACGTTGTTCTTTTTTAGATCTGTTAGTGTATGATTCGGAAGATTTTTTTGATATTTATGAGCGCGTCTATATATAGCTGCCTCCTACCAGCTAAGTCCACCTAGGCGTCACGGTAGCCTTCATCGGGAAACTCAAATTCAATGGTGGTGTGAGCTAGGTGATGCTTATTCAGACGTTTGGCCACTTCTGCTTTGATCGCCATCAATTGCTCTGGTGGCAACATTTATTTAAGCACCAGATAGGCGGTTAATACATGATTTTCACCGTCTAATGAGCAAAAATGCATATGATGCACCTCACCTACAGTGTCAATAGCCAGTAAGGTTTGTTTAATTTTGCTGTGAACCCGGTCATCCGGTGTTCCCTGCAAAAAAACTGGTAGTTTCACGCAGATTACGCCCCACGTTGTATAAGATAAACAGCGTAAAGACGATGGACAATCGAGGGGCGAGTATAGGTAAATCCACAAGAATCAATACCACAGACACAATTAATACCGCCACCGAGCCCAATACATCTTCAATCAGGTACTAATTGAGGGTTTCACCTCCACTGAGTTTATAGGCAGCAAAGCCATTAACAGCTACCTCCAGCAAGGCAATCAAAAACATGCCTTGGGTATGGGGCATTTGTGGGGCAAACAAACGGGGCATAGCTGCAAATAATACCCAGAATGAGCAGCTGACCAAAACGATTCCATTGATCATGGCCCCCATAAGCGACTAACGTTTAAAGTCTTAGGTAAAACTGGCTGTGGCCACCTGGGTGCCCACTTTTTGCAAGTTCCAGGCGCTACCTATTGGATAGACTGTCCCTATATCGTGCACTGCATCGGCCATAATGGCCGTACTATTATAACAATCCGTGTTAGTAAATGACGCTGGGCGAGAATTTAAATGGGCTTAATCAAGGCGCTTGAATGAAGAAATAGTGGTGCTCTTTCGAATTCGGGCAACGCAGAGTAAGCCCATTTAAAACTCGCCCAAAGGGAATGCACTAGCGTATTTTATCTGTGATATCGCTCTTTGAAAGAAAATAGCTATTCCTGCATAACGGCGCCTTGCTCAAACTGCTGGACGTATTCTGAGTGGGTACTTATTAATACGGATTGGTATTAGTCAGCCAGCCGCCAATAAATTCGATTATAGTGAAACTAAAATTGAGTACAAACGCCGAACTTATGTGGGTCGACAACGGAGCAATGTGATGATGACCGCTATGCTCCGCCCGTTATTCGTGCTGCTGACTTGCCAAGGAAACTCACGCCACAAAGAACACTTAATATAAGCCATGATAAGAACGTATTAATACCACTAAAAAATGTTAATCACTACAAGCTCGAAGAAGAGCGCTAACGCCACTGTAATTCGATTACAAGAGATTCACTACTACTATTGAGCCCGCACATTTCGTCATATGGGGTGCTTTGTTTTAGCCAAATTTTTTCAAATGTCTGGCCTTTAACTTGCACTTTAATCGTATTAATACATCGAAACGACAAAGAGTCGGTGTGTTTGTCTTTAAGAAAACTAACGGCTCGTGTTTCTCCAATGCCTGCGAGATATGTTCCGCCCTCAATTGATTCGATAAATAAATTCATTTCATAGCTCCTGATTGTATACAACTTAAACGATAAGCAGACGCAAAGGATCAATACAGGCAAGGGGATTATTACTCCATAATTTTTTCAGGTATTGAGAAAACATAAAGAAGAAAACTGAAAATAGAGCGAAAGTCTTAATTTTAATGGGGTCGTAGTCAATTTTAACGATAGCTTTTTCGCTAATCTGCGGGATTTTCAAAGAGGTTAAAAAATGGATGTCGTTTATATCAGCTATCAGGCAATGTTTGTCGTTAACCAATACTATTTAACGGTTATGATTAACCTTCACTTTTTAGTCGCAATTTATTCCAATCGTATGACCGGAATTCGTTCTTTTGAGACCGACAGTTTTCAGTGGTAATGTCACTACATATACCTTACCTAATCACTTATACCTCAACATGATACATCTTCATCATGCACTAGCTATACAATGGTTCGCACTCACTCGCTGGACAGGTACGATTTTTAAGAGTAATAAAACGAAATCAATCTAAATTTTAGTATGGGTTTTGATCTAAGTAAGGTATCAAAAATAATATCAAGTTATGATTTAAGTATAACTACTTGATATGTAAGGTGGGTGTAAATAACAGTGAGAAATAACATCGCCTGCATAAAATCCATATATAGGGTCAGTGGCAGAAAAATTGCCATTGCCATGGATATTTGTAAGCCCGGTATGGCACCAAAAATCAAGTCAATTAAGATGCTGGGTATTACGATTAACCACGCTGAGGGGTCGGAAAAAAGCAAAGTGAAACCGCCAATAACATCATTAATATTCATAAAGTATTTGTCCTGTTAATAAGCAGTCGGTAAAGTCAGCATCGGCATGGGAAAAGGCAGCATTGCCTAGAAGAACAAGGACATAAGCAAGGCAAAACCGATGCTGTAACCTAAAATTCACCTTATGCGTCTTTCTCCATTGAGCCACAAAAAAGCACTGATAAAGACAAAGGTGCCCACATCAAAACCTAACCATTCCAAAGACAAGACAAATAATACAAACAAGGTGATGACCGGCAGCATGGTGACAATAGGATCAAGATCAGGGGGAGGCTCATGTAAGCCCCTTAATTGGCTGATAAATTCAATTATACATAACACCAGTACCAGGATTGAAACGGGTAAAATCAAGATTAAATTGGCTATGTGACTGGATGCGTTATATGCATCAAACAGGTACCAGATCACCAGGGCTGATAATGCCAGCAGAACCATTAAATCAGCTTGTTGGTGATGGGTGAATTTTAAGGCTATTCGATTCATATTGGCTCTCACAATTGCAATAAATAAGAATATTGTTTAGAGGCTTCAAAATTAAATTTCATGATTTTTTTGGACTTTTCTGGGCCCATCCAGCGTCCTGAAATACTGGAGCCTTTTAGTAATGCCTGTAGTTCCGGATTCTCCAAGGTGCGTTTCATTGCGCCAGTGATAAAGGCAAAGCGCTGTGGGTAATTCCGTTTGAACTCGGAACTAGTGGCGAAGCCGCGTATTGTACCTTGCAACACAGGCGCCTCAAGGCCTAGGGGTGCTAAGGCTTTATTGATCGCCGGTGCGTTCCAATCTAGTTCATCTTTATCGCTGATAATGGCCAGTGGACGAACATACTCACGAATACTTTCTGAGCTCTTGGCACTGATCACAATAAAATCTACCACTCCTCCGGCAACCGCAGCCCGTGCTTTACCGCCGCGGTTATAGGTCACCAAATTAAGGTTTTCTGCGGGAATACCATAAAGCTCGAGGAGTAATTTAGCCATTAAATGTCCCCCATAACCTCGCACTACCGACGCTTTTACGGTTTTAGGATGGGCTTTTATATCTTCCAATAGTTCTGGCAGACTCTGATATTTACTGTCTTTATAAACCGCAATCAGATCTTCGTCGAACCACTGAAAATTTATGTATGAAAAATAATCCATAGTATAATCTGCATTGCCTTCCAGCACAGTATTGGTTAGGTAAGGATTAACACCTGAGGCGAAAATGGTGTAACCATCGTGTGGTCTGCTCAGTACATAGTTGGTAGCAAGCAAGGTACCCGCCTCTTTTTTATTAACCACCTGCACCGGTTGGCCCAATTCTTTTGCGAAATAGCTAGATACGGCTCTGGCCATTTGATCTGTCCCTCCTCCGACCCCAAAACCCACCACCATGGTGATTGGCTGGTTTGGAAAAGAGTCATCATCGGCCAAGACAGGGACAGGTAATAGCGCACTTAATAACACTAAAATGACGCTGATAAGGGAATACTTAGTGTAAAGGGGCGAGAGGTACTGCATTATTTTGTGCTCACAGGTTTGGGGATTTCAAGTACCACAGGTATTAAGCCTGTGGTGTCAATAATCGGTGCGGATCCTTTCGACGATAGAAATTCTACAAGTTGTTTGGCATGCTCAGCATTAGGTGCGTTACGTAAAATACCTGCAGAAAAAGTGGTGATTTTTTGCAAGGATCCGGGAAGAGGCCCTACATACACTACTCCGGCCATGGGCAGGATTTCGCTGATTTGTTGAAAACCTATTTCGACCTCACCACGTGCCACCACGGTTGCTACTCGCTCGCTAAGAATACACTGACTTTTGTCGGCAATTTGCGGCCAAAACCCCATTTTTGGCCAAAGTTGGTTGGATAAAAGGGCCACTGGCACTTGCCGAATAGCCAATAGATTTGGCGTTTAACAACGTTTCAACAAAGGCCGCGGGGGTACTGATATCCGGTATTGCTGAGCCGCTTTTGACCGCCATACCAATATCTGAGCGAACGAGATTTGTGCGGCTATCAGGGTTCACAAAACCTTGTGCAGTCATGTGATCCAGTGATGAACGTGACAATATGATCAGATCAAATATTTCACCTCTAGCCAGCCTTACCCGTATGGAGTCAGCTGCACCGCCAGCGGATGAACCATAAGACGTAATGATTTGCACACCTGTTTGTTGTTCAAATTCAGGTGTCAGAAGGGCAAAAGCTGCTGCAAATCCTCCTGAGCTTATCACCTTGATCTGAGGAGAGATCTCAGCTGTTGATTGATTTGCGCAATGCGCCGAAAAACCGACAACTGAAGACAGAAACAATACAAAGTAACGTAAAAAACGGGTAAATAGGCACTTAGGAGACATTGGTAACCGTTGCTTGTTTGTTAATGATTAGTTAACAATAGCAACACTTCCTTTCATACTCCTTTCACCCCATTTTAAAAATTAGGGGGTGTTTACTTTCATTCCTTCTTCTGTCAGACCCTAAGCTATTTTTCCATGATATTTATGGCGGCCAAGGTTAGTGCTTGTGTTGCGGTATTGATGACTTTTTCAGCATCCGGAGCCCACAGTGCACTGTGTAATGAGGGTAAGTCACCCTGATTTTTTTGCGCCTTATCCCACGCATCTTGTGGCACGCCGCCTACCCAAAAAATCAGGCTTTTAATGCTTTTATCTGCCCGGTAAAAACGACCAAAGTCTTCGCCGCCCATAACCGGTGGGGTTTGTTGTACTCGCTGCTCTGTAAATTGTTGGCTGAATAACGCGGCCATTTCATGACTAAATTCCGGACTATTATAAGTCGCGGGGGTATATTCATCTTTGATAATAACCTCAGGCATTAAATCCTCTGGCATACCAGCAGCAATAGCCTCACCTTTGGCGATGCGGGCGATACCATCTAATAGCGTCTGGCGTGTTTGGTCTGAATAACTGCGCACGGTTAGCAGCAGCGTAGCCCGATCTGAAATGATGTTGTGTTTCGCGCCGGCATGAAAACTGCCTACTGTTACTACCGCCGAGTCTTGCGGGTCCAGTTCACGGCTTACTAACGTTTGTAATGCCCCGACTATGCGACTGCCTAGTACTATAGGGTCTTTGGTGGTATGGGGATAAGCACCATGGCCGCCCTGGCCCTTAATTATCACATCTACACTATCAACATTGGCTAACGCAAAACCAGGGGTATAGCCAATGGTGCCAGCGGGAAGGCCTGCTGAATCGTGAAATGCCAATGCATAGTCAGGTTTGGGAAAACGGCTGAATAAACCATCATTGAGCATATCTCTGGCACCTTTGCCTCGTTCTTCAGCAGGCTGGAGGATCATGACCAGTGTACCCGACCATTGATCTTTCATCGCACTTAAGGCGGTTGCGGTACCAATCCAGCTAGTCATATGGGTATCATGGCCACAGGCGTGCATGACGCCTGACTCAATACCGTCTTCGGTTACGGCTCGCTCTTTAGACGCATATGCCAATCCGGTTTGCTCTTCCACCGGCAGGCCGTCCATGTCGGCGCGGATCATCACGACCGGCCCGTCACCATTTTTTAGTACTGCAACCACGCCAGTTCCACCGACATTTTCGGTAACATTAAAACCCAGTTGATGGGCCTTTTTAGCCAATTTAGCTGCGGTTTTGACTTCAAAACCACTGAGTTCAGGGTGGGCGTGTAAATCTTTATATAACGCCATTAGTTCAGGCATAGTCGACTCTACTTGTTGCCTAATGTCTTTTGCACCCGCGCCTGGGTTAGCTAAAAAAGATAATACTGAGACTATTGATAATAATGAGGTGAATTTCATCGCTGTTCCTGTGATTTGTCTGTGCAATTTTTATAACAAATGCTGTAAACAATTGCTTGGTTTTTGAGCTAATTATTTAAATTTGATATTTATTAAGCCTAGAGGCAAGGTTATCCTGGTTCTTTATGTATTATTTAAAGGGTTTATTTTTCGAGGTATACATCGATAGTAAGTATTTTTTTTTGCTGGCCCTGAACGTTTGACTCCCACGGGATTTAAATTACCTTTGGTCAAAGAAACAAGCGCGGTTTGTTAAATTGGAACCACAGTACAGGGTAGTGTCGATTGGGTGTTTTTAATCCCCGCTATTGTCAATCCTGGGATTAGGCTAGTGGTTGCATGCGTTGACGGGTAACTAGCACGAAGGAGGCTATCTTGGCTATGTCTTCATTGCTGGCAAACTCCGCCTCGGTAATTTTCAATGTTGCCAGCGGCGTTTTTCCGATTAGTTTGGCCATGATGTTAAAGACTTCTTTACCACCTGAGGAACCTTGGGTGCTAAAAAATGCCACTTTGGGAAATTCCCCTTGGTGATCAGTAATATAGGTTCGCATAGGGGAGGGCAAACGCATTATCCATACCGGTGTGCCTAATATCACTAGATCATAGTCTTTGGGGTTGCTGGTCGTATGGTGGATTTTCCCTTTAAGCCCCAGCATTACCTCAAGACCACAGCGTAAATAGCCCAATATATTGAGACGCTTGTGTACGTCTTCTATCTTTTGTATATCTGCCTTGTACAATTCTGCTATGGCGCTGGCCACGCTTTCTGTATGCCCGGTTAATGAATAATACACTACCAGTATTTTCATAATCTGACTCTTTATCAAGGACTAACCCAGGCAGCAGTTACCTGAGTTAGCCACAGTGGATAACAAAAATAATGTTTAGATCAGTATTGCGAATTTATTCTTTGATCGAAATTTTCCGTTGTTTTTGCTGAGCTTTGGCAGATTTTGGCATGCAGATATGCAATACACCTTTTTTGAAATCTGCGGTTATTTTGTCTTCCTCAACGCTGGCTGGTAATGAGAAACTGCGCTTAAAAGAACCGTAACTGCGTTCCATAATATGATGATTTTCGTCCTTATTTTCCATTTCTGTTTTTTTCTCTCCACTTAAGGTCAGTACACCATCAGAAATATCCAGATTGACATCTTTTACATCCAGCCCAGGCAGTTCAGCAGACAAGGTATAGTTTTTGTCATCTTCTGATATATCAACTTTGGGGTTAAGGATGGTTTCCTGTCTATCCCAAATATTCAAATTTGGGCGCATCAAGGGCCAAGGTTGAGTAAAATTGTCAAAAAAATCATCTATTGCTGGCAATTGAAAGCCTTTACCTAACTGACCCTGAGGGCTTTTTTTACCTGATTGAGATCGTATTGAAAGGTTTGACATAGTCGTGCTCCTGTACAAAAGAGGTTAGTAATATGTAATGACTTATGTCGTTTTGTGACATTACAAAGGCGACTACAACAAGTGGTGAACAGTTAAGCACCTGTTCTAAATCTGTTATTGATCCGGATCAACCGAAGGTGGTTTTTTGGTCTAACAAGTCTGCTGTCGCTGTATGAACGGCTACTCAGACCAGCCAAGGTCGGAACTAGGTTCACTCAAAGAAGCACAGAAGAGCCAGAAAATTTATCAATTGTTGATATATGTCAGCTTGTTACCTAAGGCCGCAACCTAGAATAGAAGTATATTTTACGGCGAGTATCTAAATTTGGCATCTTTGACTGATATTAATCTGACGTCTTCAGGTAAGCTTTCTGATCAGTTGCATAAGCTGATAAAAAATAAACTGTGGTTACAGGTCATAATTAGTATGTTGTTTGGTGTGGCTATGGGGGGGAAACTGGGGCCGAATTTAGGCTGGGTGTTAACTGAACCCTCCCTGCTGGTTTCCAGCTGGTTAGCGTTTCCCGGTTATCTTTTTTTAGCCCTAATCCAGATGATAGTCGTGCCTGTAGTCCTGGCACCTGTGGTCCAGGGGTTAACTGCGGCCAGTAGT
>Ga0307488_10002363_pt1 | contig 16010 bp, 5 predicted proteins | sample SB02metaG_FD_202248 | JGI IMG/M metagenome (GOLD analysis project Ga0307488, IMG submission 202248) | Sea-ice brine microbial communities from Beaufort Sea near Barrow, Alaska, United States - SB 0.2 | ecosystem: Environmental > Aquatic > Marine > Coastal | place: USA: Alaska | collected 2017-05-06 | reverse complement strand
ATATAAAAAGGCAAATCGGAAACTGAGAATTAAAGAAAATAACTATGCAAAATCAAACACTACAACTATCGCCTACTGTAGTAGGAGTGCAGCGCAAACTCGCTAAAGAGGATGCTGTTGCCGCTGTTGATGTTGTCCGGCTAATTTTAGAGCAGCATCCAGAGTACGGTAACAAGGCTACACCCATGAGTTTGGTACCCAGCAAAAGCGGTGATTACAAGCACATAAGCGCTTGGTTCAATGATGTTCGTAGTTTATTTGATGAAGAGTTGGCGCCAGTGCTACATGGCCGCTTGGTCATCATTGGCTTGAGTATGTTGGATGATGATCTCAAGCAACAGCTAGACCAGTTTAAGTTTCTAACAGAATTGCATAGTGAACTCAAAGAACCGATAGATAGTTTGTTGATTAACGCTTCGGCGCCGACGTCAAGCGAATCGTCTGCAGCAGATGATTTACCAAAAGACGTAGTCGATGAGGTTGAGAGTGTAGGTACACAAGCGGATAACCCCATACAACATATTGCAGACGACCAACTGGGGCGCGCAGCCTATGCAAAATACCTGGCTAAAAGGTTGACCTCAATTTCTGACGAAAATAAAGCCACAGAAGATCGAATAAAAGAACAAATAAAAGCAGATAAAGTAGATGCACGGAATAATTCGCAACTTGCATATGCCGTGCACCTTTACGGGCCTTGGGGCTCGGGTAAGAGCACACTGTTGAATTTCATTCGCACTGAATTAGAACAAGAAAATTGGTTGGTGGTGGAGTTTAATGCTTGGCGCAACCAGCAGATCAAACCACCCTGGTGGGCGCTTATGGAGAGTGTCTTTCAGCAATCAAAAGCAAGCTTATCAGCGACTAATTTGATTTGTGAATATTGGTGGCGCTTAAGGCTTGGAAAAGGAAATTATTTTTTATATATCTTCTTATCTGCCTGCTTATTCGGCTTAGGATTTGTAGTGTTCAAAGACACTATATTCGATGGTTCGGAGAACTGGGTTAACGGCGCAAAAAATCTCAGTATTGGTGTGACCACAGTGGTTGGTGCATGGGCTGCGGTGCAGGGACTGAGCCATTCGTTACTGTTTGGCTCAAGCAAAAAGGCAGAAGAATATTTATCCTCATCGTCTAACCCAATGGAAAACATATCTAACCGATTTGCCAACTTAATTGAGCGCATTGAACAAAACAAAAGCACTAAACGAGTGATGATTATTATTGACGACTTGGATCGTTGTCAGGGTCAATATGTGGTTGATTTACTTGAGGGCTTTCAAACTCTATTCAGAAAAAAATCAGTATTTTTTATTGTTGCAGCCGATCAGCGGTGGCTAAACGCCTGTTTTGAGGAGGTCTATAGTAAGTTACGCCCTCATGTGCAAGAGCCTGGTAAGCATTTGGGTATCTTGTTCTTAGAAAAGGTTTTTCAGTTTTCAGCCCCTGTACCGGGTATTCCACAGTTACTTAGAGAAGACTATTTGCATCACCTGCTCAACATGAAAGGTTCAGCTTCGTTGGACGATATCAAAGCGGCCCAGAGTAAGGCTAAGGAAGAAATGGACAGCATCCAAAAAGATGCGCAGATTGGTCGCGCAATTGAAAAAAGTTCAAAGCTTTCTTTCGTGCAAGAACGCGCGACACGAGCCGAAGCAGCTGTGCGGTTTGCGTCACCACAACTTTCTAAGGATATTGAAGCCCACACCTTGGCGCCTTTTACGAGCTTAATCGAACCGAACCCGCGATCAATGAAACGCTTAGTCAATGCATACAGTATTAACCGCGTTCTGTCGATTTTGGGGCATCTCGATATCGCAAAGGAACAAATTGTGTTGTGGACAATACTCACAATGCGTTGGCCTGAACTGGCAAATCATCTGGAAAAAGTGGCGGAAGACCTCAAACGAATTGGTAAAGAAAGAAATGCTGAAGATAACTCCTCTATCAGCATTTTACTTGAAGATAAAAATGAAAAAATTACAGATGTTGTGAGCGGAAAAGGCTTACCAGCATCTTTAGACATAGAAACTATCAAGTCATGTGCGATGTTGAAGGCATAGGGATGATTTAGTCGGTATTAGAACTTAGCACAGTAAGAGAAAGGAGCAAAAAATGGACGACATGGAAAAGGCGCTACTAAACTCATTGGCCATTACCATCCCCTTGCTTATTTTCTACAAGGGTTATCCAATAGGGCGACTTAGAGTCTTTAAAAGTAATACACAAATATAATAAAGGATAGATCAGCAGCCTGGTAGGCAGTTTTCCATGCACCGATAACCGATTAGCAAGACTAAACGAGAGGGTAATCACATGGAAATCAAGTTCACGCCTATCAAGCTTAACGATAAAGGGAACAACGTAAAGCTGTTGCATCAAACTCTAGCTGCTTTAGGCTTCCCAGTCGCCGCCAATGAAGTAACTAAAAGTTTAGCGGGGGACTTTACCCTTAAACAAGTGCGGGCCTTGCAAAAAAAATTAGGTATTAGATTTGCCACTAATTCCCCCTTGTTAGACGAAAAAACCATCCAGGCGATGATTCAAACCATGGCAGATGAAGGTTTACTTGCGTCAAACAATGCCTTTGAAGTGAGCGGTGCGGTAAAACTCAGCAACAGCTCTATTCAAAAACGGCAGAAATTAATCGCCTTTGATTTAGACCTGCGTGGCGTGGCTAGTTACCGCAAGTTAAAAAGCTTGAAAGAAGTACAAGGTGGGTTTGAGTTTCTTAGTGAGGCGGTAACAGACAATAAAGGTCACTACCGTATTCGCTTTTACGATTGGCAATATGCGCGTGCCGAACGCAAATTAGCTGACGTTGTAGTGTTTGCCATAGGCGATAAAAACGCCATCATCGGCCATTCTCGTATCGTCAATACTGAAGACTATTCCGACAAGGGAATTGTGCGCGGTTTAGATATTATTCTTACCCTTGAGGATGAGCGAACCGAATATCAGGCGCTGATGGAACCGTTAAACACCTTTTTTGTGCAGAGTAAAACAACCCTGGTCGAGATAGCCAAATCGAGTGAGCAGTTAGACTTTACTGCTAGTGAACTGGATATTATCAGAACCAATCTTGGTTTAGCGGCCGCCGCCGCTTTATTGTCAAACACAGAGCCAAAACTGGCCCGCTCTAATGAATATAAAGCACATGAGTTACTCTATGGGTTGGCACGGCAAGACATCAGCCTTAGCTGGCAGGTTTTGTATAAGAAACAAGCTCAAGAGTTGCTGGCCGCATTAACGATTGCGACAGAATCGGGGATTATTGTTGAACAAGGCAATGATTTTACAAAGTTTATTTCAGATATTAAGAAGTTTGCCATTTCCCATCTGCTTGATGACAAAGATGATGGTGATAACAATACACTAACGGAGATACTCTCAAATGCTCTGCCCAGAAAACCCCAACGGGTGGCTTTTTTAAACGCATTGAATGATTTTAACGGTGACGACTACAGTGAATTTTGGAACACACATCTACCTGCACAGCCCGCATTCAAGAACAAACCCGACTTAATTTCAGCTATTCAACTTACCCAGCAACTCACTATATTGACCGGCAATCACCAAGGATTGGTTAAAACACTGCAAATTGAAAAAGACATAAAGTCTGCGCGAGCGTTAATTGATTTTAGCGATCAAGAGTGGATAGCAGTAGTTAAAAAAGCAGGCGTACCAGATGGTATAGAAGGAAAGGATGAAGATGAAAAACAACAGCGATATGCAAACAGCCTGCAAAACCAAATCAATGCAACTTTTCCGACACTGCGCATTGCTAAGATGGCTAAAGAAAATAAATTAGGCATTGATAGTGTCAAAGTTGCTAAGAGTATTGAGCAATTACTTTCCAATGAAAATTTCAATATTGCCGAAGCGCGAATAGATGATTTTCAGCAGGAAATAGATGCAATTGCAAAATCAAATGATGCAGATCCTAAACAGGTTAAAATCGAAGCTAAGAAGATCCAGCGTGTGTTTCAGGTTAGTACCAATCCCGACGTGATGGCTGCGCTGTTGAAAAACAATCTTCATTCTTCACACGCTATTGCGAGTATTCCTAGAAGAAATTTTATTAAAGTCTATAGCGAAATCCTAGGAGATGAACAAACCGCTTATGCAGTGCACCAACGTTCTGAATTTTTAAGCACAAGAGCAGAGCATATTGCCACTGATATTGTTGCGTATTCTCAAAACGCCGCAAACCCAGAAAAAATCATGTCACAAGCATCTGCTGACAGTGCTGCCACATTCCTTGAAAATAATTTACCTAACTACAAGAACCTGTTCGGCAGCCCTGATCTTTGTGAATGTCAGCATTGTCGTTCAGTTCTTAGTCCTGCCGCTTACTTTGTTGATTTGCTAAGATTTTTACAAAGATCGACATTTAAAGTCGAAATTGAAGATGGCAATTTCGAAACCCACAGTCCCTATGACTATCTGGTGGGAAATCCAGATCTCAATGTTCCGATCCTCGGGCGCAGGCCTGACCTTGCCGAGTTAGCACTAAGTTGCGAGAACACCAACACCTTAATTCCTTATATTGATTTGGCCAACGAAGTGATGGAGGCCTATGTTGCCGAAGGTTCTCTTGGTGAATACAAAGGACAAAACACCGGAGATGCCACGGTTGTTGAACTGCGAGCTAATCCGCAACATACGTCCATAGATGCTTATCGTATATTGAGTGATAACCATCCTAATAGGTCAGCAAAATATCCTTTCTCGTTACCCTATCACCTGCCACTGGATATGATTCGAACCTATAGTGATTTTCTTGGGTTTAGTCGTTATGAGGTCATGCAGTCAGTAAGTCTAGATTCGCCTGGTGAAGCAAATCGGGCAATCGCAGCCGAAGCACTATTTGTCTCACCAAACGAGTATTCAATACTTACCGGAGAGAGTGTTGAAGAGACGCCTGATAACACAACAACCCATGAATTATTTGGCTTCAGTGATTCGAACGAGCTTGAAAAATTAAGCCCTGTACAAGAGTTTATGGATAGATCAGGGATTTCCTATATCGAGTTAGTGGAGCTTGTGAAAACTGATTTTATAAATCCAAACCAAGATTTGTTGGACTACCTTGAGAAGTTATTCTCATCATCATTAATTGATGGCGAGTCGCTATATAAATGGCTTGAAAAAGCTGCAGTCGGAAACACAAACATTGATGAAGATGCGGAAATTGATGGAGCATTAGCTGATTATAATAATGTCCAAATAACGGAAGATACCAAAGTTGAACTAAGCCAACTTAAACAATGGGCTAGTGATCATTTTGGTGAATTCCAACAAGTCATCACGTTATTTGAACCAACATCGAGTTGTAATCTTGCAACTACACGGCTCAAAGAAATTAAAAGTATCTACGAGGATCCTGACAAATTTGTGTTGATGGCTAATCTAGAAGAGAAACTTGTATTGGGCAGCTCTGGAATATCAACCGACCGATGGGCAAGATTTCATCGCTTTATCCGATTATGGCGAAAAACAGGCTGGAGCATTCATGAAACCGATCTCATTCTTCAGGCACTCGGCGAAGACAACATTAGCCCCACGACTATCGAAATGCTCGAGTCGGTCATATTGTTAAAGAAAAAAAGCAGGCTGCCGGTTAATCAATTGGCTGTGTTATGGGGAAATATTGATACTTATGGCAATTCGTCTTTATACAAAAAGCTCTTTCTCAATAAATCGATTCAACAAATTGATGATGCTTTTGTTGCCGATGCCCAGGGCAATTATCTGCTAAAAGAACAGGATAATGACGGACCAATAACCCTGCTAAAACATAAATCGACAATTCTTGCGGCATTTAGAATAGCTGATGAAGAGTTAAGCACTATTGTTACGCTTGAAGAAATAGATATTGTTAACGATGCACTGAACATAACAAATTTAAGCCATATTTACCGATATGTCGTGATGGCAAAAGTACTTAAACTAGGCGTAACCGATGTTTGTAAACTTGTTGTTTTGTTTAATGCTTCGCCATTTAGTTCAGCTAGCGAAACATATGAATTTTATCAGTTAGCCGCATCGACTAAATCAGCGAAATTCAAACCGGTAGTATTGGATTACATATTTAATGGCAACTTACCCGCTGATTCCAAACTTGGTTTAGATACAAATAAAGTGTTGTTAACGGCTAAAGCTATTCGAGACAGCTTGGATGTAATAAACCAAAACCACCAAGAAATCGCTGAACCAGCATTGCCGCAGCAGATGCCAGAGACTCAAGAAACGCTAGAAGCATTGGGGTCCGCACTCTCGCTCACACCTGACCTAGTTGTCGCAAAACTCTCGCTTACGTTTCAGCCAGAAATGGTTAACCGCTTAATGGCCATTTTAAACAGCACCGCCGCTTTTGATGTCATTACTAAACCAAACTTAGGGATAGCTGACGATTTAAATAACAACGATGCCTTGAGGAAAAAGTTCAGTTATGTCGAAGCTAGTGGGCGGCTGTCCTGTATCGGTACATTGACTAATGATGAACGAACACAGCTTATTGCTTTGAGTGTTGACAATGAACTTGAGATATCGGTAGGTCAACTGTATGCAGCTCCAGCAGACTTTATCAATACTAATTTTGATGGGGTGTTAAGTGCTGCTGCCGTTGCTGCAGCAATTGCTCAAGGAGAAGATGAGGATGCCGCTCGGGCCGCCGCTCAGGCAATTACAATGTCCAACTTGCTACAACGGCAGATTCAGCCCTCTTTAATAAGTCTTGAAGCAAAGTTAGCGTATATTTACACAAAATTCATGCCTGTGCTCAAACGGCAATTACAAAAAAATCTGATCACTACCCAAGTCGCTAATTTAGTTGGGTTAAGTGAGGATGTGACCACTCTGCTACTTGCCGACGACATTAACAATTTGCTGAGTAAGCTTACATCCAGAGGCTTTTCTGCTACCTATTTCAAAGATAATGCTTGGAGTGATCCGCATCTGCCGATAAAGAATGATGAAATTATCGATTTTTCATGGGGACTAAGCGCCCCATTTGAAGATATATCGGCCAACGGTTTTAGTGTTCAATGGGAAAGTTATATAGCCGCACCTGCCAGTGGCGAATACATATTGGTCGTTGACGTTGAAGAAATGGACGAAACCTTTAGTCTTTATCTGGATAGTGAACTCATTTTTGAGAAACTGTCGGGCGATACAAGGACATCGCTTGAAGGTCTTGTGAAGCTTAATGCCGCCAATCTCCACCTATTAACGTTGAGATACGCCGAAAATGTAGACAACGCTGGAATAAGGCTTCACTGGAAAACGGCAACCAGTGCACCTGAAATTATTCCCGCAACTGCTGCTTATCCTGCACACATCCTGAATGACTTCGTAGAACAAACGAGTATATTTCATCGTGCAGCGATGTTTATTCAGGGCTATAAAATAAGTGGAACAGAGCTCAATCACTTGATTAACTTTAGTGAAGATTTTGATGGAATTGATTTCAACTCACTTAAGCCTGAACATTGGATCCGCATTCGAGATTATTCGACGTTAAGAAATAGTGTTCCACAAGCCGAGGCGTTGCTGACCGATATCTTTGCAATGAGTAGCCAGCCTATTCCACTGCCAGAAGAGGGGCAGTCAGAAGAGTCGGTATTGATAGACAAAATCCATCAAGCTACTGCCTGGGACAAAGGCAACATATCCGCGTTGCTGAATTACTTCTTCCCACAACTTCAGCTAGATAACCAACCTATCGATTTATCTCCCATCGTTGATGCTTTTAAAGATGAAATCATTCTTAACCGATTCTATAAAATCATATTGATAGTGGCAAAAACAGGTCTATCGGCTGAAACCATTACAAGGTGGGGGGCAGCAGAAACAGATTTCGAAAAACTATACGATACTGCGCAATTGCTCAAAAATGCCGTCAAAGCCAAATATACTGAGCGACAATGGTTGGAGCTAGCTGGTGGACTAAGTGACAAGATTAGAGCCAATCAACAGCAGGCACTTATTAGCTATTTGCTAGTGCAGCCATCCATTAGACATGCAAAAGTGAAAGATGCCGACGGCTTATTTGAGCACCTTCTAATTGATGTGCAAATGGGTGCCTGTATGGATACCTCACGGATTGTGCAGGCCAATGCAGCGATTCAATTGTTTATTAATCGAGTCTTGCTAAACCTAGAAAGCGCTATCTCGCCCGACACCATCGATACCAACCGTTGGCAATGGATGAAAAACTATCGGGTATGGGAAGCCAATCGCAAAGTATTTCTTTATCCAGAAAATTGGCTAGCACCTGAATGGCGCAAAGACCGTAGCGAGTTTTTCAAAGACCTAGAATCGCACTTGCTACAAAATGACATTACCGAAAGAAGTGTAGAACAGGGCTTGCGTAACTACCTGATGAGCCTGAATGAAGTCGCTAATCTGGATGTCTGTGGAATGCATCAGGAAAATTATACCGACGGAAAACTGAAGTTTTTACATGTATTTGGACGCACTAATAATTTGCCTTACAAATATTTTTATCGACGCTGGAATGAACATCAAAAATGGAGTGCTTGGGAGAAAGTACAACTGGACATTCGTGCTGTAGAGGATGGTGAAAATAGTGGCGTACACCTGATTCCAGTAGTGTGGAAAGGGCGATTATATTTGTTTTGGCCCGAGTTTTTGGAGAAGGCAAAAGCACCTAAGCTTGATGGTAATTTGAAAGAAGCAGGTGATAACCCTGCGTCGGATTTGGAACCTAAAAAATACTGGGAAATTCGTTTGGCCTGGAGTGAATATGTTGATGGGGTTTGGAGCTCTAAGCAGGTAAGCAAAGAGTTTATTCCTTTGGAAAGGTACCTTGATATTTACGAGGAACCTAGCATTAGATTCATTGCAGATATTGATCATGAAGGTAAGTTGACAATAGCAACGCATGTTGAATATGAAGGTGTATGGTTGGAATTATGGGCTTTTATTCTCTCAGATATTATTTCTAAGATAGATATTCGCTGGTTTGAATTTATTGCGGAGTTCAGGATGGAGGGATTACATCTAAAGGGATGGAAGAGTTATAAGTTATTTTTTATGAAGTTTACGAAACTTTCGAATCTTGAAATGTTGGATAATGTTTATTTGGCAACTTCAGTTGATCATAGACTACTCCTTTCTCCCACTAGAAAAAATTATTCTCCTATGTTGGGAGACCCGTTTTTCTATAGTGATACCAACCGAACCTACTTTATCCGATCTGCAGGTTCTATAACTAACAGAAATTTGGGCGAATTATTGAATCCAAGTAACTTTGTCAAAGCAGTTTTTTCGGACAATGGTACATCAGACTCAACTCATAACAAGACTAAACAAGGCAGACAGTCTTTTACAGGTATTGCGTTTAGTGGAAGTGCAGGAAGTAATATAAAGGTTACCAAAACTGAAAAACTACAATTTCATACTTTCCACCATCCGTTCTCGAGCGAGTTTGTTACTCGCCTCAACCAAAGTGGCATTTCAGCTCTAATGGATTGCGATACGGAGGATATGGAAACGCAATCCTCTTCAGATTTTCAACCGATTAAATCGGACGACGGAAGTACTTTTGAGGGAGAATATCAACCTGACTTTAATCTAGTTAAACCCGCCAAAGACGATTTAAACAATTTAGTCGAATTAAAAGATCGAACTTACTATAAAGAAGATATTTGTTTTGACGTTTATGGCGCGAACAGTCAATACAATTGGGAATTGTTTTTTCACGCGCCCTTGTATATTGCAACCCGACTAAGCAAAAATGGCAAATATGAAGAAGCCATGAGTTGGTTTCACTATATATTTGACCCTACAACCAATGAAAAACCAGCGACAGACCAAAAAAACGATACAGCGCGTTATTGGAAAGTTAGGCCATTCAAGGCTGAATCCAAAACCGTAGAGTCACTGGAGTATTGGTTCAGAAAATTAGAGCCTAATACAGATCCAGACAACCCTGGCAATGCTAAGGTAAACGAATGGCGAAAAAATCCATTTGATCCCCATTTGGTCGCCAGTAATCGTCCAATAGCCTACATGAAACACGTGGTGATTAAATATATCGAGAACCTGATTGATTGGGGCGATTCTCTTTTCAGGCAATTTACCCGGGAGAGCGTCTACGAGGCCATTCAATTGTATGTAATCGCCAGTCACGTGCTCGGCAAACGACCTGAATTTGTGCCCAAACGCGGAGAAATCAAAACAGAAACCTATGCTTCTTTAAAGAAAAAACTGGATGACTTTGGCAATGCTTTGGTTGAACTAGAGAATATTTTTCCTTACACAAGCTCAGTCAATTTTGATACATCATCTCCTGGAAGCAACCTGTTAGGAATAGGAGAAGCATTGTATTTTTGTATACCTGCCAACGATAAATTGTTGGGGTATTGGGATACCGTAGTTGATCGACTGTTCAAAATTCGTCATTGTCAGGATTTGGATGGGGTTGAACGCGACCTAGCATTATTCGCACCACCTATCGATCCGGGTGCGCTAATTCAAGCCCGTTCACAAGGCTTGAGCTTAGGGGATATTCTGGGTGACTTAAGTAGTCCACCACCGATATATCGATTTGCTTATCTAATGCAAAAGGCTAATGAATTCTGCAACGATGTTAAATCTTTAGGATCGTCGGTACTTTCTGCATTAGAGAAAAAAGACGGCGAGGAGCTAGGCCGACTGCGGGCTTCGCAAGAAACCAACATGCTCGAAAGAGTTACTGCTATTCGAGAGCGGCAAGTGTTGGCGGCAAAGACGAGTATCGAAAGCTTACATAAAAGCCGTGAAACGGCTGAGCTTCGTCTTGAACATTACAACACTCAATTACTGGGCAATGAGTCTATTACTCTCCCGGATTCACCAACTTTGGATGCAACATTGACTGCTAACAGTCAATTACCACCAGATACTAGCATTCCATTGATTGAAACAAATGTAGATATGTCCCCGGTAAATAGTGATGAGAGCGGCGTGAAAATAATACCTCGGGAAGAAGAACAATTATCCAAAAATCAGAATGTAAAGCGAATAAATTCGACGTTAAGCGGATTAGAGACTCTTGCCGCCATCGCTAACGCATGGCCAGAACTTTCTGCATATTTGGCACCTTTTGGCACTGGGGTAATGACTTCAACTGGAGGGAAGACTGCGGCAGCCATAATTCATTCAACGGCCGCTGCTGCTCGAGGGTATAGTAGCTATCTGTCCGCAGAGGCATCCCAAGCTTCCATAATGTCAGGCTACATCCGCAGAACACACGATTGGACCCTCCAAGCCAATCTTGTCATTAGAGAAATAATCCAACTCGACAAACAAATCACATCGGCTGATATCCAGCGACAGATCGCCGAAAAAGAACTGCAAAATCACTTACTGCAAATCGAAAATTCAAAACAAGTAGAATTATTCTTAAAAAATAAGTTTACCAATCAAGAGCTTTATCAATGGATGAAGGAGCAACTGTTTTCGGTTTATAAACAAAGCTATAACCTGGCATTTGAAATGGCCAAGAAAGCCGAAAAAGCACATCAATATGAGTTAGGGAATGAGTCGAGTAGCTATATTAAATATGGTTACTGGGAGAACTCTAAACAAGGTCTTGTCGCCGGAGATAAATTGCAATTAGCGCTACGCCAACTCGAAAATTCGCACATGGAACAAAACACCAGACTATTAGAGTTAACTAAAAGCGTTTCGTTGGCGTTGGTCAGTCCAATGTCACTAATAGAGTTAAAAGAAACCGGGCGCTGCCGAGTCCAGTTACCAGAAGAGCTATTTGACCTTGATTATCAGGGCCATTATTGTCGCAGAGTTAAATCGGTAAGCCTTACCATTCCCTGCGTTGTTGGCCCCTATACATCGGTCAATTGCACATTACGCCTTATCAATAATAGCACGCGTATTAATACTTCTATTCCCATCGAGTATCCTCACAATAGTGAGGAAGGATTATTGCTGGATGACCCACGATTTATTCAACGCCATGTTCCGGTTACCTCTATCGCCACTAGCCGAGGGCAACAAGACGCTGGCATGTTTGAGTTTAATTTTCGGGACGAACGTTATCTGCCTTTTGAAGGCGCTGGCGCTATCAGTGAATGGGAGTTGGAACTGTCAGATCCTGAACTGCAGCAATTTGACTATGCAAGCATTTCAGATGTCATATTAAATCTCAATTACACGGCTAAAGAGGGTGGTGGTCTGTTTAAACAAGCCGCAGTTGATTACATTAAAAGTTACATAGCAACTGAAACAGAACAAAGTGGACAACCCTTGGTGCAGTTGTTAAACATACGTCAAGACTTTCCCAATGAGTGGCATCGGTTTCAAAATCCACCAGTTGAAAATACAGAGCAAATCTTGACCTTGACGATCGGTAAAGATCGATTCCCTTTCTTTATTCAAGAGCGGGAAGTAAAAGTGATAACTGTCGACGTATTCGCCAAAAACTCGTCCGGGGACGACTATCAACTGGAGCTATCTCAAAACGAGAATAACTCTGGTCCGATTGATATGGTGCGCAATCCTCAATCACAATATCGCAACTTACACATAGCCGCTCAATTGAGGCACGAGTCATTTTCTCTCAAAATAGAAGAGCAATTAAACCTAAAACTAGACCGAAGTACAGCAGACGATTTTAGTCCTGATGAAGTGGAGGATCTTTTTTTGATACTCCACTACAAGCTGGGTTAAAAGGGAATTGAACGAGGAAGAACAATATTAGAGCTAATTTTTTTGTGAGAAGATCGCCCACCAGCTAAGAGATAGAAAGGCGAAACTGGTATTGTATTGTATTGCATGTATTAAAAATGAGCTACCCAAAAACTGGGTAGCTCATTATGGCTATTTAGTGCTCTTCTTGGGTTATTTCGTCCAGGCTAAGGCTAAAACTAGGTCCATAGGCGCGCATAAAATAGTCCACTTCCTGTGAGTGATAATCTTTAAGGATCTTATCCAAGCGTTTTTTCGCCAGGCCAAACTCATTATTACCGGCAGAGAGTTCTTCAAGGGTTTTCAGGTAGGCGCAAATGACATCGGCTGCCTTGACAATGAAGGCTTCGTAAAATTAAAAAGACAACCATGCTAAAAACAATGCCTGCGCAGAGCAGATAGTATCTGCCATAGCCAAAAAAAACCTTGGATTGAGCAGCGGCAAAGTACACGAAAAAATTAACGTGGCTGACCTGTTAATTCTTCAAGTCTACCTTCGGCCTGACTCCGCAGGGTTTTGCTGTGGTTCTGACTCCTTTTATTTTAATTGTAGTGGTATTTATTAAAAATCAGGTGGTACCATAATTACCGAGTTTGAACCAAATAATACCAGCGAAATAATACCACCGAAAAACGGCCGCTCAGTGAGCCCATTGGCATGAAATTCATATGCCTTTCATGTGCACTTTCTCATCCTAAGCCTGGGCGTAATCAGCCATCAAATAACGTAAGAGAAATGAAAAATGAACGAACAGAAAATCTCACCAACTATCGAGACGCTCGACGAACTTGCAACGTTGGCAAACTACTCTTTCATGGACACTCTCAACTCCGATCCTGATGCTAAAACAGACGGCGTCGATCACGATCCGCGACAAGTTTTCACTGGCCATTATGTTCCCGTTAAACCCACACCGATCAAAGACCCCGAGTATGTGGTGCACAGCAAAGACTTTTTTCACGAACTGGGTTTCGCCGACAGCATGGCGGAATCAGCCGACTTCGTGAGGTTGTTCACCGGCGATATCTCGCAAGCCCCAAAGCCGATGCGCAAGGTGGGTTGGGCCAGTGGATACGCACTTTCTATCTATGGCCGCGAATACTTTCAGCAGTGCCCGTTTCAAACCGGTAACGGATACGGAGACGGTCGCGCAGTCTCCGTGCTTGAGGCTGTGATCAAAGGTCAACGCTGGGAAATGCAGCTCAAAGGTGGCGGGCGAACCCCATACTGCCGCGGTGCCGATGGTCGCGCAGTACTGCGCTCGAGTATCCGAGAGTTCTTGGCTCAGGAGCACATGCATTCGCTTGGCGTACCCACGTCACGGTCTTTGAGTTTGTACGTGTCGAAAACTGAGAAGGTTAAGCGGCCGTGGTACTCACAGGCAACGCGCTCGCAGGATCCTGACATACTTATAACAGAGGCGGTTGCCATTTCAACACGTGTTGCGCCGTCGTTTATTCGGGTCGGCCAACTCGAACTTTTCGGTCGCCGTGCTCGCAATATCCAGCACCCCAAAGCGATGGAGGAGCTTGAGAAGATTGTGTTGCACTTAATTGATCGTGAATACGGTGACGTCATCGACACGCAACTCACCACCGGTGAAAAAGTGGTGGCGCTGGCTGACGAGTACCGCAGCCGACTTACGTCGCTTGTAGCGAACTGGATACGCGTTGGTTTCTGCCAAGGCAACTTCAACAGCGACAATTGCGCAGCGGGTGGTTTTACACTTGATTACGGTCCATTCGGTTTCTGCGATGAGTTCAATCCGCACTTTCAGTCATGGACGGGTGGGGGACATCACTTCTCGTTCCTAAACCAGCCAGAAGCAGCGCAACGCAACTTCCAAATGCTTTGTACTGCGTTGCGGCCTTTACTCCCATCACAACCTGACTTTGTGCAACAGCTCGAAGCGATCCAACAGGGCTTTTCGAACGTGATGCAAACTGAAATGGAGAAGATGTGGGCTGCCAAACTTGGCCTTGGCAAGTTTAATTCGGCGTTATTCAATGAGCTGGAAACACTCATGGTGCAAACACCTGTCGATTACACTATTTTCTTTCGCGAGCTTTCAACGGTGCCCGATGACATTGGCCCACTCAAAAAAAGCTTTTACCAAGACTCTAAAGAAATGGAAAAACGCTGGGCACAGTGGCTCACAAAATGGAAGTTGCTTATCGGCAGCGCCATTATGGATTCGCCCTGTTCTCGAGAGAAACTCTCCAGCGAGATGAAACTCGTCAACCCAAAATACAGTTTGAGAGAGTGGTTTGTTGTGCCTGCCTATCAGCAAGCAAACGCAGGGAACTACTCTCTAGTTCGAGAACTGCAGGACGTCATGACACAGCCATATGCCGAGCAGTCGAAGGAAATTGAGGAGAAATACTATAGGCTGAAACCGTCTGAGTTTTTTGAGGTAGGTGGTTTGTCTTATTATAGTTGTTCGTCATGATTTTCGAAGAAATTATCAAAACCAATTAACAAGACACCCATTTTAAAAACAATGCCGCCGCAGAGCACGTAAAACAGGCCATTGCCCAAAATAATCTTGGATTGAGCGACGGCAAAGTAAACGAACAATTAACATGGGTGTCCTGTTAATTGTTCGCTGTTAGTGGTTGGCTAGCGGGCGTGAACCGGTCATACAACATCATTGCTTTGATGCCATCAAAAGATCCTGTTTCGCCGCCAAAGCGGCCTTACCTTCGCTTCGGCAGTCCCCTCGGATGGCGCGATTTGTTAGCCGACGACCTTATTTGCGCCATGGCAGGTCGAGCACCATGCCGTCAGGTAGCTTCACTGTACCGTCGATCGGCGCTGCGGAGACAAACTCGCTTTCGGTTTCCGCAAAGATCTGGTGCACTTGTTCCGGCGGAAGGATCAGCGTGTCACCCCCTTGATACCGTATTTCACGTTCTGCAACCGTTGCCCGGCCGCTCCCCTTCAGAAACAGGACCACTTCCTCGGTATTGTGGCTGTGGGGCGGGGTCGCCGAATTAGCGTCCATACGACCGTGCCACATCTCGACCTGTTTTGCACCGCTCGTAGGTGTGGCGACACCTGCTATGTGGTTGCCTTGCATGCTGTGGACTTGATTCTGATCCTTACGAAAAATGGACATAATTAAACCTCACTAAAAATTAATTTACCTGCCGACAAGGGCGACTCCTAGTCGCCTAAAAGTATATTACCCGGTCTTCTTGATAAACCCTGAGCATAGGTTAAGAGTTTATCGCCTGATTCAACCCAAAAAATAGACCGTTAGTTAATACCTAAAGTCGTCAATTCGTATTCA
>Ga0307488_10002357_pt1 | contig 16021 bp, 14 predicted proteins | sample SB02metaG_FD_202248 | JGI IMG/M metagenome (GOLD analysis project Ga0307488, IMG submission 202248) | Sea-ice brine microbial communities from Beaufort Sea near Barrow, Alaska, United States - SB 0.2 | ecosystem: Environmental > Aquatic > Marine > Coastal | place: USA: Alaska | collected... | reverse complement strand
CCGAGGGCAACAAGCAGCTGCCAAATTCGTTGGGGGGTCAGCTTGCGCCCCCGCACCGAGAGAAAAATCTCCCCACCCGTAGAGCGGGCAACCAACCCCGGACGTCCGAGGGTAAGGTAAGTTTCGAGAGCTTGGCGGGCGGTCGAGCCCACCGGAACCAATCTCTGCTTGTTGCCTTTGCCGGTGACACGAATAAACCCTTTTTCCAAGTCGAGACTTTCCAAGCGAGCCCGGCATAACTCGGAGACCCGCAGACCGCTGGAATAGAGCAGCTCAGCGATCGCCCGGTCGCGTAGTTCGAGAGACGTCTTCCCTCCCGCGGCCTCCAATAGTTTTTTTACCTCTGGGGCGGAAAGGGTTTCCGGCAGGTAACGCTCAATTTTAGGAACACCGAGAAATTCTGTCGGATCCTTGGTCAATTGCCCCCGACCGACGAGGAAACGAAAGAAAATCCGTAGGGCCACCGCATGAAGCCGGATGGTGGAGGCCGAGGCCCCACCCCGCTTACGCCCGCCCAGAAATTGACCGATCTCCTCTGTCTTCACCTCGGAGCAAGTCACCTCGGATCCCGTCTCGAGCAGCCAATGATGAAAAAGTTCGAGGGAGGAACGGGTGCTTAACTGATAATTGTCGGAAAGCCCCCGCTCGGTAGCGAGGAAGATGATGAACTGTTCAATTTCCGCCTTCACGGGGAGAGTCGGGGGAGGGCTAGTCTCTCGTAGGCCTCACGATAACGGGCCGCGGTCTGCTCGATGATCTTTTCCGGCAAGGCAGGGGCTGGAGGTTGGCGATTCCAGCCAGAGCCGAGGAGATAGTCGCGGACGAACTGCTTGTCGAAGCTTTGCGGATGCGTGCCCGGTTCCCATTGATCGGATGGCCAGAAGCGGGAGGAGTCCGGGGTGAGGCACTCGTCGATCAGGAGCAACTCATCGCCTAAAAGGCCGAACTCAAGCTTGGTATCGGCAATGATAACTCCTGCTTGGGCAGCGTGAGCACGGCCGTAATCGTAGATTTCTTTGCTGGCCTCCCGGACCGCGTGGGCGGTCTCCTCGCCGAGTAGACGGCGGCATTGGTCCCAGGAAATGGGTTCATCGTGACCCGTGGTGGCCTTAGTGGTCGGAGTGAAGAGAGGTTCTGGCAGCCTCGACGACTGTTGCAGCCCCCGAGGCACCTCGTGCCCACCTACCGTTCCTCGGCCCTGATATTCTTCCCAGGCCGCGCCGCCGAGGTAGCCCCGGACGACGCACTCGACCGGAAGAGGCTTGGTCTTTCGGCAGAGCATGCTCCGGTGGCCAAGCCTCGGACCAAAGGACTGGAGCTCTGCCGGAAACAAAGGCAGATCAGCCGCCAAAAAATGGTTGGGCACAAAATCGAGCCGCTGAAACCAAAAGGCGGACAAGCGGGTCAATAGTTCTCCCTTGCCCGGGATCGAATCGGGCAAGATGCAATCGAAGGCGGACAGACGGTCGGAGGCCACCAGCAGCACCTGGTCGCCGGAGGCATAGACCTCGCGGACTTTGCCTCGCTGGATCAGTTCCCAGCCGGGAATTTGTAGGTCCGTCATCGGCTCAGTTTTATGACCGCCCAAGCTGCCGTGGCAAAGCCCAAAGAGGCTCCCCGCAAAATCCTTGGATGTGCGCGGAGGCCCGATTAGAGTTTCGGATTCTATGAAAACGTTCATTTACCTAGCCCAAGCGGCACCCGACCAACCTCCTATGTTGATGCAGTTCTTTCCGCTCATCATCATTGCCGTCCTCTTTTATTTTCTCCTCATCCGGCCGCAGCAGAAAAAACAGAAGGAGCATCAGAAACTGGTGGCCGATCTCAAGACCGGCGACAAGGTAATCACCAGCGGCGGCATGCACGGCATGGTGGCCAACATAAAAGAGACCACCATCCTCCTCAAAGTGGCTGACAATGTGAAGGTCGAGTTGGATCGAGCCGCCGTCTCTACCATTGTCAAACCCACCGAAGCTTCCTGAACCTTACCGGGCTTCACCCACGCACTCCCTTCATCCCATGAGTCCTACCACCACATTCCTTTTTGGCCTGCTCTTGCTTGGCTTTCTCATCTGGTATTTCTTCACAGACTTCTCCCTGCGCAAGCGGATGATAGGGCTGGCCCTGACTGTTTTACTCGTCGCCTTCTGCCTCGACGCCCTCGTTCCACCTTCCCAAAAAATACGCCTCGGCCTTGACCTCCGAGGTGGGACATCCTTCCTCCTCCGTCTCGTCGATGAGAACGGCGAAGGTATCGCCCCCGCCACCCTCGACCAAGCCATCGAGGTCATCCGCAAGCGGGTCGACCAATTCGGAGTGAGTGAGCCGGTTATCACCTCGCAGGGCAAAGACCGTATCTCCGTCCAGATTCCTGGGCTCGACACCGAGCAGCTGGCCACGACGAAGGAGCAACTGCAACGGGTGGCCAAACTTGAATTCGCCCTAGTTCATCCCCAAAACCAATCCATTCTTGCGGCCGTCGATAACGGCACCGGCGTCCTCCCTCCCGGCTATGTTCTGAAAGAGTATACCGATGTCATCGAGGGCAAGGAGCAGACCCTTCGCCTGCTCGTCAAGCAGCGCCCCGACCTGACCGGCGACCGGGTCACCTCAGCCAGCGCCTTCTACGATGTCCAGGGATATGGCGTGTCCATGCGTCTGGACAGTGAGGGAGCTAAGATGTTCGGCGACCTGACCGCCGACAATGTCGGCCAGCGCTTGGCCATCATGCTCGACGGAGACGTTCAGACCGCCCCGAGCATCCGCTCGCCGATCTACGGCGGTGAGGCCATCATCACCGGCCGATTCGACGACCGGGAAGCCCGCAATATCGCCAGCGTTCTGGAAAACCCACTAAGCACTCCCGTAGAAATCGAGGAAACCCGCAGTGTCTCGGCCACCCTCGGTGCCGACTCCATCAAAAGCGGTATTGGCGCTGGCCTGCTCGGGCTGGTCCTCGTCCTTATCTTCGTTCTTATTTACTATCACCTGGCCGGACTGGTCACCTGTCTCGCCCTCTCGGTCAATATCATCATCCTCTTTGGGGCGATGAGCATGTTCGGGTTTGTTCTTACCCTCCCTGGCATCGCGGGCATCATTCTCACCATCGGCATGGCGGTCGACGCCAACGTCCTCATCTTCGAACGTTTGCGAGAGGAACTTCGAGCTGGAAAATCCCTAGCAACCGCTGTCAATTCGGCCTACGACAAGGCCTTCTCTGCCATCTTTGATGCCAACGTGACCACCTTGATCACATCGGCCATCCTCTTCTGGCAGGCCACCGGCCCGGTCAAGGGCTTTGCCATCACCCTGACCCTTGGCATCATCGCCTCGCTCTTTTCCGCTCTGATTTTCAGCCGCACTTGCTTCGGCTTCATGCTGGAAAATCTCAAATTGCAGAAGCTGACCATGCTCGACTGGGTCCGAGCCCGGAACATCAACTTCCTTGCCGCTCGGCACGTCGCCCTCGTTCTCTCGGTCATCGTTCTGATTGGTTCGATTGGATTGTTCGCCCTCCGAGGAGAGAAAAACTTCGGCATCGACTTCACCGGAGGCGACCTCCTTGTCCTCGGCACTTCCACTGAGGTGCCTTTGGCTGCCGTCCGCGATTCCCTAAAGTCCGCCGGACTGGGAGAGAGCACGATCCAGCAGACCGCCGACGACGGTCGCGAGCTGGTCACAATCAAGAGCCGCTTCAACACCGCCGAAACTATTGTTACCACCCTCGGGAAAGACATTCCCCAAGCCGACTGGGTCATCGAACAAAATGACACGGTCGGACCGAGGATCGGCAATGAATTGGCCACCAGCTCCCTCATCGCCATCGTCCTCGGCGTCCTCGGCGTCCTTGTCTATGTCACCCTCCGCTTCGAGTTCTCCTTCGCTCTCGGAGCCATCGTGGCCCTCCTCCACGACGTCATCATCACTATCGGTATCTTTTCTCTGCTGGGGAGGGAACTCAACCTCATCATGGTGGGTGCGGTCCTCACCATTGCCGGTTACTCGATCAACGACACCATTGTTGTCTTCGATCGCATCCGCGAGGGACTCCGGGCCGGGCGCCGTGGCAGCATTGCCGACATCATGAATGCCTGCATCAACGAGACCCTCAGTCGAACCATCCTGACCAGCAGCACCACCCTGCTGGCCACCGCCGCTCTCTTCTTCTTGGGCGGGCCGGTCTTGGCAGACTTTGCTCTCGCCATCATCATTGGAATCGCCGTCGGCACCTATTCTTCGATCTTCGTAGCTGCTCCCGTAGTCCTCTGGTGGTCGAATCGCTCAGGGCGCAATATCAAGCGTGAGGTACTGGGAGATCCCGACAACAGTCCGGCTCAGGCCTAAACCGACTGCTTGGCAAGTCAATTTAAACGATAATTCGTTACTGATTAATTACTAAAAGTATTATTTGACGGCCCCAAGCCACACCCCCTACGATTCAAACCCATAAGCAATGCATAGAAAGGATGTGAATAACTAATGCCCGAAGTCATCGTACGTAAAGGAGAGTCCATTGATCGCGCTATCAAGCGATTGAAGGGGAAGCTAGATTCCGAGGGGATTATGGACGAAGTCCGTCGTCTACGTTCTTTCGAGACACCGACCCAGAAGTCCCGCCGCAAGGCAAAATCCAACGCGAAGCGTGCTAAAATGAAGCACCGCTTCCATATGTCCTGAATAATTCGATTCAACCTCCGCGTATCTTCCTCGCCGGCTGCGGCTACACCGGGGAAAGATGCGCGGACTTTTTTTTAAGCCAAGGCTTTTCGGTCACCGCCCTGGTGTCTTCTCCCGAGTCGGTCCACCGCTTGGCTTCCAAGCCCTACCGCACCCTTGCCGCTAACGCCGCCGACCGGGCAGAGCTCAGCACCATCCTCGAAGGAGAGCCTTCCCCTGACGTCCTCCTTCATTGTCTCAGCGGCAAGAACGGGCGCAACCCCGAGGCCTACCGGCTTACCTACATCGAAACCCTGCGCCACCTCCTCGATATTCTTTCCCCCAAGTTCTGCGTCTTCACCGGAAGCACCTCGGTCTACCCCTGCAACGATGGAAGCGAGGTCGATGAGACCTCCCCGACCGGAGGCACTCCCACCGGCGATATCCTTGTGGAAGCGGAAAGTCTCGCCCTCAAGGCCGGGGGCGCCGCCCTCCGCCTTGGCGGCATCTACGGTCCCGGGCGGGCGCGCTTCATTGCCTCGGCGCGAAGTGGCGAGCCACTCCCCTTTGGATCGCCCGACGCCTCGATTAATTTGATTCACCGGGATGATGCCGCCCGCGCCCTCGTCCATGCGGCGCAGAGCCGGATCACTGGTGTCTACAACGCGGTGGACGACCACCCGACCCGGCGCGATGACCTCGCCCTCGCCATCCGAGAAAATCTTCCGCAAGCCACGGCTCCAGCCAGCCACGATGGACCGACAACCGGGAAACGGGTGAGCAACGCCAAGCTCAAAGCCACCGGGTGGACTCCGCTCTACTCTTCCATCCTCGAGGCCATCCGCCAAGATCCCCAGCTCGATCCAGCCGAGGGCTGAGACTTCCCTCCCGCTACCCTAAGATCTCCCGCAGGGCCTTTGCCAGGGGAAGGCAGATGGGCGAGTCGGCATGGAGGCAAACCGTCTCGGCTTCGACCAACCACTTTCGTCCTCCTTGGATGGTTAAGTGTCCCGTTTCTTTCCAATCCTCAATTCTCTGGGCCGCCTCTGTCGCATCCGAGAGCAAGGCCCCCGGCTCCCCCCGCGGGGCCAGCCTTGCTTCCTCAAGGTAGCTGCGATCGGCAAAAATCTCTCGGAGCAGGGGCACTCCCCTCGCCTCCGCCACCGCCTGCAACAAACCCCCGGCGCCGCAAACCAAAGCGCACCCCTCAGCTTCCGCGTACATCCAGTCGACACAGGCCTCCGCTAGATCAGCCCGCTCATCACACAAATGGTAGAGCGCGCCATGCAGTTTGACATGGCCAAGAAGAGCCCCCTCCGCCTGCACCACCTGACGCAGTGCCCCCACCTGCTCCTCCATCAGACCGATCAGGTCCCGCCTCCCTAGCTCCAAGGCCGCCCGACCGAAATTTTCCCGATCTGGCCAACCAGGATGGGCCCCCGGCTGCACCCCGTGAGCCAAGGCCGCCCGCACCACCCGCCGCATCGTCGCCTTGTCTCCGGCATGGCCTCCACAGGCGATATTGGCGAGATCGACCACCCCCAGCAGAGCCTCGGTGAGATCCTCGGCCTCTCCTTCCCCGAGGTCGCAATTTAGTAGAATTTTCATCGTGTTAAAAATCGGATAGTGCCACCGGGGGGGACTTGGGCCAAGCGGGAGCAAGACCCTTGATCGAGTAAGGCGATCTTGGGATATCCACCCACGGTTGGTCCATCCCTCATCGTCACAATCGGCTGACCCTCACCGGTCACCTGAACCGACCCAATGAGAACTGGCTCACTTAGCATAATCGCCGGGGGTGTCTCCAAGCGAGAACCCTCTAGCCGCACCCCCATGCGATCGCTCCGAGCCGAAGCCCTCCATTCCTCCCTCAAAAATTGTTGCCGTGCTTCCTTGGAAAAGTCATTCCACTGCGGCCCGGGCCAAACTTCCACTTCGACCGAAGGCGGGTAGGCCATCCGTCGGCGGCGACGTTGCCCCACCTGAGACCAGTGCGGGCGCTGGGGATCTTCTCGGCAGGAAAGAATATCCCCCTTCTCGAGAGGTCGCCCCAGACCACTTCGGGCGGAGACAGCGGCACTCCCCAAAATTTCTGGAGCGACCCACCCCCCGGGAGCCGCCAGATAAGCGTAGACACCCTCATCATGTTGCTTCAGATCAATCACCTCGCCCCGAGCTAGCCGACGTGCCGTGCCCGGCTCCCACCCCATGGAAGCTCCCGCCAAAGCCAGCCAACCGGGACAGAGCACGCGAAACTTTGCCCCTTGCAAGGCCAACTCTAAGACGACCGCATCCTCCTTATTGCCGGCAAGGGAATTGGCCTCCCGCGCCGCCGAACCATCCATCCACCCTCCGGGGGGCACCCCGAAACGCTTCCACCCGGGCCTCCCCTCATCTTGCCAAGTTGCCCCACAACCGGGGGAGAGGATCTCCAAAAATTCAAACATCACCCTCCCCCACCGCGACAAAGCGGACCGCGTCGGCCGGACGAAGGAGGAAGGGCTCCCCTCTCCTATCTGGATCAAAGAGGATCCGGCTTGTTCTTCCGATGAGGTGCCATCCCCCCGCACTCTCGCTCGGATAAATTCCGGTCTGGGCTCCCGCGATAGCCACGCTCCCCCGGGAAATACGCACCCGGGGAGTCGCTCGCCGAGGCAATCGAAGCGACGGATCAAGCACCCCCAGGTAAGGAAATCCGGGGGAAAAACCGAGCAGCCAAACCCGGTAGACCCGGTCAGTATGGCGACGGATCACCTCAACCTCAGACAACCCAGTTCGGGACGCCACCTCGGACAAATCCTCACCATCATAAACTACCGGGATCTCCACCGTCCGGCTTGGCCGGGGAGGATGATCAGTCACCGTCTCCTTCAGGCCCTCGACCACCTCGCTGATCGATCTCTGACTCAGCCGAACAAACCCTGTCTGCCCATCTTGGCCAAACTCCAGCAGAACCGAGGCGTACCCCATAGTGAACTCCCGCAAGCCTAGGGGAGGATTGCTTTGAAGCTGCTGGGCCAGCGAAAGCGCCCGGCCCATCACCGCCTCAGAAAAATCATCCCCGAAGCGCAAGAGCCAAGCCTGGGGACCGCAGGAAGTGACCGTCCATTCCATCAGAGTCGCCGGGGAGCCATTTTAGGAGTAGCTCTCGCCCCCCTGCCATGCTCTTTTCGCCCTCAATACCAATCACCGGGGAAGCCAAAGCCAAAGGGCGCCATCCCCATGTAATAAGGGTCTGTGAAATACGGGTGGTCGGCCCATCCGCTGCCCCCCCTCGCGGCGGCGGGGACATTGCCTCCATCCTGGAGATAAATCCCTTTTGCTTTTCCAAGGTAGTTAACCAAAACATGGTCCGCCCCAGCCTTGACCAGAGCATTGATCTGGGAAGTTGAAAAATCATAAGGCGTCTTGGTCGCTTGCAAGTAGGGGACACTCATTTTTCCCGGAATCCCCGAGCGCACCAAGTCCATGATATCGCCGTACCCGAGGACGCGGCCATGGGCAATGCGGGCGTAGGTCCCCGGATCGACCCCATCCTTGGCCAGCACCTCAAGGTAGGCTGGTGACTCCATCTTAGGTTTGGTCAAAGTGGCGCAACCACCGAGCGAGACGAGGCTAAGGAGAAGAAAGAGACGGATCATGTATTTATCCTGACCTGTGGCAGAGAGGCAATAAAGACGAAAGCGACGGGGACAGAAGTCCCCGCCGCCTCGTTTGCTATTTCTACCTAAACAACTTTTGCCGGAGGACTTTTCTTAAACGGCTTTGTCGCCCGTCTCGTCGGTCCGGATGCGGATGGCTTCCTCCACCGGCGAGATGAAGACTTTGCCGTCGCCGATTTTTCCCGTCCTCGCTGCCTTGACAATGGCGGCGGCGGCTTTTTCAACCACCTCTTCCGCGAGGACGACCTCGATTTTAATCTTGGGTAGGAAATCGACGGTGTACTCGCTCCCGCGATAAATTTCGGTGTGGCCTTTTTGGCGGCCAAACCCCTTCACTTCGCTCACCGTCATCCCCTCGATTCCGAGGTCGGCCAGCGCGTCTTTAACTTCCTCAAGCTTGAATGGCTTGATGATCGCTTCGATTTTTTTCATAAGTTTTTTTCTTTTGAGATTTGCTCAAGGCCGCGGGGGATTAACCCCCGAGACCCAACGAGCGTTATTATTTGTTGGCTACGAAACCAGGGTAGGCTTCCTGACCATGCTCCCCGATGTCGAGGCCCTCTTCCTCTTCCTCGGCGCTGACACGGATACCGAATACTAGCTTAATCACTCCAAAGATAATGAGCGAGGTAATGAAGGCGAAAGCGCAAATCGACAGGGTGCCGATCAACTGAGTCGTGAAACTGAGGTCTTCATTCCCCCCGTTGAAGATCGACAGACCGACCGCCAAGGTTCCCCAGATGCCGCAGACTCCGTGGACGGAAATAGCACCGACCGGGTCATCAATCTTGATCTTGTCGAAGAACAAGACGGAGAAGACCACCAAAGCACCGGCAATGGCGCCGATGGCCAGCGAAGCGTAGAGCGTTACCGAATCCGCGCCAGCGGTGATACCGACCAGACCGGCGAGGATGCCATTGAGGGACATCGAGAGATCGGGCTTCTTCAGGAAGATCCACGAAGTAAAGATGGCCGCCAATCCACCCGCCGCTGCCGCTACCGCGGTGGTGACAAAGACGAAGGAGACGGCTTCAGGGGCGGCGCTAAGCACCGAACCACCGTTGAATCCGAACCATCCGAAAAAGAGAAGGAAGACTCCGACAGTGGCCAGAGGCATGCTGTGACCGAGGATCGGCCGGATCTTGCCATTGACGTATTTTCCGGCCCGAGGACCGAGGACGAGGACGGCTGCTAAGGCAGCGAATCCACCAAAGCCGTGGACCAAAGAGGAGCCGGCAAAGTCATAGAAGCCCATCTGGTCGAGCCAGCCACCGCCCCATTTCCAGGATCCGGTAATGGGGTAGACGAAACCGACAAGAAGGGTTGCCCCGAGCATAAAGGAGCCCAGTTTGATTCTCTCGGCCACCGCTCCCGAGACAATCGTCGCTGCGGTGGCGGCGAACATCGCCTGAAAAATGAAGTCGGTCCATCCGGTCATGCACAATCCGGTGCCGCCATAGGAGAAGTCGGTGTCGCCATAGGCACCCATGGTGACGGGGCTGCCCCAAGCAAAGAAGCCACCGAAATCCCCCGGATACATGGCATTGAAGCCGTAAACGAGGTAGGCAAGAATTCCCATGCAGATGATGAAAACATTCTTGAAGAGGATGTTGGTGGTGTTTTTCGCCTGAGTGAGCCCTGCTTCCAAAGTGGCAAAACCCAGGTGCATCATGAAGACGAGTGCCGCCGCCAGCAGGACCCAGAGGTTGCTGATGGTGAAGAAGTCGAAGGTGGCACCGTATTTTTCTGCCATGGCGAGGTAATCCTCATCGGGCGCGGCAGCGACTACCGGTACGGCAACCGCCACGGACTCAGTTGTCGCGACCACTATTGCGGTGGCGGTCAAGGGATCGTCCTGAGCTTGCAGAGGCATCGCCCCCGTCAGCGTAAGGATGGCCAGCGCAGCCGCGGCCAGGGTGTATTTCATTCGCATCATAATGTGTGTTTTGTGTGGTTGTGTGGTTGACGCCCTAGATTCATGGGGAATCCCAGCGGCGATAAAAGATGAGTAGCATTTGTCGTGCCAAGTCCGGTGATTTTTGGCCGCAGTGGTTACCAACCAAGCAAATGATTAGTTTTCCACACCCCCGCCACCACCCCGTGTGGTTATTTTTAGACAGCATCCCGGTCTGCTTGAGGGAGCGAGCCACCACCATGACCATGGGGGAAGGAGATCCTCTCGGACTCCCCCAAGCCCCGCGGCAAACTCATCGCGCTGGCCTAACCGCACCAAGCTGCCCCATAGTGATCGTTTCTTCTTGGGAGGGATTTGTCTTTCTCCTCTGACGATCGCTATGACTTCCGCACCTTCACCTCGTATTCTCGCCCGGGTCTTCGCTTACCTTCGGCGCTATCCCCGCCTAGCCACGGCCACCCTCCTCTGTGCCCTCGGGTCCTCGGTTACCGTCATCATCTTCCCCGTGGTGACCCAGCGCATCATCGACGATGTCCTCCGCGAGAAAGACCTCGCTGCCCTCTGGCCCATGCTGGCTCTTGCCGCCTTCGGATTTCTGGCTCAGGACGGTCTCAATACCCTGCGCATTCTCCTCAACAACACCTTCGAACAGAAAGTTCTCTTTGATCTTCGGAGCGACCTCTACGCCCGACTGCAATCGCTCCCCCTCACCTGGTTCGACCACCGCGCCACTGGAGACATCATGACTCGAGTGGTCGAGGACGTCAGCAGCGTCGAGCGCGTTCTTATCGACGGGATCGAGCAGGGCGCCGTCTCCATCCTCCAGATTGCCGTCGTGCTCAGCCTCATGTTCTGGTGGAGCCCCTCCCTCGCCCTCTGCGCCCTCACCCCGCTTCCCTTCCTCATCGCCGGGGCGATGGCCTACACCTTCACCGCCTCTACCCGTTACCGCCGCCAGAGGCAAACCGCTTCGGATCTCAACTCTCTCCTTCACGACAACCTCGATGGCATCCGCCAGATCAAGGGCTACGCCCGCGAGGAGTCCGAGCATCAGCGCTTCGACAGCGCCAGCGAAAAACTTCGGCAAGCCACCCTCGTGGTCATGCGAGCCTGGGCTTTCTACAACCCCGGGATGAGCTTTTTCTCCTCGATGGGCAGTCTGGTTGTTCTCGGCTATGGCGGATGGGCCGCCATCAACGGGAACCTCGACCTCGGTGTTCTCGTGGCCTTTCTCGTGCTGGTTCGCTTCCTTTACGAACCGGTTGGACGCCTGCACCAGCTCAACCAAATCATTCAGGCTGGGCGTGCCGCCGGACGCCGGGTCTTCGAGATCCTCGACGCCACCCCGGAAGCCGATGCTGGAGAAAGCGCCGTGCCTACCCCTTTGCGTGGAGAAATTCGCTTCGACAAGGTCGGCTTTTCTTATGGCGAGGGACCGGCGGTGCTAGAGGGCATCGACTTGGTAGCCCGTCCCGGAGAAACCGTTGCCCTTGTCGGCCCCACCGGTGCAGGAAAGTCCTCCCTCGTCGCCCTCCTCATGCGCTTCTACGAATGGTCCGAGGGAAGCATCACCCTTGATGGGGAGGACCTACGCAACTTGAAAAAGGAAGACCTTCGTCGGGTGGTTGGCCTCGTTTCGCAAGAGAGCTTCCTCTTCAACGGCACCGTAGCGGACAATCTTAGGTTCGGCAAAAGCGACGCCACCGACGAGGAATTGTGGGTCGCCTTGAGGGCGGCCAATGCCGAGAGCTTTGTCGCCCGACTACCGGAGAAGCTCGACACCGAGGTGGGCGAGCGCGGGGTGCGCCTCAGCGTTGGAGAAAAACAGCGGGTCTCCATCGCCCGTGCTCTTTTGAAGGACCCACCCGTCCTCCTCCTCGATGAGGCCACCGCCAGCGTCGACAACGCCACCGAAAAACTGATTCAGGAAGCCCTCGACCGCCTCCTGAAAAAGCGGACTAGCTTCGTCATCGCCCACCGTCTCTCCACCGTGCGCCACGCCGACCAGATCCTTGTCCTCGAACATGGGCGCATTGTCGAAAGGGGCAAACACGACGAACTCATCGCCCAAGATGGCCTTTACGCCCGACTCTGCGCCGGCACCGGACTGCTCAACGAGGAGTCGTAGACTGGGAAAAAGAACTGAGGATATTTCCTCTCCCCGGCCTCTAGGAAAGAGGAGAGCTCGTTCTTATCTGGAAGGCCACCACGGTTTTTCCCATTGACAATGTTGGCGTGAGACCTCACTGCAACCATTATGGAATCAAACTCTTCTCTGCCTCCTCCGCCAACCTCAGAAAATTCGCTGGCGACCTTGATGCATTTACTGGGCTTTGCCGGATTCGTCTTTCCTCTGGGGAATATTATCGCACCACTCATTCTCTGGCTGATCAAGCGGTCAGATAGTCCTCTCTTGGATCGCACCGGGAAAGAGGTGCTTAACTTTCAGATCAGTTACCTCATCTACACGTCTGTCGCCAGCATCCTCTTATTTGTCGTTATCGGATTTGTTCTTCTTCCCCTTATCTTTCTCTTTTGGCTCGTCTTCATCATCATCGCCGCCATCCAGACAAGCCACGGGGAGGAGTACCGCTACCCCATGATCATCCGGCTGGTCTCCTAAGGCAAACTCGAGGAAGGCAACCGTCTCGACTCAAGCGGCCTCTTGGCGGATGCGCTTAAGTTGCCGGTGCATCTCCTCCGTCTTGGCGGTGTTGAGGGGATAGAAAATAACGATGGCACCATTGAGGAGAGCGAGGGCCCCGGGAATAAGACAAAACATGATACGGATACCCATCAATGTTTCGGGCGTCTGCTCCTCATTGGCGATAAATCCGTAGTATCCGAGGATCCAGCCGGAGAGAGCTCCCCCAATGGTCAGGCCCATCTTCTGGGCAAACATGGCTCCGGAGAAAACCAAGCCAGTGGCTCGACGGCCAAACTTCCATTCCCCGTAGTCCGCCACATCGGTGTAGAGCGCCCAGACCAGAGCCGGAGTGGGGCCGGCCAGCAGATTGGCCAGCAGGTTGACCCCGAACATCAAAGCCATCTCTTGGGGAGGAATGAAAAAGAAGCCGATGATGACGATCCCATTAGCCAGAGTCAGGATGGCGAGGGCGTTGCGCTTGCCCAGGAGCCGCCCGAGTATTCCCGAGAAAGTCACCCCGAGGATGAAGGCCAGCATCCCGCTGGAGAGGAAGATGGTCGTGATATCGAAATCAAGAAAGAAGGCGGTGCCGGCGGTGCCGAGGCTAAAGACGGGATTCTCGCTGTTACCGACATAGTATTTGAAATAGTGAATCGTGACTGCCCCGCGAACCGCCACACTGGCGAGAGTGCAAACCGCCGCCGCCAGCATGATGATCCAGGGGACGTTGCGGCCCAAGAGTTTGAGGTCCTCCATCACGCTCACGTTCTGGTTCAGCTGTGGGGCCATCCGCTCTCGGGTGGTCAGGTAGGTCAGGAGGAAAAAGACGATAGAGAGGACTCCGAAGACCGCCATGGTGGCCTGAAAGCCCACCACCTCGTCGTCACCGCCGAAGAATTTGACGAGGGGACGAACGAGAAGGGAGATGATGAAACCTCCGCCGAAGGCTCCGATAAAACGGTAGGTGGCCAGCGACATCCGGTCTTTCTCCCGCGGAGAGATCACCCCCATCAGCGCGGAATACGGCACATTGATCGCGGTGTAGATCATCTTGAAAGCGATGAATGTGGTGTAGGCGTACGCCAGTTTCCCCACTTCTCCGAGGTCCGGATTGGCAAAAATGGCATAGCCAAGCAATCCGTAGGGCAGGGCACACCAAAGAAGGAAGGGACGGTATTTCCCCTGCTTGGTCTGCACTCGGTCGGCCAGCGCCCCCATCATCGGGTCATTGACCGCATCCCAAAAATTGGCAATCAGGTACATCGTCCCCACCGCTACAGGATCAAGACCAAAGACGTCGGTGTAGTAGTAGAAGAGAAAAAAGTTAAAAAACTGGAAGTAGAGATTGGAGGCAAAGTCCCCCGCTCCGTAGCCAACTTTCTCGGTGAGACCGAGCTTTCCATTCATCTGGGAGGTAGTGGCAGACATGATCAGATGGAGAGGAAGAGGTCCGTCTTTCCGAGAAGGGACCGGAGTAAAAGCACGGAGGGAGCCCCCGTTTCAGGGAGACTGGTTGCGAGAAATTTTTTGCTCATCGGGGGAAGAGTGAGGGGGTGTGAGAGGAAGGCGTATTAAACAGAGAGCGGGGGGCCAAGGCCAGTCGTTTGACAAATCGGTGCCCCCCCTCCATGGTTAAGGAGTTAGGGGGCGTACTTGGTTTCGACTTATGATACGAAGCAACGTCTGCATGCCGAGGGTGATTCGCTGGCCTCGTTAAAAAGCGAATCAACAAAACAACAGCAGAGAACGAAGATCTCGCTCTCGCGGCTTAAACGCCCGCGACGACTTCCCAACTGACGCCTGCTAGGCGGGAAGTCGACGACAGCAGGCACTCCGGTGTCGGGATCGACCGCCTCCGCCGGGGATCTTCTCGTGGACGATAGGACGAGGGTAGCGTGCTACCGAGCAGCCCAAGTCCGAATACTCACCGGTAGCTAAGCATGTAGCGGGCGTTGTCCAGCGTCATGAGGACAGGGGTTCGACTCCCCTCGCCTCCACCCCTCCTCCAGTCCCCCCCACTTCCTCCGAGCGCGAGATGAGAGAGCTGGAGATGAAAAAAAATTGAGGGAAACGGCTGGGCTCTCCTAAAATGAACGCGGTTCAAATCACCCCTCTTTCTTTGATTCCTCCCCGTGGCTTATCTTTATTTTTTATCTGCCTTCTTGCTTAGTCTCGGCGGGGCCCTTCCCTCCTTTGCCACGGGTCAGGTCGATGGCACGATCAACCCAGCTGGTCGTTTTCAGTTGAACTTCCCCGCCCGCCCCGGAGAGAGCTACGAAATTCAGACTTCCCCCGACCTGACCAACTGGGTGCCCACCTTCACCATCTCGGGTAGCGGACCCCAAGAGGATTGGGACGACTATGAGGTGGCCGAGGGGAAGAAATTTTACCGGGTTGAGAAGATCGCCACTCCCGAGGAAAACCTGACCTCCGGTACCATGACGGTGAACCAAACCTGGCCGCAAGAACCTCAAGGCTATGACCGAACGGCCCAAGTCATCGTCCCCGCCGGGGCAGGCCCCTTCCCCGTACTCATTGCCCTCCACGGGGCCGGCGGCAGCTCCAAGGTCATCAACTCCTATGGCTACCTCACCCAAATGATTCGGGTCGCTCCCCAAGGCTATCTCAACTTTTGGAATGTCTCGAGCGAGCCCTCCCAAGCCCCCGATGTGGCCTATATGCGCCAGCTCATCCTCCAACTCCGTACTTACAAAAATGTCGACGCAGGCGATATCGCCATCATCGGCAGCTCCAATGGGGCGGGACTGGTCAACCGCCTCTTGCTCGAATTGGATGGCTCACTCTTTCAACACGGGATGAGGCGGGCGGGCAACCTCTCGGACAACACCTACCGCGACGGCACCTTCTGGGCGGACCCCACCGGAGGGAACAACCGCAATACCCCGACCACCCCGCCACGAGGTCGCCGCATCTTCAGCGCCACCGGAACAGCCGACACCACCATCCCCTACGGCGGCGGCTGGGTTAACTGGCTCGGCCTCAACTTCACCCATTCCCAAGACGATATCTTCATCTACGCCCAAGCAATGGGCCACACCGGACCACAGATTCCCCATGGGGAGGCGATCGAGGTCGCCCCCGGCGTCTTCCAAAGCAGCTACCTCGATGGGGATGTCGTCC
>Ga0307488_10002354_pt1 | contig 16031 bp, 16 predicted proteins | sample SB02metaG_FD_202248 | JGI IMG/M metagenome (GOLD analysis project Ga0307488, IMG submission 202248) | Sea-ice brine microbial communities from Beaufort Sea near Barrow, Alaska, United States - SB 0.2 | ecosystem: Environmental > Aquatic > Marine > Coastal | place: USA: Alaska | collected... | reverse complement strand
GAGTGTATCTAATTCGTAACATCGTATTTTATCAAGCTCTTCTGGCTTGTTATCAATTTTCATAATGTGCGGTTCTAAATGACCATACGGGTTTGGTATATAATGTGTTAGAACTTCAAAAAAGAAAAAATCTATTTGTTGTGTTTTTAAAACTTCGGTATGCTGTTTACTAATAAACAATTTATCCAAGTTTGGAATATTATGAGTTCCGTTATAAATGATAGACGGATGCGGATGTGAATATATAAAACTTTCTTTTACAAGATCCATTAATCCTTCAATGCGCTGAATTTTATTTAATGGTGTTCTAGTACCATCTTTCTTGATAAGTTCGGGCAATAATTTATTTCGAGGTAAAAAATACAACCCGTTAAACCAGTTATGCAAATGTAGCTCCTATACGTTATTAAATACGTATATATTTATAGGAGTTTGACTTCATGTCCTTGCATTTTAATAAAGAGCTTCCGCTTTTGTTTGACAGAACACGAATTAATTATAGCGGAGATTTTTACAGTACTGATACTGAGCAATTATTTAAAAAAAACGTAAAAGTAAAAAAAGACTGGCGCTGGAAAGATGCACATATTCCTTATAAATTTAATAGCTTAGGTTATAGAACCAAAGAAATTAATGAAGCTGATAAAGAGTTTGTATTAGGATTTGGGTGCAGTTTTACCGAAGGCGTTGGAATTGATAGTAAGGATACCTGGTTGCACACAGTGTGTTCTAAAATAGGTATTGATTATATCAATTTAGCAAAAGCCTCTACTGGAATGGATATTCAATATTACAATACGCTTTTGTGGAACAATAGTAATTTACCACGGCCTAAGTATGTAATTTGTCAATGGCCGCAAAAGTTTAGAAAAAGTTTTGGATTTAACGAAGATGACGGATCTATACTATTCAACGATATGAGCGAAACGCCAACACATGACGGAAAATGGTATGGCAAGCGATATATTATGGATACTGGTGAAATGACTATGAATACTATTGCATGGTACGAAGGTTTCAACAATACCTGGAAAAGTTTAGGCGTTCCTGTATTAAACTTTTCTTGGGAATACGATTTACTTGATGATACCGATTTTTTAAAGCACGAATTACATGTGATTGATCCGGAAGGTGTTGGCAGTATGCAAGCACGTGACTGCCAACACGATGGACCTGAGTTTCATGAAATAACTGCTAAAAAACTATTAGCTCTTAATGTTCTCTAACTAAGTCTAATGTACAGCAATGGAAACATCCACCTAATGTACGAGCATGACGTAATGGCAGCATAGCACATTCAATGCCATACGCCTCTAATGCTTTGCGTGTAGGCTCTTGATGTTCCTCTAGTGCAACTAGATTAGGATTAACACTAAACAAGTTTACATTCCATGTCCAAATACTACTATTACACAGTCCTGGATAATGTCCTGCATCTACTGGATCCGGTGCCCAGATAATATCCCAGTCTTTAAACGGCCCTGGTAATACATCTTTACTTTTAATACGACTTGGATTAGCAAGCAATAATCCTTCGCGTAAAAATGCAATTGTACTATCGATATGCATATAACTATATACATCTTCTAATGTATGAACTTTTAGATTGCCCGGTTCGTCCATACTACTAGCAGGTTTATTAATCCATTCTTCTAAATAAGTTGCACCTGCTTTGTTGCCACTATTGCTAACTAGATACATAATATCGTCATTGGCACGAATAGCATTTGCAGCATCAAAACACGGCGCAGATTCTGTAAGTGCAAGTTTATCTGGATTGCCAACACACGATTCGTCGTACAATCCTTCTCTATTGATTCTTACGCCAACTTCAATCGGGGCTACGCCTCCAGTTACACCTTGACCGGGTAGCAAATGTTTCCATTCTTCTTCTCTTGATTCGAGGGCCATTGGAGCAGCAAGAGCTTTAGTGCCATGTACAAACACTGTATCTCTAGGACAATAGTTATAATATTTTACATCCGGAGTGCGCTTTGGTCTTATAACTTCAACACTTTCTCCTTCTAAAAACCTTACAAACGTTTCAAGGTCTTCGTTACTTTCGTCTACAACCTGCTGCGGATATAAACCTGGAACTACATTGCTAACATCTTTTCTGTCGGCATAATTAATAACTCTTAGACTTTCGTCCATCTCTGGAATTCGGCAATAATCAGCAACGCCAACTACAACCTTCTTTAGTGGATCCCACTCGTTTGTACAATAAATATTCATACAGTATTTAAGGATCTAAATGAGCAGATTATTCACTTTTGGTTGCAGTTTTACATACTACTCGTGGCCAACCTGGGCTAACATAGTTGCAATAGACAAACAAACGCCTTTTTATAATTTTGGAATGGCAGGCCTAGGAAATGTTGGAATACATCAACGTGTATTAGAAGCTGATTTAAAATACAATTTTACCTCAGAAGACAAAATAATGATTATGTGGACCAGTTATAGCAGGAATGATCAAGTTCTTGGATATGATTACGAAGCAGCAGGTAGCGTTTTTAATAAAAAACGTCACTCAACATGGTATAAATTAAATTGGAGTCGTTCAAACGACATTATTAAAAATTCTAATGCTATAATTTATACTAACAAAGCATACAATGTAAACTGGCAAATGGCAGCATTTGATCACACCTTTGTCGAAACTGGAGAATTTTCAGTAGACTCTGATGTTTCTGATAATAATTTTGCCAACAGTTTGCAAACTATGTTTAATAAAAAACTTCCGGAACTTAAAAAAATATCTTTTAAAGAAGCTGGAAATCGTAGTTCCTTTGACATTGTAGCGGACAGTCATCCTGATGTAAATGATCATTTAAATATTTTATTAGATAGCGGCTACCGTCTCAAACCTAAAACAATAGAAGTTACAAAAAATTTATACAACGATATAAAAAACAAATTAACCAATGATCATATTACAGATTTTGATCAAGCAACTAGTACTATTGCTACGATTATAGAAAAAGATTATTTTGATACATTTTACAAATATCAAAGTTACGAGTCATTAGGCAAAGGAATATAATTATGAATACACTTTATACATTTGGATGCAGCTTTACAAACTACTGCTGGCCAACATGGGCAAATATAGTTGCATATGATTTAAATATGACATTAAAAAATTACGGCCAAGTTGGCATGGGAAATTTTGGAATTGCAAACAGAATATTAGAAGTCAATGAACGCATTGGCGTCGACGAAGACGATAAGTTATTGGTGTTGTGGAGCAGTTGGGATCGAGAAGATAGATTAAAACAAAATCAATGGCGTGGCGAAGGCAGCGTATTTTCAAATGACGAAATCTACGGACGTAAATGGATAAGGAACTTCTACGACGACAGCGACAAAATTATGAAAAACGTTTTTTGGATTCATAGCGTTAACAAACTTTACGGTAAAAATATCAACTGGCAAGGCAGCGGATTTGATTATTACAGAAATGATACATTTTTTGAAGAAACACCAGCCGGACTTGATCAAGATGCTAGAAAACTAATCAAGATATACGGACATCTTATGCCAAAAGTATTCCATTGGGTTAATGCCGAAGATAGTCCAAGTTTTGGATACTTTAGAGACAAACACCCTGACATCAAAAGACATATGGCATTAGTTGAAGATCATATATATCCAAAACTAGGAAAAAAACTTCGTAAGGAAACAAGACAATTGTTTAACGAAGTATCTTATTCGTTTGAAACTAACAAAAAGTTTTTTAAACCTCGCGACGATGAAAGCACAGCAAGTGAAGAGCATTTAAAAAAATACTTTCCTGAAGTATGGAATCAAATGGATCGTAGTTGCAATGACTTAGCTGACGGAACAAAAATTTCGGAGATAATATATTGAGCAGACTTTTTACATTTGGGTGCAGCTTTACGCAATACATGTGGCCTACGTGGGCAAACATAATTGCATTTGATCAAAAGATGGAGCTCAAAAACTTTGCAGTTGCAGGTATGGGTAATACTGGTATTATGCAACGTGTATTAGAAGCTGATTTAAAATACAATTTTACACCAGATGATAAAATAATGATTATGTGGGCTAGTTGGTCTCGTAATGATAAAATTATTAACAGTCATTACGAAACTGGCGGCAGTATTTTTAATCATCATTTAAGTCTTAAATGGATAAAAGATAATTGGAGTATGGAGAATGACATTATAAAAAATGTCAGTGCTATACATTATGTGAATAAACTATACAAATCAAACATCATATGGCAAGGTCATTCGGCAATACCTTATACTAGCGAAATTGACACACATAAAGAATCTTTGCTAACTTCAATTTCAAATAAAGCAGATATAGATTTAATAACAGCATTATATGATCGTGCATTGCCTAAAATACAATATCGTGCATTAGAAACAGGTGATAAACACGCATTTGGATATTTACGAGATAGTCACCCTGATGTATTAGGACATCTTGATATTGTAAAAGAATGGATTTATCCAGATATTGGCTACGAACTACAAGACGAAACACAGCAATGTTATGAAGAGTTACATAGTTGCATCAAAACAACACTTGAAACTAAACATATTAGAGAATTAAACAGTGCAATACATGTTGTAAATGGAATTCTAATGCGAGACTTTCCGCACTTGATGGAATATCAAGACATTCAAACGTTGAGAGAAAATATAGATTGAATGTTAGGATAGTTTTTCCAACTCCAAACTTCTGCAGGAGTAGCCATAGCTTCCGGCAACTTATCTAATCCTAATTGTGCAGTTTCTGGAGTCATATAATAGTGATATCCTATACTATTAATATTTTGTTCTGCCCAAGGCGCATCTCGGTGTCTACCATCATACCCTAATTTTATTAGTGCATCGCGATCGTCTTTGTTATCTAATAAGATAAGACCGCCCCTGCCTAATTTTAAATGTTTTCTAAATTGAAAACTTAGGCATGTATATGTACCGGGTATATAACTATCTTTCCTCCACATAGTTGCAGCATCAATAATGTTATCAGTAATGTAATAATATTCTTCCCACTCGGTGTTATTAAAGTCCCACTCAATTCCTAGTTTTTTAAATGTCATTGGAATACTAAGATAGGTATGATCTGGGCAAGTTGCTTTTTTAATATTTTTGTACCTTAAACAAAGCTCAATTGCGTGTGTGCAGCAATCGGTACTCACTGCATACGGTGCACCAAAGTAATCTGCAATCGTTTTTTCGAAGTTATCTACTATGTTAAACATAAGTATATTTATGTTACTATTTGAAGCCGAGACTAATTTATCAAAAAAATGGATAGATGGAAACTTTTACTACTTTCTTTGGGGTAATAGTTTTCCAAATGACGTTTATCAATTAATGAAAGAAAAAAATCCACCCAAAGGATTTTATGTAGTAGGACCAGAAGAATGGGAACCTGTTACGCTGTTCTACGATCCGTTTGTTTACGAGTGCTTTAAATATTACATAGAAGCAAACAATATTGACTTTAAAGTAATTGCTGGCGCAATTATGGACAAGGATAATATAAATTATGATTACGCACAAGATCCGTATTTTGCAAATCATCCTACTTATTTTGCTCACTGTATTGTTACACACGCAGTAGACAACAAAGTTACTCCGTTTGGAATTAATAAAAATAAAATACTTAAACTTTTTACAAGTTTAAATGGACGTCCTCATCCGTGGCGTTGTGAATTTATCGATACAATGTATGCAAACAAGTTATTTGATGACGGCTATATTAGCTGGCACGAATTAGATCACGACAACGATGTGTATGAATATGATTGGAAACATTGGACACCTCAAAAAATGGAGTTTGATGTTAACTGGCAACGAACCGACGGAATGAAAGATTTGTATTTTCCTCCTAACGAATTCCAAACTAGTGCAATTAGTTTAATAAGCGAAAGTAATACTCGTTGTCTTTTTTATACCGAAAAAACATTTGTTCCTATTTTTCATAAACGTGCATTTTTTATCTATGGTGCACCTTATGCAAACACATATTTAGAAAAGATGGGATTTAAAATATTTGACAATGTAATAGATTATAGTTTTGATAGTATACTAGATGATACAGAACGCTGCAACGCATATTTCAAAGAAGTTAATAAATTAAAACAAATACCGCATACAGAGCTTGTAGAAATGTTGCAGCCACGGGTAGAACACAACTACACTAGAATGCTAGAAATTGTTGAAAACAAAGAATATGTACCAGACATATGGAATACTATTACAAAAGAAAATTCTAACCACGATCATCTTGTAAATTACAATCGTATCTTAAATATTGCTGATACGGATGAATACAAAGAATGGAAAGAAAAACATGAAAATTCTATTAACAGGTAGTAGTGGGTTTATTGGGCAACATTTGTTGCCAAGATTAACAGCAATTGGAGAAGTAGTAGAGTTGCAAAGCGACTTAACTGATCACGCTGCAATTCAAGCAGAAGTAAAGTCTATTGCTCCTGATATCGTGGTGCATTTAGCAGCACGTACAGAAGTTCAAAAGAGTTTTTACGAGCAAGTTAGCTTCAGCGAAGTAAACTATGTTGGTACAGTTAACCTTATTGAAGCCTGTCGTAGTGTTGATCCAATGCCTTATTTTGTATTTGCAAGCACAATGGAAGTATACGGGTGGCAACCAATCAGTGACGAAGTTGAAGAAACTGGCACTTATAAAGAAAACGTTGCATTTGATGAGCATACACAACCTCATCCAAACGCACCATATGCTGTTGCCAAGTACGGCTGTGAAAAATACCTTGAGTATGCAGAACGTGCATATGGACTTGAGTGGGCAAGTTTCCGCCAAACAAATGCGTACGGTCGTAAAGACAACGATTTCTTTGTTACAGAGCAAATTATTGCACAAATGCTTAAAGGCGATGTTTGTAACTTAGGATATGGCGACCCTTATAGAAACTTTATTTACATTGATGATTTGTTAGATGCATGGATGGCAGTTATTGAAAACAAAGATGCATGTCGCGGCAATATTTTTACTATTGGTCCAGACGAGCCTCGTAAGATCAAAGACTGTGCAAACTATATTGCAGAACAACTAGAGTGGAATGGTACTATCAATTGGGATACCAAAGATCCTCGACATGGAGAAATTTGGTGGCTTAATAGTAATCATAACTTGCTTACTGAAAAAACTGGATGGTCTCCTAAAGTATCTTATGAAGACGGCATAGCAAGGACAATTGCACATTGGAAAACAGTAATCAAATAGTATATACAAATTGGGATCCATGCAACGACATTGGTATGCTTGGATTGACACGAATGCCATTCAATCAGTGGATAAAATCTCAAGATGGTATTTATTTATATGCTATTGATTACCGTTATAGATTTAATGTAAAAGAATTAGACTTTGCAAAACTATACAGTAATGTTCATATATTACTAGATGATACATTAGAAGGATTTAGCTATAGCAGTTTTAAAAAAGTACAACTTCTTGTACTAGAACACAAGCTACAAAATAAAGTAGTTTATGCTACTGGCCATTTAGATGGCGAACTTGAATATAAAACTTGGTTGCGCGGTACTCCGCCAAACTTTAATGTTTATACAATGAACAGTTGGTATTGGAGATATCGCGATTGGCTTGTAGATTGCGGCAATGATGTTACAATTGACAAAACGATCTGGTACTGCTGTTTACAAAATAGACCGCGAGCTCACCGACAAGTTACAACAGTTTATTTAGACTATTTAAATTTATTAGATCACGGCATTGTTTCTGCTAATATAAATGATGTTGTTCCTGGTCGGCCAGAATTATTTTCACATTGGCCTAGTTTAAAATCTCAAGCATTACTTACTCAAACCAAAATGCCATTGTGTGTTGATATTCCAGGAACATCTGATAAATGCACACCCAATGATTTAAATCCGCAAATATATAATACTACACTTATAAATCTTGTAAGTGAAACATTTTATATGGAAAAGGGTAATAATATTATAAGTGAAATGTTTCTTACAGAAAAAACATACAAGGCATTTGCAGCATATCAAATACCAATTATTATAGGACCTAAGGGCACAGTCGAGCGCTTGCGAAGTTATGGATTTGATATGTTCGATGATATAATTGATCACAGCTACGATCACGAGAATGGCGACATTCGTTTATTTTTAGCCATTGACAACTTAAAACGCATAGTGTATAATAGTAGTATTGAAGAACTTAATCAATCTACAAAGAATCGTAGAATAAAAAATAAACAATTATATATCAACGGAATTGATATTGATAACCCGGTAGTAAATTACATATGTATGTAGACTTAGAAGATGTAGCATTTTGGATGGACGCTGTTCGTAACAGTGAAAATCCTTATGGAGTATTAGAAAGTTTTTGGAAAGGACAGCTTAAAAGTAAAGTATGGCTTATTGAAAATTTAAAACAATGTGTTAACTTTGATCATCCAAATCATATTGTAATTCACGGCGGCTGGAATGGCGTATTAGCAAGTTTACTTTTTAATACAAAAATTAATATTAAGCATATTACAAATATTGACATTGATAGTGAAACTCAAGATCCTGCAAGTGACATTTGCAAACGTCAAGAAATAGAACATCGTTTTTTACAAGTTATTCAAGATATGGAACACTACATTTATAGTAACACTCCGGACATTGTAATCAACACAAGTACAGAACATATTACACAAGACAAATACGATCGCTGGTTTAAAAATATTCCTAAAGATAGTTTAATTGTATTGCAAAGCAACAACTATTATGATTTGCCAGAACATGTTAGATGTTTTAACACTGTAGAAGATTTTGCAGCAAGTAGTGGATTAGGATATATACTAGTGCAAGATACGCTAGAGTTACCAATGTACAATCGTTTCTTGTTGATTGGACGCAAATGACAGTTAAAAATTATATAGACTTATTTCAACAATCAGTAAACACTACTGCAACTCCTACCTTTTGTGTACTGCCGTGGATACACATGGCTACTCGTCCTAATGGAGATATGCGAGTGTGTTGCAGTGCCAATGCCAGCGGCGCAGGTGTTGATCACACTGTAGGCATTGTCAAGGACGATGCAGGAGATCCAATTAATTTTAATAGCACTACTCCTATGGAAGCATGGAATAGTGAATATATGCGTAACATCAGACGTACAATGAAAGACGGCGCAATTCCTGCAAGTTGTACAAAATGTTTTGCAGAAGAACAAAAAGGTGTTGTTAGTAAGCGTATGTGGGAAACTAGTACGTGGATGGATCGCGGAATAGATCCTGCAGATCTATTAAATGATACGCACATTGATGGACGTTATAAAGATGAACTGCAATATCTAGATTTGCGTTTAGGACATACTTGTAATATTAAGTGTGTTATGTGTAGCCCGCATGATAGTAGCAAATGGGTTGCCGATTGGAAAGTGCTTGAGCCACAGTTAAATGATCCAGAAGTTAAACGCCAAATGCAATGGGACAAATCAGCATTTAATAACAAGTGGCACGAAACAGAAATATTTTGGAATGACTTGTACAAACAAATTCCTAATTTGCGTGAAGTTTATTTTGCAGGCGGCGAGCCATTAATGATCCCTGCACATAAAAAGTTTATTGAAGAAATTATCCGTCAGGGGTATAACAAAAAGATTAGATTGCGCTACAACACAAATGGTATTTTAGTTGATGAAGAATTAATTGAATTATGGAAACATTTCGATCTTGTTAAAGTAGGTGTTAGTATGGACGCAGCTGGATCGCGAAATAACTATATACGTTATCCTACTGACTGGGATACTGTAGAACGCAACTTGCACATGCTTGATAATACTCCGGACAACATTCAGCCAAGTATTGCAACGGCAATTCAAATTTTTAATATTAAACATCTGCCTGATTTTGTTCATTGGAAACATTCAAGTCAGTTTAGAAAAGTAAATACCGAAGTTATTAAAGGGGTAGCAGCAGGCGGCGGTTTAATTAATATGCACCTATTGTATATTCCAACATTTATGAGTATTCAAATACTTCCAAAAGAAGACAAAGAAGAAATTAGAGAATTGTTTGGAAGATTTAAAGATTACCTTTATAACAACTACACACAAGATACAGTTTTTTGGAAAGAAAATCCATATGGATGGAGACGTTGGGAAGCTATCTTAAATCATATGGATTCTCAAGACAACAGCCATTTACTTCCTGGTTTCAAAGAATATGTCAGCAAACTTGATGCAATTAGAGGCATAAGTGCTAAAACGGTTTTTCCTGAGTTGGCACACTTGTTATAATGTATAGTATTAAAAACAACGATGATAGTTTTTTAATTGAACTAGAGCTTGGAAACATATGCAACTTTAAGTGCAGTTATTGTTTTCCAGGCAGCAATACCGGCGACCGTATGTGGCCTGATGTTAACAAACTTGAAAGAGGAATGTTACATTTACTTAAACAGCATAATCGTAAAACACGGTTATACTTAATTGGAGGCGAGCCTACACTATGGAAAGACTTGCCGCAGTTTTGTAATAATCTAAAAATGGCACACGATGTTATAATTAATATTAGTACAAATGCAAGTCAAAGTTTACGTTGGTGGAAACAACATGCACATTGCTTTGACATAGTTAATATAAGTTTGCATCACGAGTATAGTAAAATACAGCACACTATTAATGTAGCTGATATTTTATATGAAAAAAACATTGAAGTAAATATCGATGTTTTGATTGATCCTAACGATGTTCAGCGATGTATGGACATTGTTGAACGTGTAAAACAAAGCAAACATAAATTTCCAATTATTGCCAAAACTGTTATTATTGCAGGCGCTCACAACTATTCTGATGATGAAGTACTAGAATATTTAGAACAACCAATAAAACGCATGCCAGATATGGATTGGTATAACAGCGTTTGTCGCAAACCTCGAACACACATTACAATTGACAACAACATTGATATTAACAATGATAACTATTTTTTAATAAACAATTTAAATCATTTCAAAGGATGGATGTGCAATTTAGGTGTTGATACAATTAAGATACGCAACGATGGCACTATTAATGGAAACTGCGGCACAGAATTAAATCGCAACATTTATAATTTACAAGACTTTAAAATTACCCCTATAAAATGTAATCAAGATGTTTGTCCATGCAGCGGCGAATCTTGTACAACTAAATGGAAAGCCAATGCCTGATTTTAACACACTTATCCCTAAGGATCCTTTAGTATTTCAAGTTGCTTGGGAAAGTACATTAAAGTGCAATCTTGATTGTAGTTATTGTGGCGACGGGCATGACAATAAATCTAGTCATCCATTACTAAGCAATTGTCTTGATACAGTTGATTTTATTTTTAAATATTTAGATATTAAAATGAAACAGCGTCCATTGCATATGCAACAATCTAATTTAAACGTTCAGGGCGGCGAAAGTTTATTTCATCCCAAGATTATTGATATACTTAGATACATTAATAAAAAGAAAGCCGATGTAGATTGGCATTTGGGAACTGCAACAATTACTAACGCAGTAGTTGGTGCAAACTTATGGAAACGTTTGGCTCAATATTTAGATTATTATACTATAAGTTATCATCCTGAAAGCACAACTAAACAACAACAATTAGTAAAAGATAATATTTTATTTTTAAAAAGCATCAACAAAACGTTCCATGTTAGTATTATGATGCATCCTAAACATTGGGATAACTGTGTTAGCATGGTAGATTGGTGTAAGGAAAACAACATAGAATGCAATGCAAGACAAATAGATCATCATTGGCTTGATATGCGTTTTAACTATAACAAAGAACAAACAACTTATCTAACAGGAAAAGAGATTACAGCCAAAGATAAACTAATGTATGCATTGTCTAAAGGATTAAATTTAAGCAGTACTGGACGAGCTTGCTGCGGCGGTAACACACTATGCGCCGGCGGCTGCGAAACTAATTATGTTCAAGATAATAAATTCAAAGGCTGGCATTGTAGTGTTGCTGATTACTTTTTGTATATCAGACAAACAACAGGCGAAGTATTTACTAACAAAGATTGCAGAATGAATTACGATGGCAATGTTGGTCCTATTGGAAACTTAAAAGATCCCAAAACTATATTTTCAAAAATGCACAACAATGGCGTAGTATGTAAAAAAAGTAGTTGTTGGTGCGGACTTTGCGCACCCAAAGCTGCAACTAAAGAGTTGTTTATAAATGCCACGAAGGAAGATTTAAATCATTCCATTGAGTGATTTTTAAATCAGCTACTAATCCTGTTTCGCTTTTCCAAGTAGTAAATCCTTCAGCAGCACGTTTATCAAATATTACAGTAGCCAACGGCATAGTTTCTTGCAGTAACAATACTAATGTATTTTCTTGCTGTATCCTATATTTTAACGGCAACAAAGCTGCACTTCCTTCGTATGCAAAAATATTACTTAAATCAATCACCGTTCCTTTAGGATTGTGTGTTGGTATAATGTTTATTAAACTTTGAGGATTATGTATAGGATCGATGCAATGACCTCCGCCAACTTCTTCTAATGCTTTTTTATTATAATCGTAATATATTATTTCTGCTGGGTATCCGTATAGACGTTTAGCAGCAGCATCTTTGTTTGCAATAGTAACTAATATTTGTACAGGCGTATTATAAGTTCTTGGATATTTCTCAGCATTGCCTGTTGCTTTTGTATGAACGTGTGTTGTTAAACAATAATTGTATTTTTGATAGGCGTATGTATTTGTATTACCTTCCCGATACAGGTAATTTTTATGTTCACGACAGTTGTCAGAATAGCAACTAATGTCGGCATCTATTTCAAGGAATTTACTTATTAAATTCCAGCCGTGAATTCTATGTTTGTATTTTTGTTTATCAATGCCGTTGTTAATCCAAAACGGCAAATACTCATCATGTACACTATTGTTACTACGAAATGGAAATGTTTGCATGTGTGTTGCAAATGGCTGATCCGCACCAACATCTGGCATGCCCAATTGTTTGTATGTTTTTAAATTAATACTATAACATTGATAATGCAATCCGTAATACGCATCACCACCGTCTAATATATGACCTATGATGCCATTAAACTGATCGGGATGATTATCAAAAAATTGACTGCCGTTTATAAATTCAGTAGCAGCACTAATAACAATTGCATACTGATATTTGCCCGCGGCATATCTAAGCAATGTATTTTCGTCTTTGCCGACTACAACATCGTAATTGATTCCAGTTAAATTAGTAATTGTGTAGTCAGCACGATTTTTAACTAGCTCTTTAGTCCAGCTATCATAAAAACTCAAATCATCAATTATGCACACGCATGTTTTTTTACTTTTAAATTTAGCTTTGTAAATTTGCATGTTGTTTCCTATAACTTCTTACCAGCATTTCGCAGAATTCTTTTTTACGATTGCCCAAGTAGCAGTGCGCAATAATGTGTATTCGATCCTGGTTACTCCAATTAACAACACTGTGGTCGTTGAATATATTAACCATAAACATTTTGCCATTACTAAAAGGAACACACCCTTGATCCTTTAGTGTCATTTTACATTCGTTAGGATGATTGATTGCAATGTTTATAGGCAACGGTGCATCTAAAATATTATCAAGATTAATTACTGGGGAATAATCGTTGTGTTGACTAATCCAGCCCTTTTGTTCAAGTTTCATAAATCGTATTCTTGCATAACGTTCACTAGGAAACGCATTTTCAAAAAAGTTTTTAATAGCAGTTGTTGATTGACCTAGTGTTGTCCAGTTGTATTTGGGCTCGCTATCATAGCCGTATGTTTGCCATACATTAGTTTTGTCTGTATCAATTCCGTGTAACGCACAAGACTTCCATCCAAAATGTGTGCCTTCGCCTGACATTACATCTCTGTGTGCTACATAATAATCATCTGCAAGTTTTGCTTCATCTTGCCATGCAGCAACATTAAAAAATAAATCTAAATCGATCCAATTGTATCCATTGCCTTGTAAAATCCATTTTGCTAATTCTTCATCAGTTCCTTGTGGAAGTTCTTTAAGTTTAACAGGAGTATCTTTGTGTTTGCTATAAAATTCTAATGCATCATTCATATGGTATTTATATCATTAACTGCGCACATAAATAAAAGTATGATACAGTATAAAACGTTAACACATGTCCATATTGAAATTACAAATAGATGTCAGGCAAGTTGTCCTATGTGTAGTCGAAATTTTCATGGAGGAATGCCAAACCCTTTGTTAAGCAACGGAGAATGGAGTGTTGGCGACTTTAAAAATATATTTACACCACAACTTTTAAAACAACTAACAAAAATTACCTTCTGCGGAAACTTTGGCGATCCTTTGATCAATCCAGATTTTGAAAAGATGCTTGAGTATATAAAAGATTATGATTTGTATTTAGACATCCATACAAACGGAAGTTTTTATAATGCAATATGGTGGAAACATCTAAGTAAAAAACTTACAAAGCAGCACAAGATTGTTTTTGCACTTGATGGATTATCAGACACTCATTCAAGATATCGTATAGGTACTGATTTTAATAAAATTATAACCAATGCAAAAAGTTTTATTCATGCCGGCGGCACAGCAGAGTGGAGTTTTATAAAATTTAAACACAATGCACACCAGGTCACTGCTGCAAATGCACTAGCTGACGCACATGGGTTTAAGTATTTTACTGTAAAAAATAGTAGTCGGTTTGCATTTGAAGATTCATTTGATGTGTACGACAAAAATAGCAATGTCGTTGATAAACTTGAACCAGTGTCTACGCAATCAGCAATGGATATAAGCAATGTACAAAAGCTAGTTGATGCAAGTGAAATTAGTTGTTATGCAGCAGCACAGCACGAAGTATACATTGATGCACATTTGAATTTATTTCCGTGTTGTTTCTTAGCAAGTGTACCTTATAATTTTCACAACGACAGTGATATATTATATGATGCAAAAAATACAATAAAAGAACAACATTTAGATTTGGTTTTTAAATTAGGAAATACAAATTTAAAATTATTTACAGTTGAACAAATAATAAACAGAGAAAGTTATCAAACAGTTTGGAATGACTATTGGACAACTAAAAAGTTATATACTTGTGCAAGAACTTGCGGCAACATTGCTATGACTCCGATGCAACAATACTCTTAAACACACCGAAGTCTTTTGCTTTAGGAACACACATTCCGCAACCGCAGCGTTGATTTGGACACACAATTGTATTATCTAAATTTTCGTATGCATAATTTAATATACTATCGGTATTACTTAATTTTCCAATAGGGCCTCTGCCACTAAACTTAGCTTGACACGTTTGGTGGTGATACACATTGCCCGTGTGCTGGTCGATGTGCATGAAGTATTTGTTTACGCTACAATGCCACCCTTTAAAATTTGTATTCACTGCTTGAACATTTTGCCAACATCCGTTACAGCTTCCTTGAATACTACGTGCTCCGCAACAACCGCGAGGTAGTGTATGCCCATTTGCAATTTTTTCAATGATACTTATTGGTAATCCTTTTTCTTTTAAATACCATTCCTGTTGTTCTTGTGTATACGGATGACTTGTTCTACGCTGACTACCATCTGTATCAGCGAACCAATCTGTAATTCCTACATTGCCATCGCCTATAATAGTAGGTATACTTTTAATACCAATACTTTTAAAATGATTGTGTACCTCAACACATTCTTTCCAATAATCTGTGTGCATCATAACATTAACAGTAGACCAGATGCCAGTTGAATGTACAAGTTCTGCATTTTTAATAGTTTTTTCTTTTAGCATCGGTGCAGCTTCTGCATGATAGCTCAGTGTAACACCTACAAAGTTATCTTTAATAAAGTCGATATACTTTTCAGGCCATGTACCGTTGCTTGTAAGACCCAATGTAAAGTTACTATTATTTTTAATGTGCGTAACTAAATTCCAGAAACGTGGATTTACAGTAGGTTCGCCACCGGTAAATGCAATATTTGCAGTTGGCTGATTGTAAATCT
>Ga0307488_10002349_pt1 | contig 16040 bp, 6 predicted proteins | sample SB02metaG_FD_202248 | JGI IMG/M metagenome (GOLD analysis project Ga0307488, IMG submission 202248) | Sea-ice brine microbial communities from Beaufort Sea near Barrow, Alaska, United States - SB 0.2 | ecosystem: Environmental > Aquatic > Marine > Coastal | place: USA: Alaska | collected 2017-05-06 | reverse complement strand
AAGTTGTACCTATATCAATTAACTACCCGTTTTTCTTTAGTCCTATTCAAGATGGTATGGATCGGCCTAAATCAGAACTCGCTTATAGAGTACCTGCGTCTAAGTTTACTAGAAAGAAGATCACAACGAATGAAAAGATAGAAGACATACAAGGACTAGATACAACTATAGACTGGAAAAATACAGGTGATAATAGTTATGACGGTGAAAAATTACAACTACTAGTACATGATGAAAGTGGTAAGTGGGAAAGACCAGATAATATATTAAACAACTGGAGAGTTACAAAAACATGCCTTAGATTAGGTAGTAGAATTATAGGTAAGTGTATGATGGGATCAACATCAAACTCTTTAGATAAAGGAGGTGCTAATTTTAAAAAACTATACAATGCCTCAGATGTTACAAAAAGAAATAGAAATGGACAAACAGCGTCTGGTTTATACTCTCTTTTTATCCCAATGGAATGGAATTACGAAGGATTTATTGATGAACACGGAGTTCCAGTCTTTGATAATCCAGACCATGATGTCTTTGACCCACAAGGAGAGTTAATAGACGTAGGTGTTATAGAGAACTGGCAAAACGAGGCTGATGGTTTAAAAGGAGATCAAGATGCTTTAAATGAATTTTACCGACAGTTTCCTAGAACTACAGAGCATGCTTTTAGAGACGAAACTAAAAACAGTATATTTAACTTAGTTAAACTATACGAGCAAATAGACTACAATGAGGATTTATCAAATACTTTACCTATAACTGTAGGTAATTTTCAATGGGTTAATGGTGTTAAAGATTCTCAAGTAATATTTTACCCAAACCCCAAAGGAAGATTCAAAGTTAGTTGGACACCACCGCTTCATATGCAAAACAATTGTATATTAAAAAATGGAGTAAAGCATCCAGGTAACGAACACATAGGTGCTTTTGGTTGTGACTCTTATGATATATCAGGTACGGTTGACGGTGTTGGATCTAAAGGCGCATTACACGGTTTAACAAAGTTTAGTATGGAAGAAGTTCCTTCTAACATGATATTTTTAGAGTACTTAGCAAGACCACAGACCGCAGAGATATTCTTTGAAGATGTTTTAATGGCATTAGTATTTTACGGCATGCCTTTACTTTGTGAAAATAATAAGCCACGTTTATTATACTACTTAAGAAGACGTGGTTACAGGGGTTTTAGCATGAATAGACCTGACAAAATTTGGAGTAAACTATCTGCAACTGAAAAAGAAGTTGGCGGAATACCTAATTCAAGTGAAGATATAAAGCAAGCTCACGCGGCAGCTATTGAAATGTACATACAAGATCATGTTGGATTAAAACAAGATGGTAGTTATGGTAGTTTGTATTTTAATGAGTTGCTAAACGATTGGGCTGGATTTGATATAAACAAAAGAACAAAGTACGATGCGTCTATTAGTTCTGGGCTAGCTATTATGGCTTGCAACAGGCATCTTTACAGACCAAACGCACCAGTACAAAGACCAAAAATAAATATAAGTATTGCTAAATATAAAAACACTGGTAATACATCAACATTAATTAAAGAATAAATATGGCAGAGTCTGGTATAAACAATTATTTTCCAAGCCAAGTTGTTAGCGATAGTGAAAAAAACTCACAAGAGTATGGTTTAAAAATAGCTAACGCTATTGAGAACGAGTGGTTTCACATGGATAGAGGTTCAAATAAATATCACACTAACCATAACAACTTTCATAAACTAAGACTGTACGCTAGAGGCGAGCAGCCTATACAAAAATACAAAGACGAGTTATCTATAAATGGTGATTTGTCGTATCTTAACTTAGACTGGAAGCCAGTACCTATTATACCTAAGTTTGTAGACATAGTGGTCAATGGAATAGCTGAAAGAACCTTTGATATAAAAGCGTACTCACAAGACCCTTACGGCGTAGGTAAACGAACGAAGTACATGGAAGGTATTTTAGAGGACATGAGGACTAAAGAATACAAGCAAGGTGTCATGCAGGCTACAGGTATAGATTTAAACAAGAGTGAGCTTGAAGTTTTACCAGAAACACAAGAAGAGCTAGATCTTCACATGCAGTTAACTTACAAGCAATCTGTTGAACTAGCTGAAGAACAAGCTATTAATGTTTTATTAGACGGTAATAAATACGAACTAACTAAGAAAAGGTTTTTTTATGATCTAACAGTGCTTGGTATAGGAGCCGTTAAAACAAGCTTTAACACTTCTGAAGGTGTCACTGTTAAATATGTTGATCCAGCCGACTTAGTTTACTCTTACACTGAGTCACCATATTTTGATGATATATATTATGTTGGGGAAGTAAAACAGATACCTATTAACGAGCTTATTAAAGAATTTCCAAATTTAACAACTGACAGATTAGAGGATATTGTTAAAAACAGAAGTCACAAACAAACAAACTACAATCAATCTTCTTCTACATTAAGAGAAGAGGATAGTAACAAAGTTCAAGTTTTGTATTTTAATTACAAGACTTATAATAGTGAGGTTTACAAAATAAAAACTACTGGAAGCGGCGCTTCAAAAGCAATATCAAAAGATGATACTTTTAATCCACCAAAAGAAGCTGTTGATTTTCAAAAACTTGATAAAAAAATTGAAGTACTATACGAAGGTGCTACAATACTAGGTAGTAACGAGCTTTTAAGTTGGGGTTTAAGCAAGAACATGATGAGACCTAAAAGTGATTATACTAAAGTGAAAATGAATTACGCTATTGTTTCGCCTAGAATGTACAAGGGTAGAATAGAGTCTTTAGTTGGTAGAATAACAGGTTTTGCTGACATGATACAGCTTACTCATTTAAAACTCCAACAAGTAATGTCTAGGTTAGTACCAGACGGTATATATTTAGACGCTGATGGTTTGTCAGAAATAGACTTAGGTAACGGAACAAATTACAACCCACAAGAAGCTTTAAACATGTTTTTCCAAACTGGTTCTATTATAGGTAGATCGTTTACATCTGATGGTGATCAAAACCCAGGCAAGATACCAATTCAAGAAATACAATCTGGAAACGGTGGTGCTAAAATGCAAAGTCTAATTGGTACATATAATTATTATCTACAAATGATAAGAGATGTAACCGGACTTAACGAGGCTAGAGACGCCGCAACACCTGATAAAAATGCTTTAGTTGGTGTTCAGAAGTTAGCAGCAGCAAATTCAAACACAGCTACAAGACATATTTTACAGTCAGGATTGTTTTTAACAACAGAAGTTGCTGAGGCAATATCGTTGAGAGTTTCTGATATTTTAGAGTATTCACCAACAAAAGATGCTTTTATACAACAGATTGGAGCTCACAACGTTGGAACTCTTGAGGATTTGAAAGAACTACACTTGTATGACTTTGGTATATTTTTAGAGTTAATGCCAGACGAAGAAGAAAAGGCAATGCTTGAAAATAATATACAAATGGCATTACAACAGCAGTTAATAGAACTTGCAGATGCAATTGACCTTAGAGAGATTAAAAACATTAAACTAGCAAATCAACTACTAAAAATACGTAGAAAAAGAAAGCTAGAAAATGATCAAGCAATGCAACAGCAGAATATTCAAGCTCAAGCACAAGCTAATCAACAAGCTCAACAAGCAGCTGCTCAAATGGAAATGCAAAAAGAACAAGCAAAAGCTAGTGCTCAAGGCGAGCTAGAAAGTTTAAAAGCTCAACTAGACAGTCAGAAACTAGTTCAGGAAGCAGAAATTAAAAAACAGCTAATGGAAGTAGAGTTTATGTACAACATGCAATTACGTCAAGCTGATGTACAAAACAATCAAGGAAAAGAAAAAGAAAAAGAAGATCGTAAAGATGAAAGAACAAAAATACAAGCATCTCAACAAAGCGAGATGATTGATCAAAGAAATAATCAAAAACCACCTAAAAACTTTGAGTCAGCAGGTAATGATACTATAGGTAGTGGATTTGATTTAGGTTCTTTTGATCCTAGGTAACAATTATTAATTTATATTATATTATATTATGGAAGAAAACGTAGAAAACGTAGTTGAAGAAACTACAAAAACAACCAAAAAGGTTGAAAAAACTAAAAAAACCAATGTTAATGAAGACGGCGATTACGTTGTTAATTTAAACAAACCAAAAGAAGATGAAGTTGAAAAAGATAACCTTGACAACGAGGGAGTGGTTGCAGTCGATGATAATGCCGACGCCACAGAAAAACAAGAAGAAGTACAACCGGAAGAACAAACACAAGAAGAGTCTCCAGTATTAGAAGAAGTTACTGAAGAAGAAGTTAAAGAGCAAACAGAAGAATTAGCTGAAGAAATAATTGAAGCTAAAGAAACTGGAAAAGCTTTACCTGAAAACCTACAAAAAGTAGTAGATTTTATGGAAGAAACCGGCGGTACACTAGACGATTATGTAAAACTTAATCAAGACTTTTCAAGTTATGATGACATGACAGTTCTTAGAGAGTATTACAAACAAACAAAATCTCATTTAAATTCTGAAGAAATAGAATTCTTAATTGAAGACTCGTTTTCGTATGACGAAGATGAAGATGAAGAAAGAGATATTAAAAAGAAAAAAATAGCGCTTAAAGAGCAAGTTGCCAGCGCTAAAAGCCACTTAGACGGGCAAAAGTCTAAATACTATGAAGAAATCAAAGCAGGTTCGAGGTTAACGCCAGAACAACAAAAAGCAATGAACTTTTTTAATAGGTATAACAAAGAGTCTGAAGAAAATCAAAAGATAGCAGAAAAACAAACTAATACTTTTTTAGATAAAACTAAACAAGTTTTTAACGATAATTTCAAAGGTTTTGAATACAACGTCGGTGATAAAAAGTATAGGTTTAACGTGAAAAATGCTGTAGAGATTAAAGAAAGCCAAAGCGATATTAATAATTTTGTCAAGAAGTTCTTGAATGAAAATAATGAAATGTCAGATGCTAAAGGTTATCATAAATCTTTATTTACAGCAATGAATCCCGATGCTATTGCTAATCACTTTTACGAACAAGGCAAAGCTGATGCTGTTAAAAACAGTGTGGCTAAAGCTAAAAATATTAATATGGACCCTAGACAATCGTTTTCAAACGATAATACTAGTGGGCCAAAAGTAAGGGTGCTTGCTAATGATTCTCCTAGAGGTTTTAAGTTAAAAACTAAAAATAAATAAAAACTAAATTTAAAAAAACAAAATTATGAGTATTACAAGCGCAACCCAGTCGAGAGCAGCTTCTGTTAAGACAGCTCTTTCTGGCAACTACTTAGACATCCAAAGTGACGGATGGGCTAAGCAATACTTACCAGATTTAATCGAAGCGGAAGCTGAGGTTTTTGGTAAAAGAACAATAAGTGGTTTCTTATCTCAAGTTGGAGCTGAAGAAGCTATGGCTGCTGATCAAGTTGTTTGGTCAGAACAAGGTAGATTACATTTATCTTACAAAGGTACTATAGGTACAGCTAATGTTAGTACAATTGAAATTGATACTGATATTGATGGAATTAATGCTAACACAAATCATGGTGTTAGAGTTGGAGATACTGTTTTAGTAGCTTCTTCTGTATTAACAGTTCAATGTTACGTTTCTCAAATCAATTCTGATACTAATGGTGACCAAAATGCTGGTGCAACAGCTTTTATTACTGCAGTTCCTTATTCTCACGAACATTTAGACAATGCAGGCTTTGGTGATTCTGATGCTTTAACTGTGTTAGTTTACGGTTCTGAGTACAGTAAAGGTGTTGCAGGTAAAGTTGGTTCTAACGAGCCTTCATTCACTACTTTCACTAACAAGCCAATTATAATGAAAGACATGTATCAGGTTTCTGGTTCTGATGTTTCTCAAATTGGTTGGGTTGAAGTTACAGGTGAAGACGGACAAAATGGTTACATGTGGTATTTAAAAGCTGAAGGTGATACAAGATCACGCTTTGCTGATTATACTGAAATGGCTATGATTGAGTCTGAAAAAGCTGCTGCTGCATCTATTGTTAATGGTAGTGCTACTGGTACTGACGACAAAGGAGGTACTGAAGGTTTATTCGCTGCTATTGAAGCAAGAGGTCACCAAACTTCTGGAGTAAGTGGTGTTAACGCGGCTACTGATCTAGCTGAGTTTGATGCTATTTTAGCTGAGTTTGATAAAAACGGTGCTATTGAAGAAAATATGTTATTCTTAAACAGAGCTACAGCTCTTGCTTTTGATGATATGTTAGCAACAATGAATTCTTATGGAGCTGGTGGAACTTCTTACGGAGTATTCAACAATGCAGAAGATATGGCATTAAATTTAGGTTTCTCTGGTTTTAGACGTGGATCTTACGATTTCTACAAAACTGACTGGAAATACTTAAATGATTTATCTACAAGAGGTGGTATTAACGCTAGAAATGTTGCAGGTGCAATAAGAGGTGTTATTATTCCAGCAGGAACTTCTTCTGTTTATGATGAAAGCTTAGGAAAGAACTTAACTCGTCCTTTCTTACACGTAAGATACAGAGCTTCTGCAACTGAAAGTAGAAAAATGAAAACTTGGATCACTGGATCAGTTGGAGCTGTTACTTCTGATTTAGATGCAATGACTGTTAATTTCTTAACTGAAAGATGTCTAGTTGTTCAAGGTGCTAACAATTTCATGTTAATGAACTAAGCACAAACTATTGAAAGAACCGGGGCTTCGGCCTCGGTCCTTTTATTTTATTAATTTATATTATATTATATTATGGCAAAAAAACAAACAAAAGCTCCATACCAGGGAGATCCTGGAGATGAGCATATAGAGAAAGTAGCAACACCGGTTATGGAAACTCCAAAACCAAAAATAAAAGTTGAGCTTAAAAAACCAACTTGGGAAATAAAAGATAGAGTTTACTATTTAAAAAGTGATAAAAAACCTATTTCAAAATTAATAAAAGGTAGTGGTATTGCTTTTTTTGATGAAGAAAAAGGTTATGAAAGAGAACTTAAGTATACTTCAAATCAAAAAACACCTTTTGTTGATGAAATGGTAGGTGATCAAAGACTTGAGCATATTATTTTTAGAAATGGAGCTTTAGCAGTTCCTAGAAACAAAGTAACTTTGCAAAAGCTATTAAGTTTATATCACCCTTTAAAAGATATTATATACGAAGAACACCAACCGCTTCAAGAAGCAGAAGACGAAGTTGAGATTTTAGAATTAGAAATAGACGCTTTGATAGCGGCTAAAAACTTAGACATTGATATGGCAGAAGCTGTTATGCGTGTAGAGTTAGGTTCTAAAGTGACAGAGATGAGTTCTAAGGAGCTCAAAAGAGATATGTTGTTGTATGCAAAAAGAAACCCAGAACTATTCTTAGAGTTGATAAACGATGAGAATGTTGTTCTTAGAAACTTTGGTATTAGAGCAACTGAGGTTGGTATATTAAAATTATCTTCAGATCAAAGAACATTCACTTGGGGTTCTAATAATAGAAAACTAATGAACGTGCCATTTGATGAGCATCCATATTCAGCTTTAGCCTCTTGGTTTAAAACTGATGAAGGTATGGAAATTTACACAAATATAGAAAAACAATTGAAGTAAAAACCTTGTAGAAGCAGTCGCTCCTCGGGGCGATTGCAAACTACAAACTAAAAAGAAATTATGGCGGTAAACGTAGATAAAGTATATCAAAGGGTCTTAGCAATAGCTAATAAAGAACAAAGAGGTTACATAACGCCTCAGGAGTTTAACTTATTTGCTAATCAAGCTCAAATGACTATTTTTGAGCAGTACTTTTATGATATGAATTTTTTCGCTAGAAAACCTGGAGCTACTAATACTAGCGCCTACTCTGACATGTTAGAAGTTTTGGACGAAAAAATATCAGAATTATCCTGCTCATTTTACAGCTTGACAGATGGATTATACCAAAGTTATTCAACTGGTACACAAGGTACAGCACAGGCTTTGCCACCAGACTTATATAGGCTAGGTACGGTTTGGTACTACTGGGATAATGATTATATAGAGGCTGAATACATACCTCAAAACGAGTTTAGATATTATGCTAACTCTTCTTTAGCTAGACCAGCAAACGATCAACCTATATACACTAGAGATAAAGATGGTATAAAAGTATGGGGCCAAAACACTACAACAGCACGTATCATACAAAGAAACACAAATGTGTTAATTGACTATGTTAAAATACCTGGTTATACCACAGATGCTGTTAATTGGGGTTATACTGAAATAAATGGCGCTGCGTTGTACAATAGCACAAGTTCTAAAGATTTTCAACTTCATGTTTCTGAAGAGGTTGAATTAGTTAATAAAATACTACAATTAGCAGGAGTTGCTATAAAAGACCCTGTTGTAGCTCAAACAGGAGCTCAACAAGACGCTATGAAAGTTCAACAAGAAAAAATATAACAAATGGGATTATTCACACAAGAGCACCAAAGGTATTATACTAAAACACAAACGATAAATCAACAAGCAGCTGGCTTAACGCAGCTAAGCACGTTTGATTTACTAAACCCACTTCCACCAACAACAAATGATCCTACTATAAATTCTTACAACACAGACATGGTTGTGAAAGTTAACGGTGTTGTTATATCTAATATAAATTATTCTTATATAAAAGGAACTCCACAGATTGTATTTGGTAGAAAAAAATTATCAATAAGAAGTCTTACAGGGGTAGCTGTTGCCGCCGCTGGTGGTACTTATGCTGTTACAGGTGTTGATATAGGTAATGTTGCTGGCTCTGTTATAACTCTTGCTGCAGAAAACACAACTATGCAAGTTGGAGACATAATAGCTGTTACTAACGTGAGCAACTCTAGTAGCTTTAGTACAACATCAACCGCTAACGGTGCTGGTCTTGCTGTGTCAACAACTGAAAATATATCTATATATAAAATTGCTGATGACAACATAACCGTAACCTTAAACAAACCTGTTAGAATAGAAAACGGAGCATTTGTTTATTTGTTTAAATACAATTGGATAAGCGATATAACAAACACTTCTACCACAAACTACAGTTCAAATCATATACCTACAACTCAAGTATCTACTCAAGTTCCTCCTGGTGCTAAGATAGAGATAATAAACTCTCACAACAACGAGACAGGTAACTATCAAAACATATCATTAAAAGAAATTATAAATAACTTTATGATTTCATACGTAGGGCAAGATAAGTTAATAAACAAAATAAAAAGATCTGACGTTGCTTTTCATGCTAGAAGAGCACAGCAAGAATTAAGCTACGATACATACAGATCTTCTAAGTCTCAAGAAATAGAAATACCAGCTTCTTTAACCATGTTACTTCCTCATGATTATGTTAACTATGTTAAGTTAAGTTATTCTGATGCCTCTGGTATAGAGCATGTGTTATACCCAACATCAATAACAGGTAATCCATCTGCAATTACTCAAGACGCTAACGGTGCTTACACTTACAATACTGATGGGTCTTTAGTAACAACAGACTCAAACACTTGGGCTTCTTTTCAAACTTTATCTGCTAATCAAACAAATAAAGACGACTACAACTACGACAACGACTTGTTTGATAATAGTTTAGGTGAAAGATACGGGTTGAACCCTGTTCAGATGCAAGTAAACGGTTCTTTTTTTATAGATTCTTTAAAAGGAAACATACATTTTAGCTCTAACTTACTAGGAAAAACTGTAACCTTAAAGTATCTAAGCGACTCAATGGGAACTCTAGACGAAATGGTGGTTCATAAGTTCGCTGAGGAAGCTATGTACAAGTGTATAGCATACGCTGTTTTATGCGGAAGAGCTAACGTACAAGAGTATATAGTTAGAAGATTTAAAAAAGACAGGTTTGCAGCTGTTAGAAACGCCAAACTAAGATTATCAAATTTAAAATTAGAAGAGCTTACTCAGGTTATGAGAGGAAAATCTAAGCAAATAAAACACTAATATATGCCAGAGATTAAAAACAATTTCACGTCGGGGAAGATGAACAAAGACCTTGACGAGAGACTACTACCTAAGAATGAATATAGAAATGCGCTGAACATTGATATCGCTACAACGGAAGGTAGTGATGTTGGATCAGCGCAAAATTCTTATGGTAATGTAAAGGTTTCTAATATTGGTATAACAGGTGCAAAATGTATTGGTAGTGTTTTAAATCCTGAAAACCAAAAGATTATTTGGTTTATATCTGGAACTGATGTTGATGCAATAGCTGAATACGACCAAGCAACTCAAGTTATAAAACCTATACTAGTAGATAACACGGTTAAAACAACTGTGAAAACTGATGGTGCTGTAAGTAATTCTACATCTGTAACAATAGACGCTAACGCTAATGCTAAAGTTGGATACATAGTAGAAGGACCTGGTATTGTTGGAAGAGTTCTAGTTGCTTCAGTTATTTCAAACACATCTATAACTTTAGATGTTCCGCAAACAATAGCTAATAATGTTGATCTAAAGCTTAAGTTACCATTTTTGAAATTTACAGAAAGTAACTTAATAACAGGAGCAAATGTTTTAGATGGTATGTTGTTTTTCACAGATAACAACTCAGAACCTAAAAAAATAAACATAGATAGGTTCAAGGCAGGTGCGGATGTTTCAAATCCATTTTCTGTAACAACAAATTTTGTAGATTCAAATAACATAATAACTACTAATAAAGTTTTAGAAGAAGATATAACTGTAGTTAAAAAATACCCTTTAAACGCTCCAGAACTGGAGCTGTATAGAGATATAGCTGGAACTGGTGATCCAAGTTCTTGTGTTGTTTATGTTCCGCTAAACACTACTAGAAGATCTGCTGGAAATCCCTTTTCAGCTGGTTCTACAGAATCTGTAGAATATTACCACTCTACTTGGGTTAGAACAGTTGACGGAGCCGTAAGTAGTACAACCGTTCAGTTTAATAACAGCGACGATAGCTTGAGTGGTAGCGCTTATTGGAATAATGTTGAGGTAGGTATGACTTATTGCAACTCCGTTGGTGAAGTTACTGTAGCTCACAAAACTTCTGGAGGAGATATTATTGGAGTTGCAGCTATTGACAACACTAACCACAGAGTTACTTTAACAGGTACTCCTGCTGCTGGGGTAATAGACAATGAGGACGTAGGTTTTAGATGGGCTTTAAGTGGTTACAGAAATGACTCTTTTTGGAAGTATATTGATAGTTCTGGAATGAAAAGATTAAAACCAGCAGGAACTGTTTCTAATGGAAATTTAATAGGTAGTAATGGAGCTCCTGTTTTAGATGAAAATGGAAGAAAAATTAGAACTCAAAAAATAGTATTTAACCCAAGGCCTAACTTTGTAGAGGGTGATGTTATACTTTTAAAAACTGCTAATACTGTAACTAGTGATAACGCTCAAGATGAGGTTAAGATAAGAATAAGGTTGTTAAGTGAGGATATTTACAACGAACCTGTACATACTAATCAATACAGAAAAGTTTTTAACTTTAAAATACTTTCTATAGATGAAGATATTTTGCAAATGTTAGATACTGATTTACAAAATTGGAGCGCTATCAGTGAAACAAGTACTTCGATATTTGAAGATAAATTCCCTAGGTTTGCTTATAGATGGAAATACATAGATGGCGAGTACTCTTGTATATCAGCTTTTTCGGAAATTGCATTTTTACCAACAAACGAAGGTTATAAATTTGACGCTGCGCTAGGTACTAACGTAAACATACAAAACACGGTTAGTAAAGTTGTTTTAAAAGATTTTGACACAAAACCATTAGACGTTGTTAGTCTTGATATATTGATTAAGTTTTCTGACAGTACTAGTATTTACAAGTATAAATCTTTAAAATCATCTGATTTAGAAAATTTAACAAGGTTTGAATTAACATCTGATCAAATACACGCAATGCTACCTAGCAATCAACTGTTAAGACCTTATGACAATGTACCTAAGCTTGCTAAGTCTCAAGAAATAACAGCTAACAGGCTTCTTTACGGTAACTACACAAATCAATACAACGTAGAAGACGAACCTAATTTTGAGCTAACAATGGAGTCGCATGAAATGAGCGCCGGATTAGGAGATAACAGTGTGTCTAACCCTGCTCAAAAATCAATAAAATCTTTAAGAACCTACCAGTTAGGTGTTTCACTTTTAGATAAATATGGAAGACAAACGCCTATATATTCCCAAACAGAAAACTCTGTTATATCGCCAAGCCAAGAAGAGTCTTTTACAGCGAATGAGTTTTTTGTAAACAATGATTTTCTTTACCCAGAGTGGGCAACACATATAAAGTACTACATAAAAGAACCAAAAGGAGAGTATTACAATATAACTTTAGATAGAATATACGAGGGAGAAACAGAAGAATTTGTTTGGTGTTCTATACCTTCAAGTGACACAAATAAAGTAGAGGAAGGAGATGAAATAGTACTTAAAAAACGACATGATTCTACAGCCAGCATGTTGCCTATTAAAAAGCCTTTTTCTTACACTGTTATTTCAAAAAAATCAAATGCACCAGATGTTATAAAAGCTAGAAAAAACTTAATAGGTAGATTAACGCAACAGTCTTTCGGCTCTAGCGGTGACGCAACAACAGGTTATCCAGTTAAAGGTGGTATACTGCTTAGATTAAGAGGTAGCGAAGGAGTGGCAACAAATTTATCTTTGTCAAACATGGCTGACGCAGACTCTGCAGATAGATACATTAGAGTCGGGTCTTTTTCTTCAAATACTGTTTCTAGATTTTACGAGGTAGAAAGCATTGTTAAAAGTGATGTAAACGGTGATGGTGATTTTGAAGATGCAGTTGATTTTTACGATGTTTTGCTTAAAAAACCTTTTGATAATGATATAAACTTTGTTAACGGAACTGGTAGTCCTACAAACTTAGAGTATTTTGAGCTTTTTGAACAAGAAGACAAGGAGTACGACGAGGAGTTTCAGGGAAGGTTTTTTATAAAAATATTAAAAGATGATAATTTAAAAGATTTTGTAACGTCTGTTATGGGTTCTGATGGTTCAAGTTATGGTATAAAAACTACTCAAAGCATGTACTGGATACAGAACGTCTACATATCAACAGATGCTTTTGATGAAACCGGTAAAGATGGTAACACCGCTGATAGTAACCTTTTAGGTTATATGGATGCTACTTTTTTGCAGCAACAAGCTCACAACCATTTTCCATATGATCCATCTACGCCTTCATTTGGGAGTAATGCAGGAAGTTGGATACACGACCCTGCTACTGTTGGTGATTGGGGTCTTAATGCTTTTCCACAGTGGTTTAGAAATACAATAAATGAGCCTAGCATCACGTCTAATAATACTGGTGAAACTATAGAGTTTGACACTTTAAACGGTGCTGTTGGAGGTGGAGACAATCCAGTAGCTTTTGGAACTGAACTAAGGTATGGTACAAGTAACAACTTTTTTGGCCATGTAAAAGAAACTAATCCTAGTGCTGGAACTAGCGACGCTGATAAACTACACATTTTACGCTGGTCTCCTAATTGGGGCGGTGGCTGGCAAAACAATTATGCTATTCGTTTTTATACTAGGTTAGATTTAAGATTTTGGCCAGCTCTTTATAAGAAAAACGGTAACGCTATAGAAGAAGACATAGTAAGAGGGGTTATGAGAAATGGTTTTACTTATAACGGAACAAACACTTTGAATTTTATTGATGGTGACGGTAAGTCTGTAGGTCGCCAAAGGTGGGGTATCGATCAAGCTTTTAGTTTTGTACAAAAATTTCTTGGTCCAAATTCCAAAGAAGAAATTAAAGCAGACAATCCATACTGGCACGAAAATAGACATGCTGGTAGTGGGTTTAGAGTAGGATCAAAACATGTTACTTTTAGGCTTTGGAACATGGGTCCAAGAGACACTGGGTTGGGTGGTCATTTTCCATCAACTGGACCTCTTAGAGAGCATATAACAGAAAACTATACTCTTTTTACAAGCTTAAAAGAACTAGGTACTAAGTTTAGATGGACTCAAGATCCTACAGCAACTATATATACTGTTGTTAAAGCTTGTCTTATGGAAGTTAAAAATCATACTTCTTATGCTGACGAAGATAACAACGAAACAGCAAGACACAATATGGGTGCTAGAATTCATATAGTTTTAGACAAAGATGTTGTTTGGTCGCCTTGCCAAAGATATTACGACCCTCTAACACAAACTAATGATGGTCCTGCAGATAATCCAGGTAAGATATTTCCTTTTGATGGTTTTGCTGATTCAATGGCTAGCACAAATACTTGTGAAATTCAAATACTAGAGCCGGTAAGTACTAAACAAACTTTCAACAGTTTTAGTCCCGCAGTGTTTGAGGTTCAACCAAAACAAAGCAGTGATTTAAACCTATACTACGAAACCCCACAATGTTCTTTAATATTAAAAACAGGGATGTTTGTAGAAACTTCCGTAATAGATCCTCATGGAAATGTTGTTACAGGTGTTTTTGATGCTGATAGCACTATTGTAGTTGTAGACTCTGTTAACATGGACCCTGGTTTTTATATAGCTGGTGATCTTCCTCACACAGAGCAAAACATAGGGGTTGAAGCAGGTTCTTTTGTAACTGTTTTTACTAAAGATGATAACGGTAACGCTCAGTTTAAGCAAAAACTATATATAAGAGATTCCGTAGCTGCTCCAAATATTGCCGAACCACAAGAAGAAAATGATGGTGGTAATTACGTTAACGTAGCAAGAAATAACTTTTATTACAAAATACCATTAAATTGGTTTAACTGTTATTCTTACGGTAACGGTGTTGAGTCTAATAGAATAAAAGACGCTTTTAACAAGGCAACTATAGATAATGGCCCTAGAGTTTCTACTACTTTCATGGGTCAATACGAAGAGGAAACAAAACCTAATGGTATTATATTTTCAGGAATATATAACGGTACTAGCTCTGTAAATAATCTCAACCAGTTTATAATGGCTGAGGGTATTACAAAAGATTTAAACCCTTCTTATGGATCTATTCAAAAACTTTTTACTAGAAACACAAACGTTATAGCTTTTTGTGAAAATAAAACTTTAAAAATACTAGCCAATAAAGATGCTATTTTCAACGCTGACGGCAAAACTCAACTAACAGCAAACAAAGCGGTTTTAGGCCAGACAGTTCCTTTTGCTGGAGAATTTGGTATATCTAAAAACCCAGAATCTTTTGCTTCGTATGGCTACAGGGTTTATTATACTGATAAAAATAGAAACGCAGTAATGAGACTTTCTAACGATGGTATAACAAATATATCAGACAAAGGTATGTCAACGTTTTTTAAAGAAAACTTATCTAACTCTGAAAATATAATAGGTAGTTACAACGAAGACAAAGACACTTACAACCTTACTTTCAACGGAAAGACAGTTAGTTTTTCAGAGTCAGTAAAAGGCTGGACTAGTTTAAAATCTTTTTTACCTGAAAACGGCTTTTCTGTTAGTGGTGATTATTATACTATTTATTTAGGTGAGCTTTATCAACACAATCAAAATTTATTAAGAAACTTCTTCTACGGAGTTCAATATGACTCTTCTATAAAACTTATATTTAATGATGAGCCTTCTTTAATAAAAAACTTTAACACTTTGAATTATGAAGGAACAACATCTAGAGTTTACAGCAATGATGATGATGATGTTACTTTAACAACTAATGGCTGGTATGCGGACTCTATAGAAACTTCTGAGCAGTCTGGGCAAGTTATTGAGTTTAAAGAAAAAGAAGGTAAATGGTTTAACAATATTATAGGTTTACAAACTACAGACTCGAACGTGGACACTAGTGAATTTACAATGCAAGGTTTAGGTATAATACCTGCAAGCGGTATTTCTGTTGGTGATGGTACGCATGTAACTAGGTACACACACACAGTTTTTGCATACGCTCCACAATCACCTGATCCAACAGTTACTTTAGTTGGCGGTGTTTTTGGTAGAAGTGGTAATAACCCTTACTCTACAAGTGAAAGCGGAAATCCTGCAGCCATAGGACAAACACATGTCAACTCTGGTATTACGATAAATTCAGCAATAAAACTTAC
>Ga0307488_10002348_pt1 | contig 16040 bp, 16 predicted proteins | sample SB02metaG_FD_202248 | JGI IMG/M metagenome (GOLD analysis project Ga0307488, IMG submission 202248) | Sea-ice brine microbial communities from Beaufort Sea near Barrow, Alaska, United States - SB 0.2 | ecosystem: Environmental > Aquatic > Marine > Coastal | place: USA: Alaska | collected... | reverse complement strand
CACTAAAGGATGGTCGAGGATATCTATCTCTTCATGTGTCAGTTCAAAGCCTGACACATCTAACATTAATGGCCCCATTAGTTAGTGCTCTTCTTTTTATTGGTATACGAATTTAATGAACATACTATAGGGATGATCAAATCCTGTCGTCAATCAAATAATCGAAACGAAAAATATGACTTTCAAACTCTCCCATGGTTATACTCTGGCAAATCGTTATTAATGTTGGTTCAATGAAGTTTAAAACTGTAGGTTTAATTGGTAAACAAGCACATCAAGGTGCAAATTTAAGTCTCAAGGCCTTAATAGTCTATTTGACTAAACGTGGTTGTCGAGTACTAGTCGAAACAAAAACGGCACAAAAATTAGATACTAATGGTTTTGAATCAGCAGATATAACAGAAATTGGTAAACAAGCTGACTTAGCCATAGTGGTTGGTGGTGATGGAAATATGCTTGGCGCCGCTAGAGTATTGGCGGAGTTCAATGTAGCTGTTGTAGGGGTTAACCGTGGTAACTTAGGTTTTTTAACCGACATCAATCCCGATGACTTTGAACCGCAACTTGATAGTATTTTTGACGGCGATTGCCAAATAGAACAACGCTTTTTGCTAGAAGTGGAAGTCTATCGAGATGGTAAAGTACAAAGCAAAGACTCAGCGGTAAACGAAGTGGTGATCCACCATGGCAAAGTAGCCCATATGATGGAATTTGAAGTCTATCTGGATGATAACTTTGTGTTCAGTCAGCGCTCTGACGGCTTAATTGTGGCCACTCCAACAGGTTCTACGGCTTATTCTTTATCCGGTGGAGGTCCCATTCTTACGCCTAATTTAGATGCGTTAACCTTAGTCCCCATGTTTCCACACACATTAAGTAGTCGCCCCATAGTGGTCGATGCCAACAGCACCGTAAAATTAAAAGTGTCTCCTGAAAACACCGATAATATGCAAGTCAGTTGTGACAGCCATATTGTGCTCACTGTTTTACCCGGTGACGAAATAGTTATTTGTAAAAATCCCGCGAAATTGTCTCTGATCCACCCAAAAGACTATAACTATTTCAATGTGTTACGCACAAAACTTGGCTGGGGCAGTAAACTTTACTAGTCACTTGCAGTCTTTTTTTAAAGAGATAACTAGACACTGAGTAAAAGCATGTTTATATTTACAGGTACTGTATGTTTAAACATGCTTTTGTATGTCTTTATTGAGGATTAAAAATGCTTACCCACTTATCCATTCGTAATTTTGCCATTGTTAAAACCCTAGACGTTGATTTTAGTCAAGGTATGACTGCCATTACCGGTGAAACAGGTGCGGGTAAGTCCATATCAGTTGATGCCTTAGGGTTATGTTTAGGCGACAGAGCAGACATTGGCATGGTGCGCACCGGTGCCGATAAAGCAGAAGTCTGTGCTGGTTTTAATGTCAAACAGTTACCCGGCGCTCTGAAATGGCTTGAAGAGCATGAATTGACAGACGATGATGAAGTATTGATTAGGCGAGTTATATCCTCTGAGGGGCGTTCTAAAGCCTTTGTTAATGGCACACCCGTACCCTTGCAACAATTAAAACATCTTGGACAATTTTTATTGAGTATTCATGGGCAACACGCCCATCAACAAATTTTAAAAAGTGACCATCAACGGCATTTACTCGATCAATACGCAGAACATGACACCTTATTGTCCAAAGTTGCAGATGCTTATCACACACTGAGAACCCAACGACAACATTATCAAAGTTTAGTAGAAGGTCAGCAGCAACGTGAAGATCGCAGTCAGTTACTGTCTTATCAAATTCAGGAACTAGACGAATATGCCTTAGCAGAAGACGAATTTATCTCACTAGAAGTCGAGCATAAAAAACTCAGTAACAGCCAAACCTTGCTAGAACAAAGCCAAATTAGTTTTCACCAGCTTTACGAGGCAGAAGACTTTAATGCCTTGTCGGCAGTGCAAAGCAGTGTTGACCGCTTAACTGAATTACAACAGCATGATCCTAGTCTTGCACCTATTGTGACTATGTTAGCTGAGGCCTGCATTCAAATAGACGAAGCGGCAAACGAATTAAGAGCATATACCGAACAGCTTGAAATTGACCCTATGCGTATGCAAAACGTCGAAGCGCGTTACTCTCAAGCATTAGATTTATCCAGAAAACATAATGTTCAACCGGAGGCGTTATATGAGTTTCATCAACAACTCACCACTGAATTTAGTGAGTTAGTCAAAGACGACTCATTGTTAGAAGAATTAAAGGCTCAGCTATGGGCGCTAGAACAACACTATTATCAGGTAGCCAACAAACTCAGCCTATCAAGGCAAAAAGCAGCCAAATCATTCGCTAAACAAGTCGAACAGCATATTCATCAAATGAACATGGCTGATGCGGTGTTTAAAATACATGTTGAACATCAGACTCAGGGCACACCTAACAAATTGGGCTTAGACTCGGTGCAGTTTGTGGTGTCGACCAACAAAGGCCAAGCCTTGGACAACCTTGAAAAAGTCGTATCGGGCGGAGAATTGTCTCGCATAGGATTGGCCATTCAAGTGATTAGCTCTAAAAATAACGATATTGCCACCATGGTTTTTGATGAAGTTGACAGCGGCATCAGTGGTTCAACAGCATCAGTGGTAGGCCAGTTATTACGTAAGTTAGGTGAAAGTGCCCAAGTCATTTGTGTGACTCACCTACCCCAAGTGGCGGCCCGCGCCCACAATCAAATGTTTGTCACTAAGTTCAGTGACAAAAAAACCACTGAAACCCATATGATTTGTTTGCAAGAAAGTGAACGAATTGAAGAGTTAGCACGTCTATTAGCAGGAGACACGCTTACCGATTCAGCCATAGCGAATGCCAGAGAATTACTACAGATCAGTAATTCATAACAATTAGGCATTGATTGCGCTAACGCGGCTGGGTTAGGATGCTTCGCTAAATAAGTGTGAGTTACTCTTACATTTACCTTTTTCGCTGTTTACATGCTGAGATATTGAGTAACAATGAAGTTTAAGAATTTACTGGTTATATTAACCACCACTATCATGTTATCAGCCTGTGCTGATTGGATTTTCCGAATTGATGTACCTCAGGGTAACTTTTTGGATGAAAAAGACGTTAAAAAACTTAGAATTGATATGACCAAAGAACAGGTTATATTTGTACTGGGTAAACCTGTTTTAGAAGATGCATTCGATCACGATACTTGGTACTACCTTTACCAAATGAAACGCGGCATGAAACAGCGTGGTGCAGACTTTCGCAAAGATCTCACTATTAAGTTTGTTGATGATAAGGTCACTGAAGTCACAGGCGATTTTGAATTGTCAGAAGAATTTAACATCCCCTTAGATCAATAGGTCGTTTTCTATTTAACCTGAACTCGGGTTATTTAATATCTTCCGATGAGTTCCATCGGAAGATATCTCTTATACACTTTTTGATTTTAACCTCAAATGCACTGTCACTTCTTCTCGGTTGTGATACAGGTGTTTGGCTTGTAATAGATACTTCCCTACTTGGTTAGCTTGCATGACCTCTTCAATAATCCCTAACGCGCCCTGAACCGACTCATAACGTTTCTTCATGGGTAATTTAAGATTGAACATCGCCTCTTGACAACGGCCATCCGCCACCCAGTTCGCCATGAGTTTTGCTACTTTTTGAGGTTGCTCAATCATGTCACAGACTAACCAGTAAACATTTTTCTTCTTAGGCTGAAATTTAAACCCATCTTCTGGGCAATAGGTCACCTGCCCCGTTTCCATAAGCCCTGCATCCATAGCACCATTATCAACAGCTTGCACAAACATACCTCGCTGTACCAGTTGATAGGTCCATCCTCCTGGGCAAGCACCTAGGTCAACGGCATAGAGTCCCCCCTGCAGGCGCACGTCATGTTCTTCTTTAGGAATAAAAGTCTGAAAGGCTTCATCAAGTTTTAAGGTGGAACGACTTGGCGCATCATGAGGGAACTTCAAACGTAAAATACCTAATGCCAAAGGAGAATTATTATGTGTAAATGAATAACCAATATAGGCCTTATCCGTTTTTGTGAAAAACACATGTAAGACAGGTTTTTTATTATTATCTTTAGTCGTTAGCCTGTTCTTTTTACGCAAAGCTTGCCTAAAGGGTACGCTTATCTTTCTACAAAATTTCGATAACTCTCTGCCATCGGTTGTGTCGGCATATTCAACCCGTAACTCACCGCATAACGGAAAACCTTCACAAGCTTCTAAAAGTGGCCCAATACGATCCGCCACGTCCATATCATCGATCACATGTTGACAAGCAAATTGCTGGCGGGCAAAAATCAGCTTGTTGAACACTAATTTGTTCGCTAATAACTCAGCATGCTCTTCTTGATAACAGGTAAATAAAACAAAACCACTGTTGGCTGTGGTTTTTGAATAACCAAACACATCCCATTGACTGGCTTTCTCTTGTACTTCATTTGCCACATCGTTCTCAAACCCACTGCGGCAATACAATAATAATCCGGCCATGGTTTAATTCGCTCCTTTTAAGGTCGCTACTATCAGCAAAGCCCAACCAATAATGAAACAGACACCTCCTAGGGGGGTCACAGGGCCAAACCATTTTATTTGGGTGAGCGCCAACATATACAAACTGCCACTAAACAAAATAATCCCTGCAAACATAAAACCTGCACTGTAAATCAACAATGATTGAGGCATTTGGCGATACAAAATGACGAGTAAAATGAGGGCAAGGCTATGATACATCTGATACTGGACACCTGTTTGAAAGGTGTTTAATAAGGTGTCGGATAACTTAGTTTTTAGGCCATGGGCTGCAAAGGCCCCCAACACCACCGACAGCAAGGCACTGAATGCTGCGCAACTTAATACAATTTTAATCACAATTTTTCTCACGGTAGAACCAACAGGTTAGCGACAGTTAATCATTCATCTGACAGCAATAGTACCAAAAATAAGCGAGCTAAGCTGGATTAGTCAGTCCTCAATCTTAGATTCAACAAGCACTAGTCACGACCCATTCTAATTGTTGCGTGATTACAATCAGCCGCCATCCCCCCCACAACTTCTATTTATTCACCTACATGTAAAAGTAAAAGCATTGCGATCACAAAGGACAAACAGAACACACAAAGATCAATCTGCCAGTGTAGTAGCAAAATCAGAAATAATGCTCAGAGCGCGAACAGGAAAAAGTATACCAGCCCATTGGGCCCTTGATGAACACGGACAACCGACAACGGATCCTAATCTTGCCTTAAAAGGTTCAATGGCTCCATCAGGCGGGTACAAAGGATTTGGAATTGGTCTATTAGTGGAAATACTTGCTTCCTGTTTATCAGGAGCAGTACTAAGTAAGGATGCTAGCCCATTCTCAGGGACGAAAGGTGGACCCCCAAGCACAGGTCAATGTTTCATTGCTTTGGACCCCGGTGCATATTCTGGCGATACCTTTATTGAGAGAATAAATACGCTAGCCACCGCCATTTCAGTTCAAGAAGGCGCCCATTTACCGGGTTCTAAAGGCCAAGTTAATCGTGAACGCATCGCCAATGAAGGTGTTATGGTCAATCAAGAGCTCTTGGATAAAATCAATAGCTACAAAAAATGTAAATCAAGCCAAGGGAGATCTTTTACCTACTTGCAGTATAGGTAGAATAAAACGTCATTTTTCAAAAAATGAAATTTTATCTTGTATATCGATTTCTCTTTTATAGTAATAATGTCCCGCTTGGTACTGTCAAGTTATCGAGATCGAATGAATTGAATGGCCGTTTGACTACCTATGCCAAATTTTGGACATAACTCACCCTGTTCCATTCAACGAACGATCTGTCACGGAAGCTAAGTGTAAATCTATGATAAAGCCACACGGCGTGACTGATAATTTGGGATGGATAGCGATATCAGGTATTAATATTGATGTTTTTCATGCACTGAATAATCAGATCAGCTTGCAAGAACATACCGCGTAGAAATTAGCTGGACTGGCATCCTACATAATTCCTTTTGTTGTTTGTAAAAGCACAAAGTTAAGAATGGGTATCGATGCTATTTTAAAAATAATACGCTCAGCACAACATAATGTCGCCAGATAGCTGTTCAGAGGAAGGCGATGAGTAAAACGACAGAAATAACTGGGGGCGTAGTAAAGTTAATTTTTCGCTCTAAAAACCCTAACGTCAAAAGTCGGTTATTGGCACATTAGAGCCTCTCAGTTTTAGCTCCTTTGCCCAATAATAACTATATCTTACCTATTTTCCCCTGTGAACTCTGTGGTGAAAATTCTTTTTTAGCGACAGATTAAGTCCAGAGCGAGTAAAGTTAAGTCTATTCAGATATGCGATTTAATAAATTCAGCAGTCTGGGTAATCGCTAGATTGATATGACCATCAAGAGAATAGCCAGAGGTCTTACGCGGTTTAAAACTATGATCGCCATCTGGTAAATAACTAACTTGAACCTGTGCAGATAAATCATAGGTAGCAATGTCTTCACGTGTGCCAAAAGTGTCGCGCTCACCTTGCAAAATCAATACGGGCTTATTCATTGCTAATAAATGTTCTGTGCGTAATTTTTCGGGTTTACCCGGCGGATGAAAAGGGTATCCCATACAGATACAGCCTAATGCAGTCGACTCTTGCAATAACATACTGGCCATTCTGCCACCCATAGACTTGCCACCAACAAAGATGGGTAACCTGTCGTCAATCTCACTTAGTACCATTTTAAAGTGAAGCAGTAATTTATCGGCTCTGTCGGGTGGTCGCCTTTTACCCAAATCCTCAGCCAATTGCATATAAGCAAAATTAAAGCGCACTACATTAATATTGTGTTTAGCTAGCCCTTCGGCCACTAACTGCATAAATTCACTATTTTGCCCAGCACCCGCGCCGTGTGCAAAAACAAACGTCGCTATCGGGTTATGAGCTTTGTTAACTAAAGTCTTGATCATCTTGCTCTTCTTTTACTTGTGCCAATAACCATTCTCGAAATGCAGTGATTTTACCTAAATCAGTCTGAGACTGGTGGCAAACTAAATAATAAGCACTTTTAGTGATTAACTTTTCCTCAAACGGACAGATTAATCGTCCCGCCTCAATTTCTGGTCTGGCTAAAAAACTGTAACCAAGCGCGATCCCTTGCCCTAAAGCCGCCACTTGTTGAACTAACAACGAATGGCTAAAAATGGGGCCATGATTAACATTCACCCCCAATACGTTGAAATGTCGTATCCACTCCTGCCAAGCATCTCTAGAGGAGTCATGCAATAACGTATGTTGTGAGAGATCGTCCAACTGCTTTAGAGGTTTACCCCCTTGGATCAATAGCGGGGAGCACATAGGCGTGAGATATTCGGTATGTAACTTATCAGCTGCTAGACCTGACCACTTGCCCTTGCCAAAATAAATAGCCACATCCACATCATCGGTTAAAAATCCCTCATCACCGTCTACCGCTTTTATCCGCAGATCGATATCTGGATTTAACTGGCTAAATTTGCTGATCCTAGGCACTAACCACTGTATCGCAAAACTTGTTTGCAGCGCGACGGTAATGGCTCCCTTCCCCCCTTTTGCCACTAATCGCTGAGTTGCATCATTTAGCGACTGAAAAATTTCTTTTAATTCAAAGTAGTAACTCTGTCCTTCTTCAGTCAAAAACAACGCACGATTTTTGCGCACAAAAAGTTTCATGGATAAAAACTCTTCTAATGCTTTTATTTGATGACTAACAGCGGCTTGAGTAACAAAAAGTTCATCTGCGGCGCGGGTAAAGCTGAGATGCCTAGCAGCCACTTCAAAAGCTTTAAGGGAATTTAGAGGAGGTAATCTGCGGTTCATGGGTATGCAGTCAACTAATGATATATCAGCCATCATTAAAGCATTAGTTTTTCTAACCTACAAGTATAGAAAAAGTCATTTTATTAGGTTTCATCATAAGTATACAATTCACTTTGTGGTAAATATTTATTGTTTTAAAACAACAAATAACAATCACAAAGCAGATTTAATATACAAAAAAACACTTGTTATTTTACATTACTAAACTAAAGGTTAACAAAATGAAAACAACTTATACAATAGTCGCGATTTTAGTCTCTGCACTTTTTACTCACACTGCTACAGCAGAACTGAATTCTAATCGTTCTACTATGCAAATTGAAAGTACAATTGGCATCAACATTGAAACTGAAATAGTCAATAATATCAATGCTATGATTGCAAATATTCACGTTCCGGTCATTAAAGCAGATGTTGTCAAACAACTGAATATCGACACAGTTCAATCAAAAACAAATAAAATAGTGATAAATTTAGGTAAGACACTACCAGAATTCAAATTCAAAGTAGTCATCGCAGAATAATTTTACGTTTAAATTTGTTTGTTAACACCTATTAGTCAGTTATCGCTGTGCGGGGCACACTATGAGAGGCACCTTACGCTAAGTCCGCCGTAAAAAGCCAAATAAGCCTAGTACAGCAAAACTGACCACATCCTTCACTCACATTTATGCATTAGTCAGCACTCGTATCAAGTGGCGCAAAGCCTTTAACCAATTCATCCAATGCTTTGATTTGTTGTAAATACGGTTCTAATTTATCTAAAGCCAAGGCACAGGGTCCGTCACATTTAGCTTGATTAGGATTGGGATGTGCTTCAATAAATAACCCCGCTAACCCTAAAGCCATGCCGCTTCTGGCAAGCTGTGCCGCTTGAGCACGACGACCATCAGCTGATTCAGTCCGCCCTCCGGGTTTTTGCAAAGCATGGGTAGCGTCGAAAATAACAGGTGCATAAGCTTTCATTTCATCCATTGCCAACATATCCACCACTAGGTTGTTATAACCGTAACAAGAGCCGCGTTCACACAAGATAATTTTATTATTACCCGCCTCACCAAATTTACTGATGATATGACGCATTTCATGAGCAGCCAAAAATTGTGGTTTTTTAACATTAATGATGGCGCCAGTTTTTGCCATAGCGACGACCAAATCAGTTTGGCGAGCTAAGAATGCAGGTAATTGGATCACGTCAACGACTTCGGCCACAGGTGCCGCTTGGTGAGACTCGTGAACATCGGTTATCAAAGGCACATCAAAAGTGTGTTTTATTTCTTCAAATATTTTTAGCCCCTCTTCCATTCCTGGGCCACGATAAGAATGAACAGATGAACGATTAGCTTTATCAAACGAAGCTTTAAACACATAAGGAATACCAAGCCTTTGGGTGACTTCTTTATAATGTTCGGCAATACGCATTGCCATATCACGAGATTCCAACACATTCATGCCGCCAAAAAGCACAAAAGGTTTGTCATTAGCCACTTCAATATTTCCAATGGCAAGTTTCTGTAAATTTTGTTTAGTTTGCATAGAGAGGTTTTAATATGTTCAAGTTTGTCTTAGTGAATAGCATACCAAGCTAAGCCATTTGTGGATATCTGAAAAATACCAGCGACCGTTAATTTTGCTTTATGGACTGGCTATTCAATTATTCATGCTTTACTGAGCATTTATGCGGATAAATTTCGGGTAAAAGTGGCGATTAGGTCAAATAACCCGTAACATGATTTGTCCGATTTTAGTGGCTTGATTAAGACGTCATGTCTTTTAAGTCCCAGCACAAAATGATTGCCAAAGGTAAATACGATCCGCTATGACAAAAAAGTTATTTATTAAAACCTGGGGTTGCCAAATGAACGAGTATGACTCGGATAAAATGGCCGACCTGTTGAACTCGACACATGGTTATCAAGCCACAGACACAGCTGAAGACGCGGATATCATATTGCTGAATACCTGCTCAATTCGTGAGAAAGCGCAAGAAAAAGTATTTCATCAATTAGGCCGCTGGAAAAACCTAAAGAAAGACAAACCTGATCTCATTATTGGTGTAGGCGGATGCGTGGCATCACAAGAAGGTAAAACCATTCGTAAACGCGCGCCTTTTGTTGACCTTGTTTTTGGCCCACAGACGTTGCATCGCTTACCAGAAATGATCAATCAAATTAAAGGTGGTAGTAAGTCTGTCATCGATATCAGTTTTCCAGAAATTGAAAAGTTTGATCGTCTACCCGAGCCCAAGGCAGATGGACCAAGTGCGTTTGTATCCATTATGGAAGGGTGTTCTAAATACTGTACTTTTTGCGTAGTGCCTTACACTCGTGGCGAAGAAGTCAGTCGCCCAGTAGATGACGTATTACTAGAAATTGCTCAGTTGGCTGAACAAGGCGTACGTGAAGTCAATATGTTGGGCCAAAACGTGAACGCATTTCGCGGCCCGAATTACGACGGCAGCATTTGCACGTTTGCTGAGTTATTAGAATTAGTCGCATCTATCAATGGTATTGACCGAATTCGATATACTACCTCTCATCCAGTAGAGTTTACTGACGATATTATCGATGCTTACGCACAAATTCCTGAACTGGTCGATCACTTACATCTACCGGTACAATCTGGTGCAGATCGTATTTTAAACTTGATGAAGCGAGGTCATACTGCGATTGAGTATAAATCTAAAGTGAGGAAGCTTAAAAAAATACGTCCTAACTTGAGCATGTCATCTGATTTTATTATCGGTTTCCCCGGCGAAACTAATGCTGATTTTGAAGCCACTATGAACTTAATCCAAGCCATGGACTTCGACTTGAGTTTTAGTTTTATTTATAGCGCTCGCCCCGGCACACCAGCCGCTGACTTACCTGACGATGTAACTGAAGAGACCAAAAAACAACGTTTAAGTTTGTTGCAACAACGTATCACCCAACAGGCATTACGCATTGCACGTAACATGGTAGATACCGAGCAACGTATTTTGGTGGAGGGTCCAAGTAAGAAAAATCCAATGGAGTTGTCAGGACGAACAGAAAACAATCGCGTGGTGAACTTTGAAGGTACGCCAAAAATGATTGGTCATTTTGTTGATGTTAAAATAACAGATGTGTTCGCCAATTCATTAAGAGGTCATGTGATCAGAACCGAAGATCAAATGGAGTTACGTAACGAATTGGCACCACACACTATATTAACTAAAAATCCTAATAAAGTTGACGACTTAGGTGTCGGTCATGTTGCCGTCGTTTAGTCGGTATCACCAACAAACTTATACAGCAAAGAGAGTAACCATTTGAGTAACCTTGTAAGCAGTGAAATTGTTTTAGAGCCCTCAGATCACAAGCGTTTATCCAGCTTGTGTGGGCCACTGGATGACAATATCAAACAAATTGAACGCCGCTTGGGCGTAGAAATCACTTATCGTAACAACGAATTTAAAGTGACGGGGCAATCGCAACAGTCCAACGGTGCAGCAGAGCTACTCAAGTTATTATATATGGAAACTCAGCCAATCCGCGGCGTGATCCCAGATATAGAACCCAACAAAGTACATTTAGCCATTCAAGAAGCAAATTGTTTGGAGCGTGCCGAAGCCGGTCAATATGGTAAGGAAGTCCATATCAAAACCAAACGTGGGGTGATCAAACCTCGTAATCCCAATCAGTCTCAGTATGTGAGTAATATCATTAATCACGATATTAGTTTTGGTATAGGTCCTGCAGGTACCGGTAAAACCTATTTAGCCGTTGCTTGTGCAGTAGATGCGTTAGAACGTCAGGAAGTGCGCCGTATATTATTGACCCGCCCTGCAGTAGAAGCCGGTGAAAAATTAGGCTTTTTACCTGGTGACTTATCACAAAAAGTCGATCCTTATCTGCGCCCCTTATACGATGCATTATTTGAAATGCTTGGCTTTGAAAAAGTTGAAAAATTAATCGAACGCAGTGTGATTGAAGTGGCGCCTTTGGCCTATATGCGTGGCCGTACCTTAAATGATGCTTTTATTATTTTGGATGAAGGACAAAACACTACAGTCGAACAAATGAAAATGTTCTTAACCCGTATTGGTTTTAATTCTCAGGCGGTGATCACGGGCGATATTACCCAAGTTGATTTACCTCGTGGTGTACGTTCAGGTTTGCGCCACAGCATAGAAGTATTAAAGGATGTGAATGACATTTCCTTTAACTTTTTTAGTGCTAATGATGTCGTTCGTCATCCTGTTGTAGGACGTATCGTTATGGCTTACGAAGAATATGAAGGCAAACAAGAAAAAGAACGACTAGAAAAAAAAACACAACAAGAAGCACTTTCCAGTGAAACCTTAGCCAATAAACATGAAAATCCCGCTAAATGAAAAACCTGTGAGCGCCATTCTAGACTTACAACTTGTCAGTGATTGCCCTGATATTCCTACACAACAGGATATTCAATTATGGCTAGACACCTTATTGTCTTATCAGCAACTTGATAATAAAGAAATCACTGTGCGTATTGTTGACGATGCAGAAATTCATCAGCTTAATCAACAATATCGAGACAAAGACAAGGCAACTAACGTGCTGTCCTTTCCTTTTGAAATGCCTGAACTAGTTTTACCTGATGGTGTACATTTAGATGAATCGATGTCTAATTTTTTAGGGGATATTGTGATTTGCGCACAAGTCGTCAAACAAGAATCAAAGCAACAAAACAAGATGATAGGTCACCACTGGGCACATATGTTGATACATGGCACCTTGCATTTGCTTGGTTATGACCACATTAAAGAGCGTGATGCACAAGAAATGGAAGGTATTGAAATCGCTATATTACAAAAATTAGCCATTGACGACCCCTACCAAAATCATTAATGATACATTTTGAATAATTCATAACGTTTTAAAGCTTTACTAAAACTAACCTAAATAACGAGATCATGAGCGAAGATAACCCCCCATCTACAAGCGGTTCTGCCAACAAAGGCTGGATTGAGAAAATAGTCCAGTCTTTTACGGCAGAGCCGAAAAATAAAGAAGAGTTGTTTGAGGTCATTACTGATGCGGAGCAACGAGAGGTCATTAACCCTGAAACCAAAGCAATGATTGAAGGGGTAATGGAAGTCAGTGAAATGCGTGTCCGAGAAATAATGATCCCAAGAGCTCAAATGCGCACCATTGAAATTGACCAAACGGTAGAAGAGTTTCTACCTATCCTCCTTGACTCTTCCCATTCCCGCTTTCCTGTTATTAATGAAGACAAAGATCATATTGAAGGCATTTTGCTAGCTAAAGACCTACTTGAGTACGCCTTTAAGCCAGCCAAAAAGTTAGAACTAAAGAATATTCTGCGCCCAGCTGTCATCGTTCCTGAAAGTAAACGTGTCGATGTACTACTCAAAGAATTTCAACAAAAACGTTATCACATGGCCATAGTAGTTGATGAGTATGGTGGCGTGTCAGGATTAGTGACTATTGAAGATATCCTTGAACTGATAGTCGGTGAAATTGAAGACGAACATGATGTGGAAGAAAACGAGAACGATGGTATTCGGCCACTGAATAAATACACTTACTCGGTTAAAGCCCTCACATCATTAGAATATTTCAATAAGTTTTTCGAAACCAAATTTGATGAAGAAGAAGCAGATACTATAGGTGGCATTGTATTAAAAGCGTTTGGTCATATGCCAGAGCGCGATGAAAACGTCACCATTGATGAGATTAAATTTAAAGTGACTAACTCAGATAAAAGACGCCTATTGCAGTTAAAAGTGACTTTACCAGAAACGGAAGAATAGCTCTGAGTATCATAGACAAAGGGCGTGATATGTCATTCTCTTTAAAAATGCTTTTAGCTTCTCTTTTAGGCGCGTTGCTTACCTTGACTTATGCACCATTTTCATTTTGGTTTGTGACCTTCTTAAGTCTCACAGTCTTTATTTACTTACTCAGTAACGCCTTGCCCAAACAAGGTTTTAAACTAGGTTTTGCCTTTGGTTTAGGCTGGTTCGGTGCAGGTGTAAGTTGGGTGCATGTGAGCATCGCTGATTTTGGTGGGATCCCACTGATTGGCTCTATTACTTTAATGTTGCTGCTAAGCGCATATCTAGCCTTATTCCCTGCTCTAAGTTGTTATCTCCTCACAAAGTACTTTTCCCGTAACCTATGGCCTCTTGCCCTACCCTTTATTTGGCTCGTTATTGAGTGGCTAAGAAGTTGGTTCTTAACGGGTTTTCCATGGCTTTCATTAGGTTATAGCCAAATACAAGGCCCCCTTGCAGGATGGTTCCCAGTCATTGGCGAGTTTGGTGTTTCAGCTTTGATAGTTCTCATTAGCACGGCACTTGCTATATGGTTAGCCCATAAGAAATGGCTTCCTAGTCTCATGGTTGTCACAGTGCTCTTTGTTTCTGGAGTAGCGTTAAACCAATATCAATGGGCAAAACCAAGGGGTGAAACTGCCCGTATTGCAATGGTCCAAGGCAATATAGAACAAGCCCTGCGATGGACACCAGAGCAAGATCAGCCAACCATGGACAAATACAAAAACATGACGGCTGATCATTGGCACAATGACGTGGTTATCTGGCCAGAGGCCGCCATCCCTAAACTTGAACCACTAGCCGCAGACTATATTAGTGAAATGGATAACTTAGCTGCACAATCCAACACAGGTCTCATCACGGGTATTGTTAACTACAACTTTGAAACACGAGAAGCCTACAACAACTTAATTGGTTTAGGACAAAAACATCCAGATGCTACAAATAAGGACACCAAGGAACAAGGGCACTACCGTTATTTTCATGCTAATCGTTTTGCTAAACACCACTTGCTGCCGATAGGCGAATTTATTCCATTAGAAAACTGGATACGTGGTTTAGCACCTATATTTGATTTGCCTATGTCATCCTTTAGTCGTGGTGATTATCAACAAGCTAATTTAGAGGCAAAAGGTTACCACTTTGCCCCAGCAATTTGCTTCGAAATTGCTTTTCCCAGGCAGATATCCGCCAACCTATACTACAACACTGACTTTATTATCACTGTTAGTAATGATGCTTGGTTTGGTGGCTCCCATGGCCCAGCCCAACACTTAGAAATTGCCCAAGCACGGGCCAAAGAATTCGGTTTACCTGTGTTACGTGCCACCAATAACGGCATCACCGCTTTTATCGATCACCGAGGTCACATTCAAAGCAGATTACCCCAGTTCGAAGCTGCGGTGCTCAGCGACAATATTCAACAAGTTAAGGGCTACACCCCATACCGCTCCTTTGGTGATTGGCCAATTTGGTGTGTGTCTTTTGTGATTTTCGCTTTTGCTAGCTGGAACCAAAAAAAATCAAAGGAAAACTAAATTAGCTCGCAAACCCGTGATCCTAATTTTATAATCCGCCCCGCTATTGTTAAAGATACTGCACTTATTTTAACTTTTATTAAAGAGCTGGCCGATTATGAAAAGTTATTACATGAAGTCGTTGCAGACGAAGCCTCGCTCAAAGAAAGTCTATTCGGCGAGACACCACATGCCAAAGTAGTAATTGGAGAATATGACGGTACACCTGTGTCCTTTGCGTTGTACTTCCATAATTTCTCAACCTTTCTTGGTCGACCTGGTATTTATTTAGAAGACTTGTACGTGCAGCCCCATTTTCGTGGAAAAGGGTTAGGTAAAATACTTTTAGGCTATTTAGCGTCCCTTGCCATAGAGCTAAGCTGTGGGCGTTTAGAATGGTGGGTATTAGACTGGAATAAACCCGCCATCGATTTCTATCAATCTTTAGGTGCACAACCTATGGACGAATGGACGGTAAATCGAGTGACAGGTGAAGCATTGGATAAACTTGCTGCACAACTATAGTTTTAAGTTATGAAGCCATCAACAGAACACACAACTGAATAAACCTTAGTAGCGCCGGCTTCCAAAATAAGCTATTAGCACTGTATTCAACTAAGCTTCGCCCCCTCTTCCCTATCATCATAGAATTGAAGAAAGTGTTTAAGGCTATATTTTACTTAACAATAAACATTTACATGCTTCTCCACTTTGTTCAGGCATGAACTAAACTGTATATGAAAATGAACAGTTTAAGGGAGTTCGAGCATGAACACGCCAGAAGCCAGTTTTTTAACGTGGCAACAGCCATTCAGAACGAATAAAGATTGTCTCCAGTATCTGAAGGATATGAAGTGGCCAAATGG
>Ga0307488_10002346_pt1 | contig 16049 bp, 14 predicted proteins | sample SB02metaG_FD_202248 | JGI IMG/M metagenome (GOLD analysis project Ga0307488, IMG submission 202248) | Sea-ice brine microbial communities from Beaufort Sea near Barrow, Alaska, United States - SB 0.2 | ecosystem: Environmental > Aquatic > Marine > Coastal | place: USA: Alaska | collected... | reverse complement strand
AAAGTGTTAATTTTAATCAGTTAAGGCGCGTGATCAGTAAACAAGTGCATTATTTTGACCATCCGCTTTTTGGTATGATAGTGCGCATTAACCGTTATCGTTGGCCAGAAATAGAACAAGAGCAAGAGCAAGAGCAAGAACAAGAACAAGAATAAGAAACCGACATAATCAACAGTGGACTCTGAATAATAGCTTTGATTTAATTTGAGTCCCCTATCAAGCGTTGCTCTAGTTATGTAAAGCAGGTCTAAGCTAATTATTGCCAAAGCAGTGTTATCTTAACAACAGAGTACAAAAAAGCCGTCACGTAGACGGCTTTTTTGGTTATCGACAATCTTTATTCAATTAAAATGCGTAATTTAACCGCGCATAGTAATAACCACCTTGCCAATCAACAATATTAGCAGACCAGTAAATAGCGCCACAACACATGTCGCCTTCATCCTCGTCTGGGTAAGTGTCTAATATATTACGGGCACCAGCAGAAACGCTCAAACTATCACTGACTTGATACATCACTTCCATGTCAAACAACACGCTAGCATCGTACTCTTGGATGTTGGTACCGGCTGAATTAGTGGCGTTTTCATAAGCACCATATACGTTTGCCCTCACCAATAAAGTCAACATATCAAAATCATGTTTTGCTGAAAGCACACCGCGCCATTCTGGAATAGCATTTTCTAAATCAAATTGATCTTCGCCATTCAAATATTCAGATACTACATCAATGTTTGTATCGATTTCTGTTGAATTATAGTTAACTGAACCGGTTAACAAAGTATCGCCCATTGCATAAGTGGCTACAAAATCAAAACCTGAAGTGGTTGTATCAAATGCATTTTGAAAATAGTTTACACCACCAATAGTATTTGCCCCATCAACTCCCGCAGCATCGAGAGCTAAAAAGTTAATATAAGCATCACCTGATGTCGTATCAGTCGACACAGCTAAGGTTGACACAGCATAAAAACGGTCTTCTAGAGCAATGCTATAAAAATCTAAAGTAATATTCAAATCATCAACATTACCCGTAAAACCTATGGAGTAGTTAACCGATGTTTCTGGTCTTAAAGCTTCTGCACCTAACGCTTGGCCTACAGGACTGATAGCAGGGAATAAACCAGTGGCAACTGGAAATCCGTTGGGCAGTCGAGTCGATACATTCGTTGTTCCTTGTTGACCTGGCGTGGGTGCACGGAAACCCGTCCCCATAGAACCACGCAAATTAAAATCGTCAGTTAAGCTATATTTAAACGCAACTTTTCCTACTAACTCGGAACCAAAATCGGAATAATCTTCATAACGTAACGCACCTTGAACAAATAATGCATCAGAAACATCAGTACTCACATCTATATAAATACCAGCCATGTCACGTTCGTATTTACCTGAGTATTCAGGTGAATAACCAGGAAAACCGTTAGAGCCCACTCCAACCGCGGTGTAAACAGCATCACTACTATCAGAGCAATCCAAGGTTGAGCCGTTTGCAATTACTGCTAAGCCGGCTGCAGTTGCAACATCACTGTCACAAAAACCCCAAGGGTCACCTAAAGAATAAGGTCCTGCAGCATAGGAATCCACATCATTACCTACTAACTCATAGCTTTCTTCCATGTAGGTTAGACCAAAGGCAAACAACACTTCGTTTATCATACCCACATCAAGATTCTGGACAAAATCTGCGGAGAACTGTAATTCCTCGTTAATCAAATCACCTGGGCGAAATGAAGTAGGTGAATCAGGTCCCATAGAAGGATTAATAGTATTTTTGAGAGTATATTGAATCTCATTTGAACCAAAACGACCACTAAAATCATAGGTCATTCCATTAGAAAACTCACCTTCCAAACCACTCAAAATTGACATATCGGTGATGTCACCAAAAAATCTCGGTGTAAAACCACCTGGGAATTTTTCTAAAGGACTATAGAGCCCCCCATCTTCAGTTCGTAAATTTTCAATCGTGCCATTACCAGGATAACGATAATAAAAACTACCATCTCCTTCACTTTCAGAATAGTTACCAAATGCGTAAAACTTCATGCTGTCACTGATTTCATAACCGGAGTTAAAGAAAAGACGCACCGCAGAGTTATTAGGTTGGCCCCAAGGTTGAACGACACTCTCTCCACCTAAGTTGGCAGTACTTAGACCAGCAACATAAGTTTCATCAGAATATCCAGAAAGCGTATTATCGAAACGGCCACCCCCTAAATAATCATCGTTGTTGGGATCTAAGCATGCGTTACCAGTACAGTATTGCACTGAACGCGACGTAGACTTAGTATCAGAATATTCACCTGAAAGACTAAAGAAACCTTTATCACCTAAAGCAAAGCCCATGTTACCAGTCATGGTAATTTGTTCACCATCCCCTTCATAAAACTGCCCTGTGTTAAGGGAGAATGAACCACCTTCGTCATTATCCTTTAATACAAAATTGATTACTCCAGCAATCGCATCTGAACCATACTGAGCGGCGGCACCATCACGAAGCACTTCCACTGCCTTAAGTGCTGAAGCAGGAATAGTAGCTACATCAGGTCCTTGTGTGCCAGAGCCTCCAATCTGCACCAGAGCTGAGCGATGCCGGCGTTTTGAATTAACTAACACTAATGTTTTATCAGTCGGCATACCGCGCAAAGAAGCAGGACGAATAAATGAAGCACCATCGGAAATAGGTTGACGTGTCAAAGAATATGAAGGTACCAACGTTTTTAAAATGTCATTAGTATCTGAAAATGGTACAGACACCAAATCCTCTTCACTAAATACATCCACAGGTACAGGTGAATCTGCAAGGGATCTTGGAGCACCCCTTGAACCTGTCACTACAATTTTTTCAAAGCTGGCATTATTTGTTTTTTCTGCGTCTTGGGCAAGAATGCTCTGTGACACAAATATTAGTCCTGATGTTGCTGCAATTGCAGGCAACGTGCGTCGAATGGATTGACTAAGTTTATGTAGTTTGAGCATATTTAACCTCTTATGGTGACTGTTATGTGTCTTCCTAGAAACTGGGGTTTTTGACGTTTTATTAAACGTTTCACACTCAAGCAGTGAAACGAAATGGACTACGTCAGTGCACTGCACCTTTTTAGTAAGCAATAACACTAATAAACACAGTTTCTTAATCTTAAACAGCAAGACAAATGCCAATCAAAGATATGAATTGTATGGAGTACCACCATACTTTTCTTATGCCCATTGGAGACACCTCTATGACTGACTTCAAACAAGTAGAATGGCACGATACTTGTATTAACAATGATTTAAACGTGAAGCCAATGTCGGCGAAATTTATGGGAAATATAGGTTAAATGCGCATTAATGGCTCGACTGCACAATTATGTTGCGAATCTAAGTTGCTAGGTGTTAGATCCAAATGAATAGCAAACAACTCAGGTACTTTCTAAAAACAGCTGAAAAAGGCAGTATAACTGGTGCTGCAAAAGCAATGGACATGGCCCAGCCAGCTATTAGCCAGCAAATATCAAGCTTGGAGCACGAATTGTCTGTGCAATTATTTGAGCGGGATTTTAGAGGTGTGAGGCTGACGGCAAGTGGAGAAAAATTCTATGTAAGAGCTAAGTCTATTGTGCATCAGATGGGTATAGCTAAAAGTGAAATTATCGATACTCAATCGAATCCGTCAGGTCGAGTATCCATCGGTATGGCGCAAGCTGCATGCAATATACTGGCTATCCCATTGACTCAAGCCATTCAACAAAACTACCCCAATATAGAACTCACCTTAAACTATGGGACTACGGATTTTTTAAACCAATGGCTTAGCAGTGGACAAATTGATTTAGCCATTACCTATGACAACACCCTCGTTGATAAAAATTTTTGTAGTACGCCGCTGATTAAAGAAAATATTTACTTAGTTATCGGAACCGACAAAAAATCTGTTTCATATCCACAACTTATTAAGCTGGATAGTATTGACTTCAAAGAATTAGCTGATGTTGAAATCATCCTGCCACATCAAAACGATCCCTTAGTACAAATGTTAAATCGATATGAAACCCAGACTGGTGTAAAGATCTGGAGAAAACAAAATTTTGGTTTGTTAATGACAAATTTGCGTTATGTTGCCGATGGTTTAGGAATGACGATCCTACCATCCTCGGCAATCTTTCATTTAGAGAAAACAAAACAATTAAAGGCAATTTCTATTACAAATCCAGCACTTACCCGTGACGTTTTATTACTAAACAATGCAAAAAAAACATCAAGTGTTGCAATGCAAGTTGTTAGTAACAACGTCGTAGCGCTAACTAAGGACGCCCATTCCTTGGGCCACTGGAGAGGAGAACTGCTATTATAGTATTTAACTGTTTACCTTAAGATAAAGCTAAGGTTTGCTCTAATGCCATGGGCAGGGCATTAACATACTTTTGCACGTCGGGGATCATACCCATACTGACCCGAGACCAATTGTTATAATCTTGATAAATCCCTCGGATTAACACATTTTGTTCAGCCATTTTCTGTCGAAAAATTTCTGCATTACCTCGACCTAAATCAACAAAAACAAAGTTAGTTGAAGAAGGAAGTGCTATTAATCCATTTTCCTTGACCACATCTAACACCATTTCGCGCCCTTCAACAATTTTTGACTTAGACATCTTTAAAAATGCTTCATCATTGTAACTGGCAATTGCCGCCGCTAATCCAGCCTGATTCATTGCATATCCACCTAAACTGAAGCGATTAATATTGCTGGTGTTTTCTTCAGATGCCAGCATATAACCGACCCGCATTCCTGCAAGACCGTATATCTTAGAAAATGTCCTAGCGACTATGACGTTATGCCCTTCCCGCACCAGCGATACCATTGAGTTTTTCTCTGGCATGTCTGTCACTTCGTTGTAGGCTTCATCAACCAACACTAATGTTTTCTTAGATGCCTTAATACAAAATTCTCTTAACTTTCCTGCATCCAACAAACTCCCCGTAGGATTATTTGGATTTGTGACATGTACCATCGCCACGTCATCTTCAATCGCTGCATATAAAGCATCTAAGTCGATGCTTAGATCCTGTGTTTTTGCTATCCGCTTGATTTTTGGTGCACCTGTTTTTTGTGGTGCTTTGGCGGTGGTATCCCAAAACAAATCAGGCCCTAGTATTTTCCCTTTTTCGGAAGCAGCGATAGCAGCATAAGACAACACGCCACTAGAGCCAGAGCTTAATGAAACTTGTGTTTGACTTAAGCCATTTTTCTCCGCAATCATATCCACCAAAACCTTATATGGTTCAGCGGCGTAATACGCACCTTTTGCACTTGCTTGCATGATGGCTTTCATTGCATCTGGGCTTGGCCCATAAGGATTCTCATTGGCGTTCAGTTTTGCGATACCCGCAGTTGGACCATAATGGACGACTGGGGCACTATGATGCGCTGCCAGTGAACTACCCGATAAAGATATTAAGCCGCCTGCTGCTAGAGCAGAAGCAGTGGCAAATGACCCTCTTAAAAATAATCGTCTGCTTATATTGTCTGTCATGTGTTTAGTCCTCTATTTTTTGTCTCTAGTGAATGTTTAAAACGCTTTGTAAAACATAGAAATAGATACTGCTATTAGATAAAATCCAAAAATTCGTTTCAAATTTACCTCGTCCAAACTATGTGCCCATTTAACTCCCAGAGGAGCAGTCAGTATAGAGCCAGCGCTAATGGCAAGCAGCGCTGGGATATTGATATAACCAATCGTACCGTAGGGAAGGTCGCTGACGTTGTGTCCCATAAGCAAAAACCCAATTGCACCTGGTAAACCAATAATAAAACCAACACCCGCCGCAGTTGCTACAGATTGATGAACGGTCCGATTACAAATCACCATCGTCATCACCGTAATGGTGCCTCCGCCAATGCCAAGCAATGCCGAAAAGCCACCTAAGAACGATGCTAAACCGGCTTTAAATAGGCCTTTTGGCATGCTCAATGTGTTTGATGTACCAGCGAAAAGTTTAGGAAACAAGAAGTAAATCGAATAAAGTAATACACCAGTGGCAAATACAATAATCAGACTTTCCGAACTTGTTTGTGAAGCAATAAAAAGTCCAATTATCACCCCAAAAACCAACCAAATAGACCAATCTTTTAATACTAGAAAGTCAACCGCTCCCCTTTTCTTGTGTGCCTGAACAGAACGTGCGCTTGAGATAACAATTGATGCCAAAGAAGTGCCAATAGCTACCTTAATAAGTTCACTCGATGATTCAGTAAAAAAAGGAAATACAGCTAATAAAGCAGGTACTACAACAAAACCACCGCCATTTCCAAACAACCCAGCCGTAATACCCGCAATTGCACCCGCTATACATAACGTAGCTACAAACAACAACAGTTCAACTTCCATAACGCCCCTTAGAAAGATTTCAAAAGTTGGGAATACAGAAGAAAGAGCTGTACGTAACATACATAGCAGAATTAATGCCAGCCTTGTTAGGCCTTTAATTATGGGGCATGTAGGTCAACATCTGATTTAAAGCTGCACTAAACTAGATATTTAATGCACAAAATTAATGCATAAATATGTTATTACTTTACTAACAAACAGTTGAAATAATTTAATATTTCAAATAGTGCCAATGCAAGATTGACTCTGCAAAGAAGGGGTAATATAAGTTATGATAAAACCAATAAATATATTCAATATTAAGCCTTCTCTGTCCATAGTTTGAATACTCAGTTTAATAAACTATAGCGTTCAGTGCTGTTGCCACAGGTCAATAAACGTGCGGCTAGGTTTCATTGCTGCCGCGAGTACTGGCATCAATAACGTTAACCTAACTCTATCTAAAACATTTTATAGCGTGCTTAATGTATTTGAATGTTTATTAAGCCATTGCTAAACCGCTGGTAAATTACTAAAGAAATTGATTACAACAAAAAGAGAAGGCACATTACTTAATGTTATCCAATCCCTGTAAAGTTAAGATAGCTAGAGTCAAGCTTAACGAAAAGCCCACTATTGATAGTTCAGTTCACATTAATCAAAAGAATAATAATGAAAATCACTAGACACCACTTTATCTATATCGCCCCCCTGTTAGCGGCTGTACTTTACTTCGTGCTTCGCTCGTCTGGACTTGAATATAAACCAGCAATTGCATCCTCAATTACGTTATTAACCGTCATTTGGTGGGTAACTGAAGCGATACCTATTCCCGCAACATCACTTGTACCGTTTGCACTTTTACCTGTATTTGGAGTGTTAGACCATAAGGTTGTGGCATCATCATTAGGTAGCCACGTTATCCTTTTGCTGATGGGTGCGTTTATGCTTTCCAAGTCCTTAGAAAAAAGCGGTGCCCATGAAAGACTGGCTGTTTACATGGTACGACTTGTAGGTGTTACTAGTGGTCGAAGACTGGTTTTAGGCTTTATGTTAGCTGCAGGCTTTTTAAGTATGTGGATATCTAATACAGCAACCACTTTGATTATGCTACCAATGGCGTTAGCTATTTTAACTCACGTTGATAACAAGAAATTGAAGGTAGCTTTAATACTTGGAATCGCTTACGCAGCCTCCGTCGGTGGCCTTGGAACACTTATCGGAACGCCTCCAAATGTAATATTTGCAGGAATTTACGAAGAACACACAGGTAAAGAATTTGGGTTTCTTGCTTGGATGAAAATAGGTGTACCCGTAGTCCTTTTAGCCATACCAGTAATGGCATTGTGGTTAACTCGTAACGTAAAACTCGAACAGAAAATAGTTTTACCCGTCCTTGGTGAGTGGAGAACAGAAGAGAAACGAACTCTATGGGTATTCGGCCTGACCGCACTTGCTTGGATTACCCGAAGCGAACCTTTTGGTGGTTGGAGTAACGCGCTAGGGATCAATATTGCTGGTGATAGTACCGTAGCGCTACTATCGGTTGTTATTATGTTTATTGTGCCGAATGGAAAAGGCGGAAGATTACTTGATTGGGATACAGCTAAATCAATTCCATGGGGTATGCTTCTATTATTTGCTGGCGGTATTGCAATCGCTAAAGGATTCACTGCTTCAGGGCTGAGTACTATGCTTGGTGATTGGCTCAGTTCGCTGTCAAGCCTCCCCCCAATATTAATGATTTTAACTATTTGCTTGGTTGTTACATATTTAACCGAAATCACCAGTAACACCGCCACTGCAACGCTCTTAATGCCTATATTAGCGGTCGCTGCGATTTCATCAGGTTATGATCCTGTAGTATTTATGATCCCCGCTGCCATGGCTGCAAGTTGCGCCTTTATGCTCCCAGTAGCTACAGCCCCGAATGCGATAGCTTACGGTACGGGTGAGATTGAGATAAAAGATATGGTGAAGGAGGGTGCTCTTTTAAGTTTTATAGTATCGAGTATTGTTGCCATGGTGTGTTATGCATTTCTTATATAAAAACGTAACAACCACTTCCGTTTATGTGATTTTTATAGCGTTGTTTATTACACTTTTGACGCATTTTGTTGCACTAATAATGCACTGGTGAATGAACTCTCTGCCCTATTCAGGCATTTCATAAGAAAACAGAGTACTTATGGCTATTAAGTAAGGTTGTGGCTGATGGCGATTAGTACGACATAAAACAGCAGTCAGAAGCTAATAAAGTCAATTTATGTTTAATTTGCATAAAATTTATCCAATGCTTTACTCGCAATTTGGTAGTCGATAGTCTTTTTCAGACGATAAAAGTCAAATCCAGCTGTCTTTTTGAGGCTTTTAATTCTGTCTGCACTGGTTGTTTGCAAACTCACGTTTGAAGGTAAGCCATCAATCACATTTACAGCCCCGTTTGGATCATTGCAGACCAACACCATGTCACAGCCTGCAGTTATAGCCAGCTCGGCACGGTCTACGATATTGCCCATTTGTACAGCACCCTGCATAGACAAATCGTCAGAAAATACAACCCCGTTAAAATCCAGATCTTGGCGTAAAATCTGTTTGATCCACGTTTGTGAAAAACCTGCAGGTAAATCATCAACATCTGGATAAATAACATGGGCTGGCATTACAGCGTCTAATAATCCCTGTTGGTGAATAGACTTGAAAATAGCCATATCGAGTGCAAAGATATCTTCCCTACTGCGGTGATCTACTGGCATCGCAATATGGGAATCCTCGAGTACATTACCATGTCCGGGGAAATGTTTACCGGTGGCAGACATACCAGCCCGATGCATACCTTTGATAAATTTGCTGGCTAATTGAACAATAATGTCCGGTTGCTGATGAAAACTACGATCCCCAATCACTGCGGATACACCATGAATATCCAGCACTGGTGCAAAACTAATATCGATATCGAAAGCTAATAGTTCTGCTGCCATTAACCACCCAAGTTGTTCACATAAATAGCCTGACTGTTGAATATCCCCATCCGTTTGAAGATGAATACTGCCCATTGCAGGAATGTCACTGAATCCTTGACGAAAGCGCTGCACCCTGCCCCCTTCATGGTCTGTCGCAATTAAAATATCGTTACGCGTAACAGACCTTATGTGCCGTACTAAATCAGAAAGCTGTTTTTGATCGTGATAGTTGCGGCTGAATAAAATAAGCCCGCCAACTAAGGGGTGATCGAGTATATCTATCTCTTCATGTGTCAGTTCAAAGCCTGACACATCTAACATTAATGGCCCCATTAATAAGTGCTCTTCTTTTTATTGGTATACAAATCTAATAAACATACTATAGAGATTAACAAAACCTGCCGTCAATCAAATAATCAAAACGAAAAATATGACTTTCAAACTCTCCCATGGTTATACTCTGTCAAATGGTTATTTATGTTGTTTTCAATGAAGTTTAAAACCGTAGGTTTAATTGGCAAACAGGCACATCAAGGTGCAAATTTGAGTTTCAAGGCCTTAATAGTCTATTTGACTAAACGTGGCTGTCGGATACTAGTCGAAACAAACACTGCACTAAAATTAGATACAAATGGTTTTGAATCTGCAGATATAACTGAAATTGGTAAACAAGCAGACTTAGCCATAGTGGTCGGTGGTGATGGTAATATGCTTGGCGCAGCTCGTGTACTGGCAGAGTATAATTTAGCAGTGGTAGGAGTTAACCGCGGTAACTTAGGTTTTTTGACCGACATCAATCCCGATGATATTGAACCGCAACTAGATAGTATCTTTGAAGGCGATTGCCAAATAGAGCAACGATTTCTTCTAGAAGTTGAAGTCTATCGCGATGGTAAAGTCCAAAGCAAAGACTCTGCGGTAAACGAAGTGGTGATTCACCATGGCAAAGTAGCCCACATGATGGAATTTGAAGTGTATCTGGATGATAACTTTGTGTTCAGTCAGCGCTCTGATGGCTTAATTGTGGCGACGCCAACAGGCTCTACGGCTTATTCGTTATCCGGTGGAGGTCCCATTCTTACCCCTAACTTGGATGCGTTAACCTTAGTACCCATGTTTCCACACACCTTAAGTAGTCGCCCAATAGTGGTAGATGCCAACAGCACAGTAAAATTAAAAGTGTCCCCTGAAAACACTGATAATATGCAAGTCAGTTGTGACAGCCACATTGTGCTAACAGTCTTACCCGGTGACGAAATTGTTATTTGTAAAAATCCGGCAAAACTGTCTCTAATCCACCCCAAAGACTATAATTATTTCAATGTGTTACGCACAAAACTTGGCTGGGGCAGTAAACTTTACTAGTCACCTGCAGTATTTTTTAAAGAGATAACTAGACATTAAGCAAAAGCATGTTTATATTTACAGGTACTGTATATATAAACATGCTTATGTATGTCTTTATTGAGGATTAAAAAATGCTTACCCACTTATCCATTCGTAATTTTGCCATTGTTAAAACACTAGACGTTGATTTTAGTCATGGTATGACCGCCATTACCGGTGAAACAGGTGCAGGTAAGTCGATTTCGGTTGACGCATTAGGCTTATGTTTGGGCGACAGGGCGGACATTAGTATGGTGCGTACCGGCGCCGATAAAGCAGAAGTATGTGCTGGTTTTAATGTCAAGCAGCTACCTGGAGCCATGAAGTGGCTTGAAGAGCACGAACTGACAGACGACGATGAAGTATTGATTAGGCGGGTTATTTCCTCTGAGGGGCGTTCTAAAGCCTTTGTTAATGGTACGCCAGTTCCTTTGCAACAGCTAAAACAACTTGGTCAATTTTTATTGAGTATCCATGGGCAACACGCCCATCAACAAATTTTGAAAAGTGACAATCAACGCAACTTACTTGATCAGTACGCTGAGCATGGCACCTTATTGAGTAACGTGGCAGATGCTTACCAAACTCTTAGAGCTCAACGACAACACTATCAAAATTTATTGGAAGGCCAGCAACAACGCGAAGATCGTAGTCAGTTATTATCCTATCAAATCCAAGAACTTGACGAATATGCCTTAGCAGAAGGGGAATTTGGGTCGCTAGAAGTCGAGCATAAAAGGCTCAGCAACAGCCAAACTTTATTGGAACAAAGCCAAATTAGTTTTCACCAACTTTATGAGGCAGAAGAGTTTAATGCATTATCAGCGGTACAAAACAGTGTAGACCGCTTAACTGAGTTGCAAGAGCACGACCCTAGTCTTGCGCCTATTGTGACAATGTTAACTGAAGCCTGCATTCAAATTGACGAAGCGGCTAACGAATTAAGAGCGTATACCGAACAACTCGAAATCGACCCTATGCGTATGCAAAACGTCGAAGCCCGTTATTCACAGGCCTTAGATTTATCTAGAAAGCATAATGTTCGGCCCGAGGCATTATATGAATTTCATCAACAGCTTACTGGTGAGTTTAGTGAATTAGTTAAAGACGACTCATTGTTAGAAGAATTAAAAATCCAACTATGTGAGTTAGACAAACAATATCACCTAGCTGCCAACAAACTTAGCCTATCAAGGCAAAAAGCCGCTAAGTCCTTCGCTAAACAAGTCGAACAACATATTCACAAAATGAATATGGCTGATGCGGTGTTTAAAATTGAAGTTGAACATCAGGTCCAAGGTACCCCTAACAAACTGGGCTTAGACTCGGTGCAGTTTGTGGTGTCGACCAACAAAGGCCAAGCCTTAGATAATCTTGAAAAAGTCGTATCAGGCGGCGAACTGTCGCGGATTGGCCTAGCTATTCAAGTGATTAGCTCAAGCAATAACGATATCGCCACCATGATTTTTGATGAAGTTGACAGCGGCATCAGTGGTTCAACAGCATCTGTGGTAGGCCAGTTATTACGTAAGCTAGGCGAAACTGCACAAGTGATTTGTGTCACTCATTTACCTCAAGTAGCTGCTCGAGCGCACAATCAAATGTTTGTTACAAAGTTCAGTGACAAAAAAACCACAGAAACTCATATGATTTGTTTACAAGAAAATGAACGAATTGAAGAGTTGGCACGTCTACTAGCAGGAGATACTCTGACCGAATCAGCGATAGCGAATGCCAGAGAATTGCTACAAATCAGTAATTCATAGTAATTAGGCATTGATTGCGCTAACGCGGCTGGGTTAGGATGCTTGGCTAATAAGTGTGAGTTACTCTTGCATTTATCCGTTTTCGCTTTTTTACACGCAGAGATATTGAGTAACAATGAAGTTTAAGAATTTACTGGTTATATTAACCGCCACCATGATGTTGTCAGCCTGTGCTGATTGGATTTTCCGAATTGATGTACCTCAAGGTAACTTTTTGGATGATAAAGACGTTAAAAAGCTTAGAATTGACATGACCAAAGAACAGGTTGTGTATGTGCTAGGTAAACCTGTTTTAGAAGATGCATTTGATCATGATACCTGGTACTACCTATATCAAATGAAACGCGGCATGAAACAACGTGGTGAAGACTTTCGCAAAGACCTGACCATAAAGTTTGTTGATGAGAAGGTAGCTGAAGTAACAGGTGATTTTGAATTATCTGAAGACTTTACTACTCCCCTTGATCAATAAATCATTTCCTATGTGATATCTTCCAATTAACTAATTGGAAGATATCTCTTATCTAGTTTTTATTTAAGCCTCAAATGCACCGTCACTTCTTCTCTGTTGTGATACAGATGCTTTGCTTGCAAAAGGTATTTTCCAGCTTGTTGTGCCTGCATTACCTCTTCAATAATAGCTAAGGCTCCCTGCATAGACTCATAACGTTTTTTCATGGGTAACTTAAGATTAAACATGGCCTCCTTACAGCGGCCATCTGCCACCCAACTAGCCATGAGTTTGGCTACACGATGAGGTTGCTCAATCATATCGCAGACTAACCAGTAAACATTTTTCTTTTTAGGCTGAAATTTAAACCCATCTTCAGGGCAATAGGTCACCTGCCCTGTTTCCATTAATGCAGCATCCATAGCACCATTATCAACTGCTTGCACAAACATGCCTCGCTGTACCAGTTGATAGGTCCATCCTCCTGGGCAAGCACCTAGGTCAACGGCATAGAGTCCCCCCTGCAGGCGCACGTCATGTTCTTCTTTGGGGATAAACGTCTGAAACGCTTCATCCAGCTTCAAGGTAGAACGACTTGGCGCGTCATGGGGGAATTTCAAGCGTAAAATACCTAACGCCAAAGGTGAATTATTATGGGTAAATGAATAACCGATATAGGCCTTATCCGTTTTAGTAAAAAACACATGTAACACAGGCTTTTTGATATTATCCTTGGTAGTCAACTTGTTCTTCTTACGCAGAGCTTGCCTAAAGGGCACGCTTATCTTTCTGCATAATTTTGACAGTTCCCTGCCATCTGTTGTATCGGCATATTCAACCCGTAACTCACCGCATAACGGAAAGCCTTCACAAGCGGCTAAAAGTGGAGTAATACGGTCTGCAACATCCATATCTTCAATCACTTGTTTACAAGCAAATTGCTGACGTGCAAAAATCAACTTGTTGAATATTAGCTTGTTTGCTAATAACTCAGCATGTTCTTCCTCATAACAATTAAATAAAACAAAGCCACTGTTGGCTTTAGTTTTCGCATAACCAAACGCCTCCAATTGGGCGGCTTTCTCTTGCACTTCATTCGCTACATCATTTTCAAAACCACTGCGGCAATACAACAATAATCCAGCCATTAACTCGCTCCTTTTAAAGCTGCAGCTATCAACAATGCCCAACCAACAATAAAACACACCCCGCCAATCGGCGTGATCGGTCCAAACCATTTAATCTGGGTGAGCGCCAACATATACAAACTTCCGCTAAACAAAATAATACCCGCGAACATAAAGCCTGCGCTGTATACCAGCAATGCTTGAGGCATTTGGCGATACAAGATGACTAATAAAATGAGGGCAAGGCTATGATACATCTGATACTGCACACCCGTTTGAAAGGTGTTTAAAAGGTTTTCGGATAGCTTACTTTTAAGGCCATGAGCGGCAAATGCGCCCAAGACCACAGAAAGCATGGCACTAAACGCTGCACAACTTAATACAATTTTAATCACAATTATTCTCATGGTGGAACGAACAGGTTAGTGAAAGTTAATCATTCATCTGACAGCAATAATAGCAAAAACCAGCGAGCTAAGCTGTATTAGTCAGCCATCAATTTTATATTTCACAAGAACTGGTCGCGACCAATTTTAACTGATACTTTTGTATATTCAGCCGCCCCGTCTACTTCTATTAATTTACCTACATTTAAAAGTAAAAGCATTTTAACTACTGACAGCAAAGAGAGCACAGAGAGCACAGAGAAAAAGAAATTTGCGGCTTGGCTGAAAAGATAAATATTTATAACTTCTGAACAATAGCTCCCAATTAAACCTGACTGGCTGCAATGAGCGATCAACGGACTGTCAGGATTTTTTACACATTTTAGCATTTACCAATGTAAGCGGACGATCAGTGTTTTCGCGTTGTTTCAAATATTGGAATATGAATTGAGGTTATATTTTATGCACCATTTGGCTCCTAAGAGCGAATTACAGACAGTCGCGGGCATTCAATCCTATGCCCGCTTTTCACTCATGATAGTCAACATCATGACTGACATCCCATCAAACGCGACCCTTTCACCGCCTTATTAGCAAATCACGGCAAATCAAGCGTTGGCATAGCCCGTGAATGAAAGGCACCACAGACCTGACTCTTTAATCCAAATGATTGTCAAGTTTCTTTACACTTCCATGTATTGGCAACAGGCATAAAAATTCACCACTTTGTTTTATATCAACTTTTATTATTAGGCATAGAAATTGCCTTAAATATCATGATGCGCTTAAGGCACAATGAGCAAAAAATCAAAGGAATTATTAATGTTTAAGAAGTTACTACCAATTTTGTTTTTATTTACTGGTTTTCAGGCGAATGCTGTTTTAATTGGCAATTTGACATACGACGGAACTTATATATCAGGCGACGGACGGACATACGTAGGACTCGATACGATTGCGGGTTTTACTTATCAGGAAACTTTGGACGCCACGCAGGAAATGGGCGGGCTATACGAGGGTTTTCGTATTGCGAACACGGCCGACGCTGATTATTTCATCGGTTCGTTGTTTGGAGCAAATCCTGACAATTGTTCGCTCGTAGACGGCACCGCGAGTGTCGGGCTTTGTGGACAGGTAACAGGCTGGGTCGACGGTATTTTCGGCGGCAATTATAGTTCTACATCCGATTATTTTTTCTTCATCGCGGACGAAGCACCCAATAGCGAGATGGGTCATGTGGTATTCGGGGTCACAGGTTTTATCGGAATGAACGAAGAATCTAATAGTTTTACGGGTTCTGACGATTGGTCTGCGATCGGTGTTAATAAGTATGAACCTATTTCGTGGTTACTCGTGAAGAACACGGTTGTTTCGGCTAACGAACCATCAATCCTTGCTCTTATGGTCTTAGGTATATTCGGTATCGGATTTGCTCGTGAAGACGTTAATCTTAATACCTTGTAGTCCTGCGGCAACCCATCGTTGCCATCGTGTTACATACAAACCTAAGACAGAAGCCATCTCAATCGATGTGGCTTTTTTCATTCTTAGTTTCTCATAAAGCTGCCTGTAGTGTAAAACGTGTTTTGTTACCGTCTTTGCTGCGACGGTTAA
>Ga0307488_10002345_pt1 | contig 16060 bp, 27 predicted proteins | sample SB02metaG_FD_202248 | JGI IMG/M metagenome (GOLD analysis project Ga0307488, IMG submission 202248) | Sea-ice brine microbial communities from Beaufort Sea near Barrow, Alaska, United States - SB 0.2 | ecosystem: Environmental > Aquatic > Marine > Coastal | place: USA: Alaska | collected... | reverse complement strand
TCCATACGGAAAATCTTCAAAAAAACAAGGTGCTAACGATAGACTAGATGAATCTCTAGGATCAAGAAGAGGAAAAGAATCTACTAAATCACAAAGTTATAAATCTAGAAGAGACGAATCTAGAGGAGCTAGTAAGTAATGAACTCATCTAGAATGAATAGACTTGAAGAACTTGGAAGAGTTGATTCTGAAAAAGCTTACACTAAAAAAGGTAAAAGAAATCTTAAAGACGAAAAAAAAAGAGTTGTAAAAGAAATCAAAGGCTATGCTAATGGTGGAATGGTTACAGTTTCTGGTAGAGGCCAAGGTAAAGTTATGCCTGGTAGAAATAAGAAAACTTATATCTGCTAATGGGTGTAGTTGGAATAGCTTTAAGAGGATTTGGATTGTTAAAAAAAGGCAAGAAAGCCTATGACACTATTAAATCTGTTAAAGTTGGAAAAAATTTAAAAAAGAAAAGAGATGTTCAAGATAGTGTAGTTAAAACAAAAGATAAAGTTATGGAATCTTTAGATACAAAAGGTAAACTAAACGTTAGAACTAAAGTTAAACTTTCTGATACTAATAAAGCAGTATCTAAAATTGTAGATAAAAAATAATGAAAAAACTTTGGAATAAAATAATAGACAAACTATTTGGCAAAAGATGCAAATGCAATGATGAAAATGTAATATCAGTAGCAAATGTACAAAACGATGTTAAAGTATGTAAGGTCTGTAAAACAATTCATATTTAAATCATGAAAATGCCTAATACAAAATATGACGGAAGTTATATTAAAGGTAATTTAGGCGGGACTAAAGTTTCAAACCCAAGTTTAAAAAAATATTACGGTAAAATGATTGACGCTCCAGGTTTTAAAGAGGGTGGTACAATTAGAAAAACTACTAAAGGTCCTGGCGCTAATTATAGATCTACTAAGTCTGGTGCTGGAATGACTAATAAAGGTGTTAAAGCATATAGAGCCGCTAATCCTGGATCAAAATTAAAAACAGCAGTAACTGGAGAAGTTAAGGCTGGATCAAAATCTGCAAAAAGACGTAAGTCATATTGTGCAAGATCAGCCGGACAATTAAGAAACTCATCAACTAAAACACAAAACGATCCTAATTCTAGAATTAGACAAGCTAGAAGACGTTGGAAGTGTTAAATGAGAGATTCTAAAGTCCTTGAAACTTTTCTAAAAAACAACTATAAGAAAATCAAAGAAATGAGTCTGTTTAGACTTTTGAAAAAAGAAGTAAATTCAGGAGCTCATGGAACACAAGACTATATAATTAAAAAAGGTCCTAACAAAGATAAGGTGGCAAAAAAATGAGAGAAGCAATATTAACAGCACTAGAAGACAGATACAACGCACAGATATCAGAAGCCGATGCAACACTTAAAATTTACTTAGAAAATTCTGTAGGTATTGGAGAACATCCACAACACATAGATGAAGTAGATAAGTTAATAGAAAAGATTGCAACTGCTGAAGAAAAGTTAACAGTACTGCAACAATTTAAACTGTAAGGAGAGAAAATGGACGACATGACAATAATAACTAAACTACAAAAAAGTTTAGCTGAAAGACTACAAAATATAGGTGATTCAATTCTAGCGGGTGGGGTTGACAATATGGAAAAATACCGTTATGCAGTAGGACAAGCACACGCTATACAATTAACATTACAGGAAATCTCTAACCTGCTAAAACCTAAGGAGCAAAAAGATGAGCAAGGAAACGTTATCGACATCGGAAACGGTAAAGACAGAAACACCCAAAATTAAACTAGCACTTCAAGAAAAATACGAAGAAGAAAATAAAGAAGAAGTTAGAAATATGGGAGAGGCCAAAGAGCCTTTACATCCAGACAATTTAAAAACAGAAACTGTAGATCAGTTGCCAACACCTGTTGGTTATAGAATTTTAGTTTTACCTTTTACACCAAAAGAAAAAACAAAAGGTGGAATTTTATTTTCCCAAGAATCTTTAGATAAAGCAAGGATCGCAACAACATGTGGTTATGTTTTAAAGATGGGAGATTTAGCATACAAGGATAAAGATAAATTTGGTGAGCCTTGGTGCAAAAAAGGAGATTGGGTAATTTTCGCTCGTTATGCGGGATCAAGATTACCAATTGAAGGCGGAGAAGTGCGATTACTTAACGATGATGAAGTTTTAGGAACTGTAGAAAATCCTGAATCTATTCTTCATTTAATTTAACATAGGAAGGAAACTATGCCAGAAGAACAAAAAAAAGCATCTGAAGAATTAGTTAACGTTGGTGAAACAGTCGGCGCTGATATTGATTTTGATGATAAAGGAGAACCGGTAAAACAAGAGGAAGCTGTAGAAGAAACAATTGAAGTAGAACAAGTACCTGAAGATAAAACTTTTGAAAACGAAAGAGAAGTAAAAGTTAAATCTGAAGATAAAGATGAGTTACAAGATTATAGTGATGGCGTTCAAAAACGTATTGCTAAGTTAACTCGTAAAATGAGAGAAGCTGAAAGACAAAGAGAAGAAGCTGTTCATTTTGCTCAAATGACTAAGGCAGAAAAAGATAAATTAGAAACTAAACTTTCTACTTTAGATAAGTCTTATGTTAAAGAATTTGAATCAAGAGTTACTACTAATATGGATGCTGCAAGACAAGCATTAAAAGTATCTATTGAAGCAGGAGATGTTGATGGTCAAGTTGCAGCACAAGAAAATATTGCTAGACTTGCACAAGACGCATCAAGATTAGGAGCTTTAAAAACACTTAACGAAGAAGCACCTAAAAGAGAAAAACCTGTGTATCAAGCACCAACTCCAAGAAGAGCACAATCTGACCCTAAAGCGGAAAATTGGGCTTCTAAAAATACTTGGTTTGGACAAGATTCAGCAATGACTCATACAGCCTTTGATTTACATAAAAAACTTGTAGAAGAAGAAGGATATGACCCTCAATCTGATGAATATTATCAAGAAGTGGACTCAAGAATAAGACTTGAATTCCCCCACAAATTTGATAATATAGACAGTTCAACTACAGAAAGAGCTAAACCAGTTCAAAATGTAGCTTCAGCTAGACGTTCGAGCTCAACAGGACGCAAAAATAAAACTGTGAAACTCTCGCCATCACAGGTAGCAATTGCTAAAAGATTAGGCGTGCCATTAGAAGATTATGCAAAACAATTAAAAATCACGGAAGGAGCATAAAATGAAAAACGAAGATATAAAAACCTCACGTGCGAGTCAAACAAGGGCTAAAACAACAGCTACAAAAACTTGGACTCCACCCTCATCACTCGATGCACCCGAACCACCTGCAGGGTATAGACACAGATGGATAAGAGCTGAAACTATGGGATTCAACGATACGAAAAACATAGCAGCATCTTTAAGAGAAGGATATGAATTAGTGAGAGCTGAAGATTATCCAGATCAAGATTTTCCAACTGAAACCACAGGTAAGTATGCGGGAATTATCGGAGTAGGAGGCTTATTGCTGGCTAAGATACCAGAAGAGATCGCAAAGCAAATTGAAGCTTATTATGATCAGCAGACTAAAGACAAAGATGATGCTATCAACAACGATCTTTTGAAGGACCAGCACCCAAGTATGCCAATCAATAGTGAAAGGCAAACTCGTGTAACTTTTGGTGGTACAAAGAAATAATTATTTAGTAATTTCTAGGTCCAACAAAAATAAAATATAACCCGTACTGGAGGTCCGCAAGGACAGGTACATAAGTAAAGGAAAAAACAAATATGGCAAATGCAAATACTGCTGGATTTGGATTAAGACAGAACATGACAGTTGGAAGTACTCCAGCTACAGGTGGTCAGTCGGAATTCTCAGTTCAGTCACTAAGTACATTACCAAACGCTATGTATAAAGGCGATCCCGTTGGATATCAAACAACTGCTGGAGCTCATGGAGCTACAGTTGGTTTTATTCAGGACATAACATTCAATGCAGCAAATGATGACACCGCTACAGGTGCAGCATGGACTTCTGCGTTAGCACCAGCAGTTGGTGTAATGAATGGTGCTTTCTGGGTAGATAACAATACTTCAACACCAACATGGAGCAATTCAGTTCCAGCTGGTACAGTTGCAGGTGTTGATTACAACACAGGAACAGCTTACATAACAGCGTTCGTAAACACTAACCCCAATCAAGAATATTCAGTAAGAACTTCTGCAACACTAACTCCCGGTTTTACGGAGCAAGGTGCAGCTGAAGCTTACAACTTGATTGATCAACCCGCTTCAGGTCAAATTAACGGTCTATCAGCAGCTACTTTAAGCGCTGGTGCAGTTGTTAATAATGGTCTACTTTTCGTAAACAAATCAGCAGGAACTCCAGGTCAAACTGAAGATGCAGCTGGTTACGATGTAGTATGTTCATTTAATCCTGGCGCGTTTTTATATAACTAATATCGAATAGGAGATAAATAAACATGGCAATATCAAGAGCACAACTAGTTAAAGAACTAGAACCAGGTTTGAATGCACTATTCGGACTTGAATATAAATCGTATGCTAACGAGCATGCTGAAATTTTTGATACAGAATCATCTGACAGAGCTTTTGAAGAAGAAGTAATGTTATCTGGTTTTGCAAATGCAGCAGTTAAACCTGAAGGCCAAGGCGTTCAGTTTGATGATGCACAAGAAACTTTCACAGCACGTTACACTAACGAAACAATCGCATTAGCGTTTGCAATCACAGAAGAAGCTATCGAAGATAACTTGTATGACAGACTTGCGTCTAGATATACAAAAGCGTTAGCAAGATCTATGGCAAACACTAAGCAAGTTAAAGCAGCAGCTGTATTGAACAACGGTTTCAATGCAAACTTTGCTGGTGGTGATGGAGTCGCATTATTTAGCGATGTTCACCCAACTATTGCTGGAACTTTCAGTAATGAGTTAGCAGTTGCTTCTGACTTAAACGAAACTTCATTAGAACAAGCTTTGATTGACATCGCAGCTATGACTGATGAAAGAGGCCTAAAAATTGCGTCTAGAGGAATGAAATTAATTATTCCTTCAGCACTTCAATTTACTGCTGACAGACTTATGAAGTCTGAAGGTAGAACAGGTACTGCAGATAATGACATTAATGCAGTTAAGAATATGGGAATGATTCCTCAAGGTTACACAGTTAACCACTTCTTAACTTCAGCTAAAAAATGGTTCATTAAAACTGATGTACCTAATGGTCTTAAACATTTCGTTAGATCACCTATCAAAACTTCTATGGAAGGCGACTTTGATACTGGTAACGTTAGATACAAAGCTAGAGAAAGATATGTATTTGGATTCTCTGATCCAAGAGGCATATTCGGATCAGACGCAGTATAATAAATAATTTAAAGGGCCGCCTAAAAACGGCCCTTTTTTTAACTATAACAAGGTGTGTAAATGAAAAAAACTCTAATCACTATTTGGGCCTACAGTCATCATGCTAAATTTGACATAGAACATGCTGAAGATACAGCTGAATCTGTTGAACAAGCAGTGCTTGACAAACTAGGAGAAAACACTATAGTGTGGGAGTATCTCGGAAACAACTATAATGACGAGATAAATCGAATAACTTATGAGGAGGTTATAGATGATACAAGACCTATACAAACAAAAAAGGTCCTTGGAGTTGAAGTGGCAACAGGAGCATCTGGATAATAACAGATATACTCTTGACATGGTGAAAATTGATGACAAGATTAAAAGAGTCATTACTGACATCAAGCTGGAAGAAGCAGCTATTGCTCATAGACAGAATCAAGTTGATGATGTCACTCCACAAGTTTCTGTAGCAACTTAGACAAAAGCTACATTGCTGAAATTGCATAAATACCTTAGGATCTCTTGCACTCTACTCAAAAATCATATATAAATAAAGCACTATACATTTAATAAATGATGAATGCTGACGCGTATAGTCGACAACCCTAGGGACAGTATTCAGATATCTAGGAGGATATTAATATGGCAACAACTACATTTTCGGGACCGATAAAAGCGGGAACGATCTCAAACACAACAGGAACAACACTTGGCGATGATGTAAGAAACACAGGTCAAGTTGTAATGTCTCAATCAATAATGATTGACGCAGCAATAGGAGCAGGAACACTTAGTTACAACGTAGGTGTAATACCAAAAAACTCACAATTACTTACAACTACAATTAGAGTTGGAGTAGTTAGTAATCAAGGTACTTCAGCAACTGTTTCAGTTGGAAAAACAGGAACAGCTCAATACTTTATAGCTAATACTGACATTACAACTTTAGGAGAAACTTCTTCTATAGCCGATGCCGCTTTAGATGAAGCTGATAGATTTAGTGCTGATACACAAATTACAGCAACTCTTATAGGTGTAGGAACTACTGCAACTACAGGCCAAGTAACTGTTACGTTTACGTATATTCAAGCAAATAATTTGCAAGACACGATAACAATATAAATAATTAAGTGTGGGCTTCGGCCCACACACAATTTAACAGGAGAAAACATTATGGGCGGTGGATCATTTTCAAGCGATCAAACAACATTAAACTTAGCTGTAATTGGAGCAAATACTTTAGCAAGAGCGGGTAGAGCTAGAATTACTTCGATTCAAGGATTAGGAATAGCAAGTTCTACATTACTTTTATATAATGCGGCAACTGCAGGAGCAGCGGCGGCAGGTAATTTAGTAGCAACATATAAATTTGGAGAAGAAGGTTTAGAAGTTTATGTACCAGGTTCTGGAATTCTTTTTGATGAAGGAATTGTATATAATTTAGCTGGAGCAGGTGGAAGTGTTACTTTAACTATTACCGGCGGATAAGGTTTATACATGGCGACTATTACTTATACAGTTACGGTTGCAACTGGAACGAATCAATATAGTGCTAATGCAAATAAGTATTATATTAACGGAGAAGTTAGTCCGGTTCTAGAATTGCAAGAAGGCAATACTTACATCTTTAATCAAGATGATAATAGTAATACAGGTCATCCTTTAAGATTTTCAGCAACAGCTAACGGAACTCATGGAACAGCACCAGGTGGTGCTGCAGGAATAGAATATACTACAGGTGTAACTACTAGTGGTGTTCCAGGAACTGCAACAGCTTATACTCAAATTGTTGTCGCTCCGGTGCAAGCTGTAGGCGCTCCAGTTTTATTTTATTATTGTTCTGTACATAGTGGTATGGGTAATACTGCTCTTACAACTCCTCCAACTTCTAATCAAACTTTCTTTAATCCAGCTATAGATGACATTATAGAAGAAGCTTATGAAAGAACTAATATTAGAGGAACTAGAACAGGTTATCAATTAAGGTCTGCAAGAAGATCATTAAATATTATGTTTCAAGAATGGGCCAATAGAGGTATCCATTTATGGAAAATAAAATTAGCTAAAATACCTTTAATACAAGGACAAGCAGAATATAGTGTAGCTACTGATTCTGTTAATTTTCCTAATGATGTAGATGAAGTATTAGAAGCATACTATAGAAATAATTCTACTCCAACTGCACCTTCTGATGTTGCACTTACAAAAATAGATAGATCACAATATTCACAGACACCTAATAAATTAACACAAGGTACACCTTCACAATATTATGCACAAAGAAAATTAAATCCAAGTATATTTTTATATGCAACACCAAGTTCAAGTATATCTAGCACAACTACACCAAGTAATTTTCAATTTTGTTTTTACTATATGGCAAAAATTCAAGATGCGGGTGCTTACACAAACACAGCTGATGTGATAAATAGATTTTATCCATGTATGATGTCAGGACTAGCTTATTATTTAAGTATGAAATTTGATCCTGAAAGAACACAAGCATTGGAAAGAAATTATGAAAGTGAAATGTTAAGAGCATTGGATGCCGACAACCAAGGTACATCTAGTTTCATATCACCACAAACATTTTATGGGGATGGTGTATAATGGGTGGCTACGCACGAGGTAAATACGCTTTAGCAATTTCTGATAGATCAGGAATGAGATTTCCATATTCTGAAATGGTTAGAGAATGGAATGGTTCATTAGTTCATTATTCAGAGTTCGAAGCAAAGCAACCACAACTTAGTCCAAAACCAATTGGATCTGATCCACAAGCTTTATGGAATCCAAGACCTCAGAGATCATCAACTGCTACTTTAATTTTATTAGAAAACAATCCTTTTGAAGTTATTATTAATAGTGTTGATGGTAATACTTATGTAAATGTTTATTCATTAGATCATCAAAGAAAAGCAGGATCAATTGTAAGATTAAGAGGAGCACCAGAAGTAATAAATGCAGGAACAGGTGGAGCCGATGCTTATAATTTACAATCCTTCAGACCAATCCCTACTATAAGTGGAGTAAGTGATATTAATTCAGCAAATGGTTTTACAATTGCATTAGGACAAATAGATTCTTCAGGAAATGTAACTGGTAATACTACTAACGATGTGTTAACTAATCCTATAAGTTATTTTTATTTTAAAAGTACAGACACTGCTACTTTGAATGGTGTAAAAGGAGGAGGTTCAGCTTGTTCTGCAGGACCTGTAACATTAAAGGCATTATAATATGGCATACACATTAGCAAATTTAGAAAATGATATTAGAAATTACACAGAAGTAGATAGTACTGTATTTAGTTCTGCTATTCTAAACCCTATTATTAAAAATGCAGAAAACAAAATTTATAGAGAAGTAGACTCTGATGAAGAAAGATACTATGCAACTTCAAATACTATTCTTGAAAATAGATATGTAACCATACCTTTAGATTTAAGATTTATTAGATATGTGCAACTGACTAATACTGAAGGAGATCAATTTTTTTTAGAACAAAGAGACACTAGTTTTATGGCTGAATACTATGCTACTCCTAGTTCTCAAGCTGTGGGTATACCTAAATATTATGGTAACTGGGACACTACTTTTTGGGTAGTAGCTCCAACGCCTGATAAACAATACAAAATTACACTAGCTTATAATAAAGAACCTATAAGCATAACAAATACTACTCAACCATCTACAGCTCCGGCGGCTACAAATGGAACTTATTTATCAAATAAATATCAAGATTTGCTTTTATACGGGTGTCTGGTAAATGCATTTGGGTACTTGAAAGGTCCACAAGATATGATACAATACTACAATCAAGCTTATGAAAAAGCTCTGATGTCGTATGCGATTGAACAACAAGGTCGAAGACGCCGAGACGAATATCAAGATGGAGTTATTCGTACTCAACTTAAATCCGAATCACCATCAAGTTATTAATAATTAAGGAGAAAAAATAAAATGGCAAATATAGTACCTTATACATTCGCACAAGAACTGTTGAAAGGAAATCATAATTTTACTCAAGCTGCTGGAACAGGTGGTGGAGCAGGTGGATATAGAATTTCATTATACACAAACAACGGCGGTAATGTTGGAGCTTATACTACAGCAAGTACAATTGCATTAACAGGACCCTCTGGTGGTGGAGCCCCTAACTATGAAGTTGCTACAACAGGTGGAACTGCATACGCAGCAGAACAATTAGTTACAGGAGCAGTTGCAAATCAAACAAATGTTGCAACAGTAGATTTTTCAACAGATCCAGTTTGGGGTGCAGGAGGAGCAGGCCCAGCAACTTTTACAGCAAGAGGAGCAGCAATTTATAAAAATACAGGAACTCCAGCTGATGATTTATTAGTTGTAGTTTTAGATTTTGGTGCAGACTTTTCGTGTTCGAATGGAACTTTTACAGTTACATTTCCAGCACCAGCTTCAGGAACACCTGCAGGATCAGATGCATTATTAAGTATAACATCGTAATAGGAGTAAAAAGTAAATGGCGTTAGTAATAAATGATAGAGTAAAAGAATCTAGTTCGACAACAGGCACAGGTGCGTTTGCACTAGCCGGTATAGTTCAAGGTTTTGAAACTTTTTCAGCAGGTATTGGTAACAATAATGAAACTTATTACGCTGCTTATGAAGCAGGAACAAATAATTGGGAAGTAGGACGTGGAACTTTAGATGGTACAAGTGCTAACCTTGCACGAACAGAAGTTCTTACTAGTTCTAATTCAGATAGTTTAGTACCTTTTACAACAGGCGGTTTAGAAATATTCTGTACACTACCTGCAAGTAAAGCAGTTTATTTAGATTCAACAGGCACACCTGTTGGTGCAGCAAGTAATGGTTTTGCTGTAGCAATGGCGATCGCATTATAATATAAGGAATAAAAAATATGGCACAAAATTTTGCATCAGTAACAGCTCAACTAGGAACAGGAACTACAACTTTATATACTAATGCAAGTTCAAGTCCTACTTCAGCAGATGCTATTATAGGTATTAGAATGGCTAATATTTTAACAACTGCAATTACTGTTTCAGTTTTTCTTTCTCCAACAGGATCAGGAACTGTTTACATTGCAAAAGATTTAAGTATACCACCTAACAGTTCAGTAGAATTAGTTCAAGGTGGAGCAAAATTTGTATTAAATGATACGGATGTATTAAAGGCAACTTCAAGCGCTGCTACTTCAACAGATGTAGTAGTAAGTTTAGTTAAAGCAATTAGTACAACAAGTTAGGATTTATAAATGAGCGATTATTACAACGAGATATACATCGGTAATAAGCCTGGGTCAGAACAAATCTATACTCATGCTGAAACCATTAATAACAAAGACATCGTAATTGAGTCAGCGGTTCTCGCTGGACCAGTCACTTTCCCCAATACAATCACAGTAACCGGAACGTTGGTAATTGTCTAATGAGCAAAATAGAAGTAGATGCAATAACAGAACAATCAGGATCAACACTTACAGCAGGTGGTGGAGCAGGTAAAACTGTTGTTGTAGATGCAACTACTGTAACTTTAGGTAGATGTGGTGGAACTGTAGCTTTAGCTTCAGGTGCTTCTCAAACAGGATTCGGTAGAACAGGAACTGTAGATTGGCAAACAACTCCAAAGACTGCTACTTTTACAGCAGTTAATGGCGAAGGTTATTTTTGTAATACAACAAGTGGTACTTTTGAAGTAGATTTACCAGCAGGTGTTGCAGGAGCAATAGTTTCAATACAAGATTATAATAATACATTTGATTCAAATAATTTAACAGTAGATCCAAATGGTTCAGAAAAAATTAATGGAGGAGAGGCAGGTGGTTTTATTACGTTATCAACTGAAGGTTTAGGAATAACTTTTGTTTATATAGATGCTACAGTTGGTTGGAGATCAGTTCAAAGTAATGAATATTCAACATCAGGTATTAATCCAGCATTTATTTGTGCTTCAGTTTCAGGAGCTTGTAATACTTTAGCAACAGTAGACACTAATTTTAAAGTGGCAACATTTACAGGTCCAGGAACTTTTACAGTTAATTCTGTAGGTAATCCAGCCGGTTCAACAACAGTAGATTATTTAGTTATAGCTGGTGGTGGAGGTGGTGCTAATAAAACATCTCCTGCTAATACTGGAGAAGCAGGTGCTGGTGGTGGTGCTGGTGGTTATAGAGAATCTTCAGGTATAGCATCTGGTTCATATACAGTAAGTACATTAGGTGCCTGTGTTTCAGCATTACCTGTAAGTGTTCAAGGTTATCCGATAATAATAGGTGGAGGTGGAACAACTTCTATTATTTGTGGTAGTAATTCTTCTACTAGAAGTGGATCAAACTCATCAGCTTTAGGAATTACATCTACAGGTGGTGGTGGTGGTGGGGCAAGATCATTTACAACTCCAATAGATTTAGCTCAAGGAGCTAGTGGAGGTTCAGGCGGTGGTGGAACTTATATTGGTCCAACTGGTACAGGTGCACCAGGTGGTACAGGAAATACACCTCCTGTAAGTCCACCTCAAGGAAATGCTGGAGGAAATGGACCAGGACCTGCAGGTGCTTGTGCTGGTGCTGCTGGTGGTGGAGCTACTGCAGTTGGAACAGGTATTCCAACTCCAGGAACAGGTGGTATAGGTGGAGCAGGGGCAACAAGTTCAATAAATGGAACACCAACAGGTAGAGCTGGTGGTGGTGGAGGAGGAGCAAATACAGTAGCTGGTGCAGCTTCAGACGGTGGTGGTGCTGGTGCAAATAGACCAAGTAGCGTTGCTGATAATGGTGTTGATAATAAAGGCGGCGGTGGTGGTGGAGGAAGTGGTGGAGGTTGTGCTCCTGGTCCAGGTGGAGTTGGTCAAGGTGGTTCTGGTATAGTAATAATAAGGTACAAATTTCAATAATTATGACAAGTAAAATAAAAGTAGATAATATAAATAAAGTTTCAGATGATTCAAACATCATCAATAAGTGCGGAACGAACATCACTATGGGTCAAAATGGTGATACTGTTATTCTTCCTAATGGAGTAACAGAACAAGTTCAATCCGGCGGCGCGATTCAAGTTCAATCAGGTGGATCAATTACAATTGCATCTGGTGCAACTATAACTAACAACGGAACGGCAGTAGGTTTAGGTAGAACGGGGACAGTAGACTGGGCAACAACTCCAGTAACTGCAACTTTTACAGCAGCTAATGGTGTAGGATATTTTATAAATTCAGGAAGTGCTATTACAGCAAACTTACCCGCAGGATCAGCTGGAGCTATTGTTTCTTTTTCTGATTATGCTAGAAATTTTGCAACTTACAATTTTACAGTAAGTCCAAATGGTTCAGAAAAAATTGGTGGAGTTGCAGCAGATTTACCTTTAAATGTTAATGGGCAAGCTTTAACTTTAGTATATGTAGACGCAACAAAAGGTTGGGTTAACATTCAAAATGCAGAAGATACAGAAACAGGAACTCCTCCCTTTGTAACAGCAACAGGAGGAACAATAACAATTTCTGGAAATTGCACAATTCATACTTTTACAGGGCCTGGAACTTTTACAGTAAATAATACTGCAATTTGTTCAGCAAATAATGAAATTTCTTATATAGTAGTAGCAGGTGGTGGCGGTGGTGGAGGACGACACGGTGGAGCAGGCGGAGCAGGAGGATTTAGAGAAGACAAATCTCCAGTAACTCCATATACTGCAAGTCCATTAGATGGAGCAGGTCCTATAACAGTTACAGCAACATCTTTTCCAATAACAGTAGGTGGGGGAGGAACAGCAGGAAATAGAAATCCTGGTTCTGCTGGTACAAATGGTGCAAATTCAGTTTTTTCAACAATAACATCAACCGGTGGTGGTAGAGGATATACTTATGCTACAGGTAATCCAGGTACAGGTGGTCAACCAGGTGGTTCAGGCGGTGGTGGTGGTCATACGCAATGTTCAGGTATTCCAGGAGGAGCAGGAAACACTCCACCTGTAAGTCCTTCTCAAGGAAATAATGGTGGTAATGGAACTGGTGGATCTTATGATTATTCAGGTGGTGGTGGTGGTGGAGCAACAGCAGCTGGCTTAAATGCTCCGTCTATAGGTGGTGGAGATGGTGGCGCAGGAGCAACAACAAGTATTAATGGAACACCAACAGCAAGAGCAGGTGGTGGTGGTGGTGGAGATTATGCTGACTCTCCAGGTGGTGCAGGCTCGGCAGGAGCAGGTGGTGGTGGAGCAGGTGGTGGTGGACCAAACGCTTCTCCAACAGCAGCAACAGCAGGAACAGCCAATACTGGTGGTGGCGGTGGTGGTTATGGTGGAACTAATCCAGGTAATCCAAGTCCTACTTGTACTGGTGGTAATGGTGGTTCAGGTGTAGTAATAATAAGATATAAATCGAGTTAAATATTATGAGTGAAATAAAAGTAAATAAAATTAGTCCACGAACAGCGTGTGGCACAACGACATTAGGGGACACAGGTGATACATTCACAATTCCCGCAGGTGTAACAATCACTAACAGCGGTACGGCGGCAGGTTTTGGTGCAACCGGTGCAGCTTCTTGGGATACAACAGTTAAAACAACAGGATTCACAGCAGTAAGTGGTGTAGGTTATTTTGTAAATACAACAGTTGGTATAATTACAGTAACACTACCAGCGTCACCAAGTGCTGGAGATGTGGTAGCAGTTTCAGATTATGCAGGCACAGCAGATACAAACAATATTACAATTGGCAGAAATGGTTCTAACATTAATGGAGCAGCGGCAGATTTAACTATTGAATATGAAAATTCAGCAGTAACTTTAGTATATGTAGATGGGACACAAGGTTGGAAAGCAACAGATACATCTAATTTAAGTGATATTGCATTACAACCTTCGTATATTACAGCAACAGGTGGAACAATAACTTGTTCTCCTTGTGGAGATTACAAAATTCATACATTTACAGGACCAGGAGCTTTATGTGTATCTGCTGCAGGTAATGCAGCAGGTTCAAATACAGTAGATTATTTAGTAGTAGCTGGAGGCGCAACTGGTGGAATAGGTTTTAATGCTTCTGGTGGTGGAGGTGGTGCAGGAGGTTTAAGATTTTCAGCATCAACTTTTACTGCCCCTTGTACTTCTGCTCCAAGAGCAGGATCAGCTTTATCTGTAACGGCATCTTCTTATCCAATTACAGTTGGAGGGGGTGGTACAGTTTCTGGACCTGGTAATCCAGATGGTGTTCAAGGTGGTCCTGGTTCAAATTCAATATTTTCAACAATAACATCAACTGGTGGAGGTGGTGGTGGAGGTTATCGTGCTCCAATTGCACCTGGACTTCCTGGTGGTTCTGGAGGTGGTGGAGGTGGAGACACTAGTCCTGCTATTAATGCAAGCGGAGGTGCAGGTAATACACCTCCGACAACTCCATCTCAAGGAAGTACGGGTGGTGGTGGTTTTTCTACTGGTCCTTGGTATCCTGCTGGAGGTGGTGGAGGTGCTGGAGCTGTTGGAACAACTAATCCTGCACCAGGTCACGGTGGACCAGGTGGAGTTGGATTACAAATTAATATAGACACTAATACGAATTATTGGGCAGGTGGCGGAGGCGGAGCTGGTTGGCAAGGAGCGAATGGTGGTAATGGTGGCCTTGGTGGAGGTGGTGGAGGAGCTACTTATTCAGCTACTGGTGGATCTGGTGGAGGCAGTGCTTTAAATTCAGGAGCAGCAGGTACTAACAGTTGGCCAAGTAATTCAGTAGGTGGAGCTGGTGGAGCTAATACTGGAGGTGGAGCAGGAGGTAGTAATTGTAGTCCTGCAGCTAAAGGAAACGGTGGTAGCGGAATCGTTATAATAAGATACAAATTCCAAAATTAATATGGATTTACAAACAACAACAAATAAGATATAAGGAGAAATATTATGGCACATTTTGCAAAACTAGGATCTAACAGTAAAGTCATTCAAGTACTTACTTTGAATAATGGCGATATGCTGAACGCTGACGGCGTTGAAGATGAATCTGTAGGTCAACAATATTTAGAAACTCACAACAACTGGCCAGCACAGATGTGGATTCAAACATCTTACAATACTTCTGGCGGAATTCACAGAGATGGTGGTACACCTTTTAGAGGAAATTATGCAGGCATTGGTTATACTTGGGACGAGGATGATAATATCTTCTGGCCTAAAAAACCTCATGCATCTTGGGTAAAACATAATGCATCAGCTTCTTGGAAATCACCAATCGGTGATGCTCCAGCATTAACAGCTGAACAAGAATCACAAAATACAGCTGATACTCATTCTTGGAGTTACGTCTGGAATGAAGCTAATACAACTTGGGACTTGACAGACAGCAAAGCATAAATTAAAAATGGTGGTGGTATGCAGAGACAAGTATTAACAGAACAGAGTTTATTCTACGGTGATATTGATATGCCGAAAGGTTTTGAGATAGACCAAGAAAAACTTACCAACGATATTTTACAATCAACTTTTAACGCTAAAGAATTTCCATTCTCAAGAACTTGGGATATGTTAAATACTTATATGAGAGATCATATTGGTCTTGAACACAACATTAATTTAGTTAACAAATCAACGTGGGGAAATATCTATAAACCTGCGGAAACAACAATTCCTTTATTAAATATTGATCCGGTGGATCTACGTAACTCTCCAGACTTTACTATGCTTTACGGCGTTAAAGTTAAAGATTGTTTTGTCAGAATACATTATGAAGATAACAGACGTAAAG
>Ga0307488_10002343_pt1 | contig 16069 bp, 27 predicted proteins | sample SB02metaG_FD_202248 | JGI IMG/M metagenome (GOLD analysis project Ga0307488, IMG submission 202248) | Sea-ice brine microbial communities from Beaufort Sea near Barrow, Alaska, United States - SB 0.2 | ecosystem: Environmental > Aquatic > Marine > Coastal | place: USA: Alaska | collected... | reverse complement strand
GTAGTGCTACACTAATTGATCTGTTCTACTGGCTATGCTTGTACTTCTTCAAAGAACTAAACGATATACCTATGTCAACTACTTGGGTGTTCGTTGGTATGCTTGCAGGACGTGAACTTGCTATTGCGAGCTTCACAGGCAAGATGAAGTTTAAGAGCGTGTTTCCTTTGGTAGCACGAGACTTTCAGAAGATGATGATTGGACTAGGTGCATCGGTAGCAATTGTGTTAGCGATACACTATGTATTAGTACCAAACGGATTCTAATCACAAAGGCAGGGTTCGACGGCCCTGCCTTCATACATACTATTACATTATAACCACGAAGTAAAATATGAAAATTAAAATAGAACTAGAAATTGATACAGAAAGTGAACAGGACCTAAGCACCATCGAAGAACTTATCGAGGCGCTAAAGCGACTGTCAGAGTATATAGAATGAAAATAGGAATTGCGGGATACGGTTATGTTGGACAGGCTCACGAAGCAGCACTGAAAGACTATCACGAGATATTAATCAGAGACCCGGCACTAGGCCACTACGCAGACTTGCAACACGCAGATGCAATTATTGTGTGTGTAAGTACACCAGCTAATGACGACGGGTCGTGCGACTGTAGCAACGTGTACGACATAGTGAGCAATGCGCCACCTGTGCCTATACTAATTAAAAGCACGATCAGTATAGAAGGTTGGGATTTAATTCGTACAGAGTTTGTCAAGTCTAATCTTACATTTAGCCCAGAGTTCCTACGTGCAGAAACAGCACTAGAAGACTTTGCTAACACAAAACACTTTATGATGGGCGGAGATGACGTAGGCCTTTGGTCCGGTGTGTATATTAAAGCTATGGGAAATATTAGTATATCTAATGCAAGTGTTGCAGAACTAATACTAACCAAATACGCAAGGAATAGCTTTTTGGCACTCAAGGTTGCATACTTCAACGAACTATATGACCTATGTGACCAATTAGAGGTTGACTTTGAAACTGTACGACAGTATACTATACAAGATGAAAGAATAGGAGAAAGCCATACTATGGTTACAGATGATCGTGGGTTTGGAGGACATTGTTTTCCAAAAGATACAAAGGCATTTGCAACTTTAGGAAAGCATTGCGGCACTCCACTGACTATTTTAGAACAAGCAATCCAATACAACATCCAGATAAGGAAGGACAACGTTTGAAAATGAAGATCATCACAGGCAACGCTAATCCATTATTAGCACAGGAGATTGCAGACTATTCGTTTGCATCTTTAGTACCATCAAAGATTAGTATGTTTGCAGACGGCGAAACGAGTGTAGAATTTTTAGATAATATTCGCGGTGAAGATGTTTTTATTATACAGAGCACAGCAACTCCAGTTAACGATAGTTTAATGGAACTGTTGATTATGATTGATGCGGCAAAGCGGTCAAGTGCTAGTCGTATTACAGCAGTCATTCCTTACTTTGGATATGCTAGACAAGATCGTAAGAGTGCAAGTCGTACACCTATTACTGCAAAGTTAGTGGCTAACTTATTAACAACAGCAGGCGCAGATAGAATCCTTACAATGGATCTACACGCAGGACAGATACAAGGCTTCTTTGATATTCCAGTTGATGACTTAACTAGTCGTGCGGTGTTTGCCAAAGACATTAAACGCAATGTTGGCATAGATGAACCTACAGTATTTGTAAGTCCAGATGCAGGCGGAGCAGTTCGTGCTAGGAAGTTTGCAGACATGTTCCATTCAGATATTGCTATTGTTGATAAGATGCGCCCACAAGCAGGCAGGTCAGAAGTCATGAACTTGATCGGCGATGTTAAAGATAAACACGCCATTCTAGTTGATGACATTGTTGACTCAGGCGGTACACTATGCAATGCGGCAAAGGCTATTATGGATGCAGGTGCGCTAAGTGTTCGTGCATATATTACACACGGTGTACTAAGTGGCGAAGCGTGTCAGAAGGTTGAGAAAAGTGTACTTACAGAACTTGTAATCACTAATTCGATTACAGACCGTTGTCCTAAGAATTGTAAAAAGACACGACAGGTTAGTGTTGCACCTTTGTTTGGTGAAGCAATTCGTAGAGTAACTAATGAAGAGAGTGTAAGTAGTTTATTTGTATAAGGGAGAAGCTTATAATGAAAACGCAAGATGATATTGATGCATTTAACAAACGAAACAAAGTGCAAGACAACTTAGACTTTATCGAATCTCATCCGCTAGTAAGCAGGGTAGAAGTTATTGGTGAAGGCAGAGAGTTTGTAAAGTATGACATGAACGGAATCAGCATTAGCTTCCAAGATGACGGTAAAACATTAAAAGTATTTTTAGGAGAGTAACTAATGAATATTCAACATACACCATTATTTGATACAGCTAAAATAGAAAAGATCTATACAGAAAAGGACGGCGTGGAAGTAAAGTATGTTTGCACAAGTGCTGCTAATTCAACAGCAGACTTTGCAGCTGACATTTTTTATCGTGCTACTCCGCATCCAAAGTTCGGCAATCACTATTTTGGGTTATACCGTAACCCCTATGCCAGCGATGCAACAGTTACGATTGCTAATGCAGATCCAATTGAAACATTTGAATTTGGAATGATTGAAGATAATGGCAAGTACTATTACAGTCAGCATCGACATGATTACAAGGAAGTAGGAGTAAAGATGATTGACGGTGGTCGTGCTTATATCCGTTCAGGCGCACATGATGTACGAGTGCTTAAAATTAAAGATGGCCAGTTTTTTGATACTTGAATGATGGGAGCAAACTGGCAAAGGAGTCGGCAACATTCCTATGTAAAGAAGTTTGCTTGGTTGCCAGTTTGGTCTGGTAGCAGTAAACGTATATGGTTACAAGACTATTACATTAGACACACGTTTCATGATAATAACGGCAAGCCTCCAATAAAAGGATATAGTTGGGACTATGTTTATACTAAGAATGAATACTTAATGGATTTAATAAAATGAAAGTTAAAATAAGCAACTACCCTAATAGACTTGTATGTAATATACATACTAATCATATGGATAAAAAGTATGAAGGGCTTTCGTATGAAAATCATACACATGAAGACCATGTGCTAGAAGTTATCGAAGAAGTAGTACAAAGCGTGTACAACGTGTTTAACTGGTTGTGGTTTGATAGACGCACACAAAAAGTAAAGGTACGTATTGACAAGTGGGACACTTGGAGCATGGACTCTACTCTTGCTCATATTGTATTACCTATGCTAGTACAATTAAAACGTACCAAGCACGGTGCTCCTTGGGTAGCAGTAGCAGATGTTCCTAAAGAATTGCGTCCTACTAAAAAAGATATTAATGCTTATAACAAAAACGGTACTACAGATAAAAACTTCTTCAAACGTTGGGATTGGATCCTAGATGAAATGATTTGGGCGTTTAATCAAAAGTGCCGAGATAGTTGGGAAGATGATTACTACGAGTATGCAGATGATGATACTGAACAATTTGGTTTGAAACTTCAATGGGAAGACCGTGAAGGACAGAAAGCACATCAACAACGTATGACAAACGGTTTCAACCTGTTTGGTAAGTACTACGAAAATTTGTGGGATTAACAACATGACTGATATGTTTGAAGTAGACGACGAAGCGATCCGTAATTTAGTAATACTGGCCAAGGCTGCATCTGAAGAAGATCCTATTGAGTGGCACGGATTAAAGATAACAGAAGAACAGGCGTATGTTATGATGGCAACTCATGTTTTAGATATGGAAAGGCATCACCTGACAGATGGCGCCATCATTGTTAAACTGTTAGTAGAAAACTTTATATTAAATCTTAAACTAGCAGGATTAAAATAAGTTTTAGTATTCCGCTATTTACTTAGAGCGTATGCCTCTAAGTGTTTGATATACTCACCCATTGAATGATCACTAAAGCTATCTATTTTACCTTGCTTCAGTCCCATCCAAATACCGCGCCACTTGTCTTTGAACAGTTGCCAGCCACTTGGATTACGTACTTGGCCATAAGCATTAATATAATGCTGAGTACCGTGATGTGTGTATCCCATAATAGCAAGAGGAACGGTAGTAACGATGTCATTATTGTTTCTCCATCTATGATGCACAACATTTAAGCTATTGCAATAACCTTTCCAACCTACTCGAGGTGATCCGTATGTAAACAGTTCAACTGGATCGTTTAGTTCTTCATTGTATTTGCAACGGCTTGCCATGATAGTTGCCATTCCTGCTCCTAGGCTGTGACCGCAAAACCAAAGCGTCTTGCCTAAGTTTGCTTTACGATTAATATCTTCCATGATCATTGGCCATAGTTCGTCAACCTCAGCTTTGAAACCTCGATGTACTCTTGATACAGTTTCAGCTATTACCGGTACTGCTTTTAAGTCTGCTTTAATATCATTAAACTCAGATGGTTGAGTTCCTCGACACGCAATGACTAGATCGTGCTTGTTCATAAAACGATATGCCTGTGCGCCGTCCTTTTGGTAAAACTCAGTAGTAGTGAAACCTAACCGTTTCGCTTGACTTGTTGCTTCTTTGACGTTATAATATGCTATAGAAGAAAGTTGTGCGAATAGTAAAGACCGTTCGTTAAAATTTAGTGTTGTTATACTCATTGTTGCCCTCCGTTATGTAGTAATATTTATTTTATATACGGTAAATACAATGTATAGGAAAGCGTGTAATGAAAAAACAAACCAGAAGCATCTTAGACGAACTGAATAATCTAGGCTTAGGCAAGGATCAAGACCGTTTGATAGAAACAACAGCAAACAATATAATAAACAGTTCAATTAATTTAATTAATAATATTAATAAGAATTATGATGCAGAAACTGCTAACGAGTTAGAACGCAGATTCCTTAATAGTATTAAGAGTGGTGATCCTCGTAAGTTCAAACGTGGCATGACTAAGGTTATTGAGAGCAAAAATAAATGAGAAATAAATTATTAGAAGGCGGAAACGTATTCAAAAAAGTTGAAGGCGAGGAAGTCATTCCATTAACACAGCGTATTGCTACAGTTGATGTACAGCCAACAATAGATTGGATCAATGCTACATTTGGATTTAAGTTTGTTGACGAAGACAAACTTGGTACAACAGGCAAGAAGACAAAAGAAGATGGAACGTTTGAAGAGAATTCATCAGGTGATTTAGATCTTAATGTTGATGTAAGAGAATTGCCTAAGGAAGAAATAGTTGCAAAACTTACTGCTTGGTGTCAAAAGCAAGGCATACCTGATTTAGAAATTATGAACAAGGGCAGAACTTTTACACAAGGCTGGGTTGCTAACGCAGGACTTCAAATACATTTTAAAACTCCGATCAGAGGTGAAGTTAAAAACGGCTTTGTTCAAACAGACTTTATGCTTACAGATAATCCTGCTCTACAGCGTGGAGCCAAGCGTGGTGGAACAGAGAATTACACAGGTGCTGACAGAGCAATATTGCTATCAAGTCTAGCAAGAGGCCGCGGATATAAGTTTAGTCCTACAAAAGGTATTGTTGATCCTAACAATGGAGATGCTGTTATTGCAGACGATTGGGATGAAATTGCAAAGATACTATTAGGGCCAACCGCAAAAGAAACTGATACACATACAGTTGAAAGTATGTTTGCAGTACTCAAGAACGATCCAAACTACGAAGAGCTTGTTGCTCCGTGGAAAGAAACAATGGCCAAGGCAGGCAAAGGCCTACCTGAGTCTGTAGCTGTCAAACAATTAGATAGAATTAAAGAACTAGCAGGATTAAATTTAACTAGTGTGAGAATGATATGAGGTTTTACGAGTTCATACAAACAGACAAGCCGGTCCTTAAAGAAGGTGCCCGCATTGATCATGCAGAGGACATAATCTTTTGGGAAGGTTCTAAAGGAGCAGTACGTGCGTTAGAATCATTAAAGGCTTTAGAGCAAGGCGGACACACAGACGTTACTATTAAATGGGACGGGTCACCTGCTATTGTGTTTGGACGCAATGAAGCTGGAGAGTTTATACTCACAGACAAAAGCGGATTTGTTAAGGCAAAAGGAGTCGAACGTGCAACAAGCGGAGATGAACTTGCAAACAATTTACTAAGTCGCAGTGGCGGCAAGAACAGAGAAGATCCAAAGCGTATAGCATTTGCTGGTAGTATGAAAACTATCTTTGATCAGTATGAAAAAGCAACTCCTAAAGACTTTAGAGGTTACTTACTAGGAGACTTGTTATACTACACTACACCAGAAGTTATTGATGGTCGATTTACATTTACTCCTAACATTGTTACATATAAAGTAGATGTTAACAGTGATCTAGGCAAGCGTATAGCACAGTCAACTACAGGTGTTGTGGTTCACAGATTGTTAGATGAAGCCGGAACACCTAGTCCTGTACCGCCACTCGACATGCAAGGCACAGAAGTGTTTATAGTTCCAAGTGTTACTGTTTCAAAGGCAGCAACAATAGAAGATGAAGACATTAATGTCTTAAAAGGAACAGTGTCACAGAACGCAGCGGCCATAGATCAAATGTTAGATACAAACAAACTAACAGAACTAAAAATGAAAGACTTGCCACAAATATTTTACACTTATCTAAATAGTACAGTAGACACAGGCATGAACAACCCAGCAGCAGGATTTTATAACTGGCTTAAAACAAGTAAGGTTAGCGGTGTTAAACAACAAAGGATAGCTGAATACCTAGGACAAAACAAAGGTGCTTATGAAGCAATGTGGCGTGTTGTGGAAGGTATTATGAAGATTAAAGATAAAATTATTAATCAATTTGATTCACATGATGCAGATGTTAAAGCATCAATTGGGGATCACGGACCTGTTTCACCAGAAGCACACGGCGATGGTGGCGAAGGGTATGTAATGACGCATCCAAAGGGCGATATAAAACTAGTATCACGAGGATACTTTACAAAAGCAAACAGATCAATAGCACGTTAGGAGAAAACGATGAAGATTAAAGAACTATTAGGTGAAGCATACGGTGATGATAATTTTGACCTAGGCAACCACGGCATGGAACTAGACAAAGATGATGATGGAGACAAAGAAGGGTTTAAACAAAAACCAATATTTGATCAACTAGGTAAAATAATAGACAGTCAATCTAATCCTACACCACTAAACACTGTTAAAACTGATGACGGAGAAACCATTGAAGTAGATCCTAACCAGGCACACGAATTGCGCAAACTATTACGTGCAGAAGGCATGAAGCCACAGATGAAAATGCGCTTCACTAGAGATTTACAACTAAGCAAGCATTTACATGATTTTATAGATAGTAAAGACTATCATAAGATCGGTTCTGTCTTTATGCAAAAGTACATGTAATATGCAGATGAACTTCTTACAAAATTTAGAAGAAGCGAGAATGACCCGCAATGATCAGAATGTTAAAGTTCTGACATATGCAGATTGTTGTGAAAGGCTGTATCTTTCACTAATCATTTTAGAACTGTTAAAGAACTTTCCTAACGCAACCAATGTAGTTAGGGGCTATGCTAGTAAAACATTGTCTGTGAATTATGAACGTTTTAAAATGAACAGTACCGACTTGTATAACTTCATTTATTTTGTTACAGGTGACGAACGTGCAATAGGAAAATTAAAAAATCCAGGAGCAGCGATGCGGTCACGAGCATCAACAACTCTTCCGGTGGATGGTGTGAAATCGTATTTAAGATCAATAAGCAGCGGTGCTACTAATAATCCGACACAGCTCTTTGTAAGGTTAGAAAATGTTCTTAACGTTACAAATACAGATTATAAAACTATTAGACGTAACGTAACAAACTGGAACGATTTAACATCTGATAAGAAAAGAGTTGTTGTAACTAAACTACTATACGCTACTAGAGCCAAACTAAGAAGCAGTGATATTATTGACGACTTAGAAAAGTTTACAAGTCAACGTGACCTAGAAAGTAATTGGGTTGATGATAACGAACCAACAATTAGTATTCCTGATATTAGTGCTGGTAGTAGAGACTATGTGTTTTATAGGTATCTTGTAGGGCCTGAGAATATTATGCTTGTGAAAGGCTTCTTAGAACTAGCGGCACAAGGCAAACCTATACCAAGTAACATGGTTAAAGCCATGCGTCCAGCAATAGCAGCACTAGATGATGTAGTTAGAGCAGGGCCTAGTTACATTAGCATGTTTAAGTCCATCCGAAATCGAGCCAAAAAGACCTTAAAGTAACATTTTTTTCCTTGTAGGCTAAATACAATATAAGAAATTAATAATGATTTCTGAAAACACTCTGGAGCAGAGTGTGCTATTTATGAAACAGGAGAAATAAAATGGCAGCATTAGACGCAGGTTTGGACATTGATCGCATTCACGGTTCAACAAATTTTGTAGCAAATACACTTTACAGTGTAACACAAACAGCAGCATACTTGATTCAAGTATTTGAAGATGACGGCTCAACAGCTATCAACTTAACAGCCCAAGACGGTGGCGACGGCACAACAGGTGTTAGTGGTCAGTTAATTGAAGCGATTGTACGTGAGTGTCAACCACTTATGTATATGGCAGCACCATCAGGTGATACTAACGCAATCTACATGATTGTTGACAATCACGCTGTAGACGCAGCTACACTACAAGCACGTATCCGTAACTTAGGTGCGACTAGTAGCAACCAACGTAACTTCGTTTCTAGTGATGGTGATGGTACTACAACTACTATTGACATCGGTGGAACAACTGTTACACTTGGTACAGCAATTACAGTAGCTTAATAGGCACTTTACTAAAGGGCCTTTAGGGGCCCTTTACACTATATAAGCTATTAACATAGGAGATAAAAAATGGCAACATATGATTTTACACCAGGAAATGGTGGAGCAAACGCAGTAGGCACATTAGAAACTACTGGTTCAGTACAAATGTTCGTTATCGGATGTGACAGTGCTTCAGACGGTACAGACGATGCACCGGTTGATCTACGTGCAGTAGACGCAGTACATGGTTCATTGTATGACCTAATTTTGCGTGAACTACAACCTCTAATGGCACATGCTATTAACGATAATTCAGGCGTAATGAGTGTATTGATGGATTCATCTAGCAACACACCAGCTACAATTGCAGCACGTTTAGCAAACTTGAGCGGACTTGGTTCTGACACAACAGTAGAAGTAGCTGCTAGTTTTGCAGTAACGGCTTAATAAATTCTAACTACCTTAGAATCGTGAAGTTGTAAAAGGCGTCACACTAAAGAGTCACTTTTTTAAGTGGCTCTTTTTTTATGACTTAAATAGATGCATGAGAGTAACGATAACCACAGTAGTTGATATTACAGAAACCAATGCTAGAAGAGACGATCCAGCATTACATAAACAACAGCAATCAAATTATTTGACCTTGTTGCAAACTGTGGGGTTACGGGTTCAGCCCACTCCAATTGGGTGCAATTCTTTTGTAGGAGATATAAGCGGCTACGGCTTTGGAACTTCTATTGCAGACAAGCAACGGTATTGGGTATTTGAATTTACGTATGATTATGTAGGCGGACTTTCTGAAGAGATGCTTATGGACGACTTTGACCTTGTACCAATTGTCACACAGTTAACTGATACAGCAACAATTTCAAACGGAGCATTTAGGACTAAGCACAAAACTGATTGTAATATTATATTTAAACTGTCTGATAACTAGCCTCAGGTAATAGTATAAATAAACGTACTACACATTGTAGTAAGGCAAATATTACAGCACATTAGGTACACTTAGGCCCCTTGCACGAGACAACGCAACGGAGAGAAATAATGGCAACTGCCTTAGAAAAGAAGAATTTAGAAGCACATGTTGACCTATGTCAACAGAGATATGAAAACTTAGAAAACCGCCTAAGCGCAGTTGAAAAGAAGCTACATCATGTGCATCAAGACATACAAGCTGGAAATAAGTCTATGATTAAAGTAATCATAGGAGCAACAGGTACTATTGTTGCAGGTTTATTGTCCACCATTGTCGTTCTCTTAATCAACTTCACCTAGAAACACTAAATAAGTGTATGTTATTAAGAGAACTTACATATCCCCTTACCGAAGCTCAATTAGAAGCTAAGATCAACGCGGCTATCATTGCAATTAAGTCTGATGGTAGTATGTGGCGCAAAGTTAAACAAGGTTCTATAAACAGTCCTGCGTTAAAAACTATTCAAACTGCCCTAACCCAATTAGGATTTCCTGCAAAAGCTGATGGCTGGTTTGGTCCAGGCACAGCAAAGGCAGTAAGAGACTTCCAAACATCAAAAGGCCTTAAGCCAGATGGAGACCCAGGACCTAACACACTTAAAGCAATGGCAAATGCTGTTGGCGGTGGCAGAGGCAAGTCAGTTGAGAAACCTGGCGAAAGACAAGCATACTTAGATAAGAATAAAGAAACTCCGGTAGCGCAAGCAGGGCCAGAAGTAGCACCGGGCACAGGAAAAGATGGACCTGCAGGTGGAGCAAAACCTATTGCTGATTTTAAAGGTGCTGACACAGCTGAAAAAGTTGTTGCAGTTGTTGATAATGCATTAACAATAGCAAGAGAAAAAAATGACCCTAATGAAATAGCACAAATTATTGCCGCAGGTGATGCGAACTTTAATAATGTTGCTGGGCCAGGCGAAAGAGCAGACAGGGCAACAGCAATTATTTCAAAACTTACACCTGTTGAACTAGAAAACCCTGTAATTAAATCAGCAGTAGCTGCTCAACAATTACAGGTAGACCTAAAAGAAATGGATCCTGAAGAAGCTCTAAGAAAGTTTGTACAATCAAGGTATGCATTTGTAATTCCGGAACGGTTTAGAGGCAAAGCAACTGACCAACAAAAATTTGAAGCTATGGTTAGAGCAGCACAAGACGAACAAATGATGAGTGCGTTTGTAGAACCAAACAAAGCAACTGAAATAATACAAGACGAAATAAAGAAAATAGAATCTGATCCTATGTCAGCAACCAATCAAGACAAGGATAGAACTAATACAGACAAAATGCCTGCAGGTGCAAATAGTAAATCTCCAACTGGCGACTTTGATGGCCCAGGCAACATGACACAACCTAACGCCGGTGATGATAGTGGCATGACTAGTTCAAATACTGATAACACAGTTAGCAAAGAAACACCAACAGAAATTAAAACTGATGTTGAAATTAACGATTTTAAAGCAGCAGTAGATGATGCACCAGAAACTGAGAAACCTGTTGTGGGCGGCATGACACAAGAAGTAAATAGCGCAGTTCAAATACTAGGCGGAGATTTATCTACAAGCAATTTAGAGAAACTTGTTGTCATAATAGAAAAGCAAAGCACTAAACCAATACTACAAAAAATAATCGGTAGACGATTAGAAAAACTTTACAGCAAAGATGACCTTGCAGACCTAGAGGGCATTGAAGGTGACGAACTAGAAGCAGCTAAGATGCTTGTACAACTTAAAGTAGCACTAATGGATGGTACGGCAACAAACTTTGTTTATAAACCAGCAAGCGCAACTGCTACAAGTAGCGGAGAACTACCAACAGGCCCAGGCGGAGACGAACCATTACCAACAGGAACAGGTAGCGGACGAGGCGATGGCAGTGCAGAAGTAGCTCAAAGACGCAGAGATGCTACAACAGGTACTACTAATACAGCAGGTACAACAGGCAGCGGACGAGGCGATGGCAATGCAGAAGTAGCTCAAAGACGCAGAGAACGTGCAGTATTAGTAAGCACAGTTGAACAACTTTACCTTTCAATGAAGGGCGGTACTGGTATTGGTACATCAAAGAATAAGTTAAACCGACAGTTGAAAAAGATTAAAGACGAAGCACAATATAATTTTGTTGCAAGCGAATATAAAAAAGAATATGGCACTGATTTGTTTGATCACTTCTATGATGAAATGAGCGACAGGAACATCAAGAAATATGTAGCACCAGAAATGGAACGTTTAGGTATTGATATGCCTGAGCGTAGTGAGTTTGAAAGTTTTACATACGAAAGTATTTTAGACGGACTAGGTAATCTTGTTAACGAAAGACAAGTATGGGCAAAGGCAGGATCAAAAGTAGTACGCAAGTATCGTTGCATGAGTGGCAGACGCAAAGGTAGAGTAGTCGGAACACCTGGACAATGTTTTGCAGCACCGGATATTAAAAAACGTATTTTATTAAAAAAGACAAAGGCACGTTTAGGAAATAGAATGACTAAAAAGGCCAAACGTACTAAAAGAACTAATCCTGCTTCTAAAAGAGTAGCACAAATGAATAAGTCGTCAAGATGATAGTATTAGAAGTATTAGAAGAAGGCGCAACTCGTGTGTGGAGTAGATCCGGCGGCAAGCAGACTCGTAAGTTTAGGTGTCAGTTTGGTGCTAGAAAAGGACAAGTTAGAGCAAGTCCAGCGGCATGTAATGCGCCAATTAATGTAAAGAAAAGTGTTGGTCTAAAGCAAACAAAAGCAAAACGATCAAGCACAATGAAAGTTAAGTCAGCGATATCAAAAAGAGCAAACCCAGCAAGTGTTCGCTTGAAGAGGTTAAACACACCAAGTAAGACACCCTTTGGAAGGAAGAAGTTTAAATGAGAATGCACGAATTATTAGAAAACGAGTTAGATGTAATGTCAGCTGACGATAAGCAGGTAACATTAAAGGATCCTAAGACAGGGATTGAGACTAAAGTTCCAAGAGATCCAAAAAAACCAGGTGTTATACAAAAAGACCCAAGCGATGCAAGCGGAAAACGTTTTGTAATTAATCCAGGGCAAAACGGCGAAGTTGACAAGGGCATTCAGCCAGGAGCTAAAGTAGTTATGAAGGCACCGATGTAACAACATGAAAATGAATGAGCTCATAAATTCATTTGAAATATTTACAACCAACGAAGAAAAAGATTTGTTGGGCAAGATCGACGCGAGACCGCATCCGATCAGCTCATATACAGAAAGAGAACAAACCATAATTAATAACATGGTGAAGAAAAGTTTAGTAAGTAAAGTACGCGACAGAGATCTCTTTTTGGTTATGAGAAATGATTGACGAAAATTTATTAAAACAACTTGAAGAAATAGTAAACAGTGTTGATTTAACTGTTATCCCGTATCAACGAGGTAACAGCATACGAATTAAACATTTTGTGATACGTAAAAGCAAACATGGTTATCTAATATATGATAGTCAGGCTAATAAGCAAGTAACTAGTTACTACAGTAAAGCTGCGGCAGTAGCCCATGTTTATTGTAATGTTAATAGGATACAGGATCATGATAGAATAAAGAGATTAGATGACACATTAAGTAAACATCACGTTGATAGTCTTTTTTATAAGAATACTGTACAGACAACTAAAGATGAATTAAAAAGATCAGTAGCAGAACTTAGACTAGATATTGCGCTACATGATACCCAAGATGCTAAAGACCAATTAGAGTATTACATTCTAGGTTAATTGGCTAAATAACTATAACAGCATATTAAAACATTAGGAAGAGCCCGATGAACATTAGAGAAATTAACAAACCCATGACAGCAGCTTCATTGAACGAAAGCCTTGCTAAAAGATTTGGAAAAAAGATTAACCTAGAAGCTTTTACTTTAGAGCAACTAGAGGACGCTCGTAATAGAGTACGTACAACATTAAGTCAATATGAGACTAATGAAAGTTTTGACGCAGTGCATGATGAAAAATATCAAAAGAATAAACTCTTCCTTGATGTTCTTAATGCCGCAGTGTTAGAAGCAGACGTAAACGAAGGCGAAGTGCCTGCAGCACTAAAAGCATATCAAGATAAGAAAGCAGGCAAGAAGCCAGCAGATAAGAAAGCAGGCAAGAAGCCAAAAGACGGTAAGATGCCAATGGATGATAATGGTACGCCAGATGATAAATCGGACGATAAGCCAGCATTCCTTAAAAAGAAAAATGAATCAAAGAATATAGATGAAGGTAAAGCAATTATTAACAATTACTTTACTTCGCTACTAGAAGGTGCAGAAGACAAAGCTGAGCTAGTAATGGCATCCAAGGACATGGTTGATCGTGTTACAGGTTGGATGGAAGACACAGCAGAAATGCAAGCTGAATCTATGCTAGAACTAGGTGATGCTATCCGTGACGAAATGGGTCAAGCAGAATCAGAAACGTTTATTGGTACAGTTAAGCCAGCATTAGAAAGTTTATACACAGCACTAGAAAGCACAAGAGCAGCACTTACTAACGGTGTAGCACAGATAACTGGTGAAGGCGGAGTACCTACTCCAATGGGTGATGAAGAGCCAGCTATGGACGCAGGCATGGACGCTGAAATGGAACCAACTATTGATGCTGAAGATGACTTCGGCGGCAGTGAAGCTGCGGTAGGTGGCGAAGCAGAAGCTGGACGTGAAAAGCGTGAAAGTAAAATTGCAAAAAAGAAAATGATCGAAACTAGTCGCAGACTAGGTACAATTCTTTCAACTAGTAAATAGAGATCAGACATGAGAGTGTCTGATATCATATTAGAAGAACCCAATCTTATAGCAAGTCAACTTGTACAGGTATTAAGAACTGTTATTAACAGTGCTGATCAAAACAAGCAAAGTGTATACCTACATTTTACTAAACCTAACAGGGAAGAAATAAGAACAGGTTCTAAGAATCTTGATCTCAATAAACTCATGCAGAATGTAGGCGGCGAACAATTTGACTACGGTACATTTAAAGCTGCTTACGATACCGATGCAAGAGTTAAAACAATGGTAAACAATTTTAACGAAAAAGGCATAGAACCTAAAACAGCAACAGTTGCTAGAACAGGTGATGCTCCTCAACAAGACGCTGAGGGTGATAAAGTTGGTGCCATGGCTAAGTCAGCAACTGACTTAGGCGATAAACTCTAAAAAAACTTCTTGACACTACTGTAAACTTATGTTATACTATGTGTAACTTATGGAGTATACTTATGACAGAACGAACTGATGAACAGATCATCACACAAATCAAAGAACTAATTGTAGAACAAGTTCAGCCAGCAGTAGCAGGACACGGCGGAAACATTGAGTTCCTATCGTATGCAGACGGCGCCTTACTGTTAGAACTACAAGGTGCGTGTTCAGGATGTGCAGGATCAACGGCAACACTAAAGTATGGTGTTGAACAGATGGTTAAACACTTTGTACCAGAAGTAACGTCAGTTGAAGCACAAGACGGCTTTAGTGAAGTAGATCCATATTATAGTGGCGGCATGGATAGTTGGGATATGATTCCTATGAACCAAGACGGACTTGATTATGAGTAGTTTAATTATGTCCAAGTACGACTATCAGCCTATAAGCCGCAAACAAGTTGAAGGCAAGCGTAAGTACATGACACCCGATGGCGGCGCAGTTGCTAGTGTTACAACTATTCTAGACGCTACAAGTGACAAGTCCGGACTTATGGCTTGGCGCAAGCGTGTAGGTGAAAAGAAAGCACAAGAAGTTGTTACTGAAGCAGCAGGTGTTGGCACACGTATGCACAAGTACCTTGAAGACTATGTTGACTTTGGTGAACTACCTACACCAGGTGGCAATCCGTTTGCTAAGAAAGCACACAAGATGGCTCAGGAAGTAGTTAAACATGCTATGTGTGATGTTAACGAGATATGGGGTAGCGAAGTTGCTCTTTATGTTCCGCAAATGTATGCAGGCACTACTGACCTAGTTGGACAATACAAAGGCCAAGATTGTATAATGGACTTTAAACAGACCAACAAGCCTAAGAAGCTAGAGTATGTACAAAACTACTTCTTACAGCTAGTAGCGTATGCTGAAGCCCACAACGCAATCTACGGCACTGACATACGTGAAGGTCATATCTTTATGTGTAGCCGAGGTGATGACGGTATGGAATTAGGTGGCGAAACTTATCAGCAATTTGATGTATGGCCAGATGAATACGACGAGTGGAGACATGAGTGGTACAATCGAGTGTATACTTATTATGAACTACACGCATGAATCAACTAAGATGACTAAGATCGGCATCACTGGCACTCGCGATGGTATGAATGAAACTCAGTTTGAGTTAATACATGAGTATCTAGATCGTGATGAAAAGTTTGAA
>Ga0307488_10002342_pt1 | contig 16069 bp, 13 predicted proteins | sample SB02metaG_FD_202248 | JGI IMG/M metagenome (GOLD analysis project Ga0307488, IMG submission 202248) | Sea-ice brine microbial communities from Beaufort Sea near Barrow, Alaska, United States - SB 0.2 | ecosystem: Environmental > Aquatic > Marine > Coastal | place: USA: Alaska | collected... | reverse complement strand
ATGTTGTTGATAGAAACATACTTGCTGGACAAATATTCTTACAACCGGCTAAGACCGCTGAATTCATTGTAATAGATTTCAACATCTTACCAACTGGAGCAGCTTTTTCAGCATAAACTAAAAATAAAAATAACTAATATTTATTAGTATAACAGGAGAAAAAATAAAAAAATGGCAGAAGTATTAGAATTTAACGAAATGATGTTCACCAACTTCGAACCGAAGATGAAGAATCGCTTTATAATGGAGATTGAAGGAATTCAATCATACCTTATAAAAACTGCGGCTCGACCTTCAATCAACTTCGAAACTGTGAAATTAGACCATATCAATACTTACCGCAAATTGCAAGGTAAGGGAGAGTGGCAGGATATAACAATAACATTGTATGACCCAATTGTACCATCAGGTGCACAACAGGTTATGGAATGGGTACGTTTAGGATATGAATCTTTAACTGGTAGAAAAGGTTACGCCGATTTCTACAAAAAGGATATTGATTTTTATATGTTAGGGCCCGTTGGTGATAAGATAGAACAGTGGAAGTTAAAAGGAGCGTTTATACAATCCGCTAACTTCAATGATTTAGATTTCTCCTCTAATGATGCTGCTGATATCGAATTAACGTTATCTTACGATTACGCTATTTTGGAATTCTAAAATACGATAAATATTTTAATAATAGAAAGGTTCTCTTAATAGGGAACCTTTTTTTTTATGTTTTTTTTAAAGTTATATATTTATATATAAACAAATAAAGGTTTAATATGAGTGATACAAAATTAGAATTTCCAACGGAAATTGTTGACTTACCTTCAAAAGGTTTAGTCTATCCAGAAGGACATCCCCTCAGAAAAGGAAATGTTGAAATCAAATATATGACTGCAAGGGAAGAAGATATCTTAGCTTCACAATCTTTAATAAAGAAAGGTGTAGTTTTAGATAAATTATTCGAATCAGTTGTAGTAGAAAAGGGAGTTGAAATTAATGATATATTCATTGGTGATAAAAACGCAATTCTTTTAGCAACTAGAGTAATGGGGTATGGTGCAGATTATGAAGTTGAAGTAACTGACCCATTTACATTAGAAGTACAAAAAGTAACTATTGATTTAGGTAAAGTAAAAACCAAAGATTTTAATGAGAAATCATTAAATGGTGACAACCTTTATAAATATAAACTACCAAAAAGTGGTAAAGAGTTAGAATTTAAACTTCTTACTCATGGTGATGAAGCTGAAATTTCAAAAGAACTACAATCATTAGCTAGATTATATAAAGGAAAGGGTGAAAAATCATTTGATGTAACCACTCGTTTAAAATATATGATACAATCAGTTGATGGTAATCAAGATAGAGGATTTATAACTAATTGGGTTCAAAACGGATTCTTAGCTTTAGATACAAAATCATTTAGAAAATATGTTAGGGAACTAAGTCCAGATATGGATTTAAAATTTGAGTTCACTTCTGAAGTGACCGGTGAGCAGGAGGCACTTGATATTCCCTTTGGGATTAGCTTTTTTTACCCTTCCGAGTAACTATACTATTATACTTCACGACCAAATTTGGCAACTTATTCAATTTGGTAACGGATTTACTTGGAAAGATGTTTACTTCATGCCAATACAATGGAGGAAATTTTATTTTCAAAAATTAGTAGATTTGAAGAAAAAAGAAGCAGAAGAGCATAAAAAAGCAGAACAAAAGTCAAAAGTGAGGGTTAAGAGATAATCCTCACTTTTTTTATATCTAATATTTATAAGAGTATTAATATGATAACTAACCATGGCAAATAAAAAGAAATTAAACGAAGCTTCTATTTCTGGATTCATCAATCGATTTTTAGATGATATGCAGAAGGGAACTCAAGATAGATTTATCAAACAAGCAAAGAAAAAAGGAGTACCACCAAAGGTAACTCATAGACTTGCTAAAATTGAAAAAGAAATCGCTGATTTACAAAATATACTTAGAGATTTATAATATAAATGGCTGATAATAATCTACTTAAAGAAAAAGCTAAGATATTAGAGCAAATAAAGCGTATTCAATCCGAACAAGGTATTGAGAACGCAAAACTTGATACGTCTTATATTAAGTTAAAGGGTAGATTAGAAGAAATAGTTAAAGTACTAAAGGGATTTGTAAATGAGCAAAATAGAACAGTACAAGGAGCAGTTGATTTAGAGTCTGGAGCAAAATCATTAGGTACTATATATTCTGGTTTAGCTACACAAATGAGACAGCAGGCCGTTTTACAATCTGATATAGCTTCTGGGATTAAAGTACAATTGGAGGCTGGTAAAGCAGAAACAACATCTAAAGGAAACCAACAAACAATCGTTAATGATATACTAGCAAAGTATAATCAACAAACCAGTCTAGCTAATGAGTTAGCACAACTTACATCGGATGATATAGTTGCTAAAAGCCAATTACGTGATAAGATAGCCTCAATTTCCGAAGATATAAAATCACAAACTGGTGATTTGGATAAACGAACTAATATAGCTAAAGTATTTTTAAGTACTCAAGATAATATAGAAGCATCCATAAACGAACAACTTTCAGCAGCAGAAGATTTATCCTCATTAAGTAAAGAACAAAAAGATATATTAGAACAACAAGCAGAAGTCTTTGATTCAATGAAGAAGAAGGTAGATGCATTGGGTTCAACTCTAACCACATTCCTTAAAAGACCACAAGCCGCAATTGGGGCATTGGTAATTGGTATTGGTAAATTCGCTGGTAAATTTGGTGAAGTAAATAGAGAATTAGGGCAAAGTTTCACACAAGGATTAAGCGCATCAACATTATCAGCAACTGGATTAGGTTTCATATTTGAAGATACTGCTGGAACTGTAAGGGAACTTGCATCTGAATTTGGTGGAGTAGATGCTGCTACATTGAGTACACAAACTAATATTGGATTGATAGCATCAAATATGGGTATCTCCAATAAAGAGGCTGTTGGATTAACTGCATCATTTTCACGATTGAATGGAAGTTCAACAGATGTGGCAGCTGATATGATTAAAACTACTCAAGAGTTTGCTAATCAAAATGGAATAATACCAGCAGCATTAATGGCTGATTTAGCTGGTTCAACTGAAGAGTTTGCATTATTTGGAAAAGATGGTGGTAAAAATATATTAGAAGCTGCTGGTTATGCTGCTAAACTTGGTACCAATATGGGTACAATTAGTGGTATAGCAGATGGATTACTTGATTTTGAATCATCTATTACCAAAGAATTAGAATTAGGAGCAATGTTAGGTAAAAACATTAATCTTGATAAGGCTAGACAATTAGCAATGGAAGGTGACTTAAAGGGTATGATGAAGGAAACCCTAAAATCACTTGGTGGAATTGAGGCATTTAACAATATGGATTACTTCCAAAAGAAAGCTACCGCTGATTTATTAGGTGTATCGGTTGCTGAAATGCAGAAAATGGCAACCAATACAGAAAAAGCTGGTTCAATGGGTGAGGTTATGAATTCTTCATTTTCCAAAGCAGGTGAATTCTTAAATACGGGTTTAAATAAATACTTAGGAACTGGTTTACAAGGTTTAGGTGGTATGATTACTATGACAGGACAGGTTGGTATGGGATTCGGAGCAATGGGAACTTCAATCGGTGGTGTAATTAAAGGTACTGGGCAAGTTCTTAAAAACATAATGGGTATGGTAGCTGGTCCTGTTTTAAAAGGTTTAAAAGCAGCCGGTGGGTTACTTGCTAATAGTGGAATTGGTAAAAAAGTAGGTGGTATTAAGGACAAACTTATGTCTGGTGTAAAAGATAAGCTTAGTGGTGGTAAGGATAAACTTATGTCTGGTATAAAAGATAAGTTTAGTGGCGGTGGAGATGCATCACCTAAAAAAGGTGGTGGAATGCCTGGTAAAGGTATTATGGATGGTATGGCTAAGATTGATATGAAAAAAGTAATACAAGGTGCAGCAGCAATGGTAATCGTAGCCGGTGCGGTATTCATATTTGGAAAGGCAGTACAAGAATTTATGAAGGTTAGTTGGGAAGCGGTTGGAATGGCTGTGGTATCAATGTTAGCATTAGTTGGAGCAGTTGCTCTATTAGGTGCTATTATGATGAGTGGTGTAGGTGCTGTGGCAATTTTAGCTGGAGCAGCTGCAATGTTAGTTGTCGCATCAGCAGTATTAGTATTGGGATTAGGACTTCAGGCAATTGGAACTGGTTTCGAAATGTTGGGAGCTGGAATAATGTCATTGACACCTAACTTATTAACAGTTGGTACATCTATATTAGGTTTAGTTGGGTTATTACCAATGATTGGGTTATTATCAATCGGATTAATTGCTCTTGCTGGTTCATTAGGTTATTTAGCACTATTTGGAACATTGGCACTACCTGCTCTTATGGGAATAGGAATTGCAATGATGATGGTTGGAATGGGTGTTACTATGTTAGGTAATGGTTTAACTATGGTAGGTACTGGTTTACAAAATATAGGTAGCTCAATATCAGGTATAACTGATACTATTTCTGGAGTAGGTGATGTAATCGGTAATATTGTAACATTTATAGGACCAATAATGGCACTTTCATTAGCACTAACCGCACTTGCGGCATCTTTGATGTTAGTTAGTGTAGCTGGTATTACTGCTTTACCTGGTTTACTTGCAATCGCCGCAGTTGGTGCAATAGCTGTGGGTATTGGTGGATTATTGGGTGGTGGTGATGATGAATCTGCCGAAACTGATGTTTCTAAAAGTGGAGAAAGTGCTGAAGGTAGTTTGTTAGCAGAAATTAAAGGATTACGTGAGGACCTTATCTCTGGTAAGGTGGGAGTTTATATGGATGGAAGTAAAGTTACAGCAGCAATTGCTAAAGTGGTAGATAAAGTAGGAAGTAATTCATACGCAATATAGAATAGGATATGCCAACATTAGAAGAATTATTTAGAAGTAAACAATTACCATCTCAGGGAGGAAAAACCGCTGAGGAAGCTTATGATATCCAAAACTCAAAGGATATCCGTATATCATCGTCTGACCCCTTAGTAAATAATACTGGATTTGCGGCAGCAAGATTGTTAAGAAAAGGATTAGGTGTAAGAGGGAGTGAAACTCTCTTAGAAGAAGAGTTAGTAGGTGTACGAATCATACGAGGATTATCAATCCCAGTTATATATGGTTCAGATTTACCAAGAATTACATTAAGAACTACTCCATTATTAGATGTAATGAAATCTGATGCAGGTGGTACTGGAGGTTCTGGTGGTGTATTAGGAGATGCTATATCTGATGTACGTGATAAAGTACTTAATAGTAAATTCTTAGGGTTTCCACAAACCATAATCCCAACCAAAGTAAAAAAAGATGATAGGATTAAGAATAAGGGTGTAACTCAAAATCGAATGATTGATTTAGCTGACATCAGAGAACATGGTGAAGGCAAACTATTAGGACAGTTCTTAAAAAATGCGGTAGGTGGTGGAAGTCTAAAAACTATTGGTAAGCAATTATTAGGTGGTGTTATTAATGAGGTAAAGGATAAGATTAGAGGTAAGTTATTTGGAACTCGTTCAACAACGGGATTCAATAAAGCTGGTTCTAACGGAGATGGTTCAAATATAAGCGTAAACTATGGTAGTTTAGATAGTGAAGTTGGTGTATCTATTAAAACGGATTCTATAACTGGTATAACTGATGTGGGTGGGTTAACGTACTCAAAAACATTTAACCTTATTAATAATGATAACGAACCTGGTAAAATAAACTTCATTGATTCAAGCGATGAAGGTGGGTTAGCAAGAAAAACATCAAATGTAGTAACAAGTAAATTTAACTTACCATCATATGATGGGTTAAAGGCAGGGGATGGATTCCCACTATATAGTGAGTTATTTAACAACGTTAAACGTAATGATGTAAGGGATTCAATTGGACCTATTGGTAATGGGGCACCTGAAATTGATAAGTTAACATTTCCAACTCAAGCTGAAGCTTCGAGTGAAGGTGAAACTGATAGTGTTCAAATAGGTAATCCAGATTCAATACCATACTCACCAGATACAACATTACATAGTGATAAAAACTCAAATGTAGAAACAAAACCAAATCCGACTACAGAGGAAACACCAACAACTCCTACATACGAACGATTAACTTTTAAAACACCAACAGAAACAACTTCAGAGGGTGAGGGAACGTTTGATACAGAGAAATTATCAAAAACACAACCATCAACTGAGAAACATTCTACAACTGCTAATGAAGCAGGTGAACTTCAAAATGATATAAACGATGCGGTTTATTCAGATGGTACCTTAGCTGATACTGTTCCAATTACATGGTTAGAAGGTGATACTGGTGATTCTGATAAAATAGAACTAACAATTGCTAGGGATAGAATTACAACAAATTTAGATAGGTATCCAAAACGTTTGGATTCTAAACGAGGTATAGCACCTAAAAGTGATAGTATAAACATAACATCAGTACAAGATGGAAACGGTACTACTGAAAATGATGCATTAGATTTCGCACCATTAAAATTTTATTCAATTGCAAACGATAAAACAGTACAATTTAGAGCAACTGTAAGTGGTTTAAGTGAAACTTTATCACCAACATGGGATTCAGCTAAGTTTATGGGAGCAGCATTCCCATATTATACATATGGTGGTGTAGAACGTAGTATAACTTTTAATTTTAAAGTATTCGCATTAAATGCAGCTGAGCATAAAGCTGGGTGGGATAAACTAAATTTCCTAACAGGATTAGTGTATCCAGAAAGTTACAATGGAAATTCATCAGCAATTACAGCCCCTTTTATTAAATTCACATTAGGTGATTTGTATAAAAATAAAGAATCATTCATAGAATCATTATCATATACATTCGATGATACTACTCCTTGGGATATTGATGAAACAAATTACAGGTTACCAATGATAACTGATGTAGGGCTTACTATTAAATTTTTACAAAGTAGAAGTAACACAGAGGGTTCAAAGTTTTATTCATTTGCACCAACAACATAATATAATATGGCAAGTCGATATACAAATAACGAAACAAAAAATACCAATGATGGGAGACGAGTATATCGTTCTAAGATATATCCTCAAATCCCATTAAGTGATAATGATATCTATGTTGCAACTGAAACTGGTGATAGATTGGATTCACTTGCTTATCAATATTATAAAGATGCATCACTTTGGTGGATAATAGCATCAGCAAATAATATACACAACGCACCATTAGGTTTAATCGATGGTACAATACTAAGAATACCTCAGAATTATATAGAAATAAACAATAATTTCATAAATTATACCTAAAACAAGTTATGTCAGCATTTCCAAATTTTTCAAACTTTAGAAACTACATAAGAACCGAGTTAACCAATAGAGTTGATAACACACTAAAGATATCTCAACTAAATTGTTGGACAAAGATAACTTCTGGTGTAGGTATGGCTATGGTTTCTAATCCCGATTATCCTTTATTTAAGGCAGCGGGTAGTAATAGTGGAATTTATGGGAATGAATCATCTTCTGGTACAATTGGAACCGATTGGAATGGAGCCCCTATATCAGAGGCATCCGGTCAAGGGTATAGACCATCACCAGTAGTTTCATCAATGGAAATTGATGAGGGGTCTGGTACATTGTCTAGGAAAGCTTCATTCAGTATAACGGCTTTCACACGTGAGCAAATGGAATTACTATCGGAATATTATTTAGAACCAGGTTATTCTATATTTTTAGAATGGGGATGGAATACGCCAGCAGGTGTTGGTGGTTTAGTACAATCATCTGCAAGTGAAATTGCACAATTTCAATCATCGCATGTAAGTAATGAAAAACGAAAAGCATCTGATGGTCAATATGATAACTACTTAGGTTTTATTACTGGTGGAGGTGTTTCAATTGATGGTGATAAATGGACTATCGATGTTAAATGTACGGGTTATACGGAACTACCTGCATATTTACTAACTTCTGAAACTGGTAATCAAAAAGATGGTGAAGATGCAAAATCCAATACGGCTTCTTTATTTGGAACTGGTTGGATAGCAAAATCAGGAGCAACATTAGGAGAAAAACGATGGATGGCTGTATTTAATGCACTACCAAAAAATAGGCAAACTATTCCTGTTAAGTTGTTATATAAAGATAAAAAGAAAGCAGCTGAAATAGCAAATGAGTATAGTTATATAAACTTTGATGAAGAAGTTTCTGAAAAAATAAACGAAAACACCGCACATGATAGTTTTTGGGATTTTGGAAAAGGTGATGTGGAAGTAAATGGTGAAACAGTTGATTTAGAAAAAGGTACTAAAATTGTAGCAGATGATAGATTTATAAAATTTTCAACACTAATGATTATTTTTAACGAAATAGGTATAGATGGATATCAACTTGGTGGCGATGTAGAAAAAATAGTTAAATTTGAAATACAAACAAAATACACAACCTGCGCAGCATTTCCAAAAATATTTAGTATGGATGGAGACCGTTTGTTTATACCAAATTCAACTGCACCTAAACTAAGTTTAAATAAAGTGACTGGTAATAGTAGTGTTGAATCATTATTAGGTGAACCAGTCAATCAACAAATCGGAAATGCTCAATTTCCTAGGACAAAAGATATAACCCTACCATCTAAATTTACTGGTGGTAGTAATGGTGTAACATTAATTGGCGGATACTATGGATTTTTAAACGATTTGTATATAAATTTTGATTTTGCAAAAGGTATAATGGAAACTCCAAACTTTTTTATTAAGGATGCCTTATATCAAATATTAAATGGTATTTCATCTGCTTGTAATGGTATGTGGAATTTCCAAATTCAAGAAGTTCAAACTGAATCCGGAAAATCAACTGAGTTAAGGGTATTTGAAATGAATTCAATTTCATCAGGTGTACCTGAAGAACCATATGAATTTAATTTAATTGGAAGTGATTCTGTTTTTATTGATTCTTCACTTGATTTGGATATTAGTGGTGCTAAAATGAATCAAGTAATTGGATCGAGATTATCTAAACAAGATAAGAAAAATGGAACAAATAAGGGAGCTCAAATAAATGGTGATGCATCTAGAATACCTGGAAATCTATTTTCATCAAAGCCAGACTTACTCAACATAGAAATTAAAAAGAAAGAAGTTCCAACAGTAGATGAAGAAACGGCAGCCAAAGAAGATAAAGATGCAGCTAAAGAACAAATGTTAAATATAGTATTGGGTAAAGCAAGATTTTATCCAAAACCTGAATTAGAAGAAAGTTCTAATATGAAAGGTGATTTATTTAATTATTGTGTACTTGGTGCATTTAATGATAGTTCATTATTTTCGTTAATGAAGCATGATATGGATAAAGCTGCAGCGGATAAATCAACTCCATCACCATTAATGCCAATAAACTTTTCATTTAGTATACATGGTGTTAGTGGAATTAGGCGTGGTGATATGTTTAGGGTAAATGGGATACCAACGATGTATAAAAAGGGATTCTTTCAGGTATTGTCTGTAAAGCAGGTAATTGATGGAATGATGTGGAAAACAGAAGTAACTGGAGGATATAGAAACTCATAATATGAAAATAGATAGATATAATATTATTTCTAATTTAGGGCGTGAATTTAAAAAATTAAAAACATATTCACATATTCCAATGCCTAAAAAGAACGATTACTTAGTAGGGTATATTGTACGTTACTTCATACAAAAATCAAATGATACGAATGGGGTTATATTTGAAATAAACGTTAATTCAATTTCAAAGTATGTTAATAATCCATTTTATAAAACTACATCAATAGATTGGAGAATAACTGGTACAACAGTTGATATTAAGAAATCTAACTTAGCATCAATAAAAATTGCATCTGTTGATATCCCAAAGATTGGATTATATTTACCAAATCTTTTACAATTTCACCAAAAATAATTTGGTAACTCCGAATATTTTTCGTATATTTGGTTAAAATGTATAAATAATGAAAGTTACAATAGTAGTAAGAACATTCAATAGACCTGAATTCTTAAAACAGGCTCTTACTTCAATCCAATTACAAACTTATGATAATTGGGAAGTTATTTTGTTTGATGATAGTGGCACCATTGAAAATCTAAGTATCTATAATAACTTTAAATCTAATAACCCAACAAAACGTATAGTATATCTTACATCAGCAACTCCTTATGATATGTTTAAGGATTCTTGGACTATTTCACCTAAGTTATCAAAGGGAGAATTGATAGTAAGGTTAGATGATGATGATTTATTGACTGAAACCTCAATTGAATTTATTGTTAGTACCTATATAAAGAACCCATCATTGGATTTTAGCTATGGTTCGGCTACATTCTTTGAAAATAATGAACTACGAAGTAAGATAACCACACAAACACCAATAGAAGCACCAAAGACAGTTGATATATGGGAAGGGTATCTATTCGAACACCCATATAACTTACCTTGGAGGTTCAAACATAACCATTACGAAACACCTCAATACCATAGTTCAATAATTCATTGTTCTAAGGCTAATCATATGTGTGTATATCATACATACGTAATGCGAGTATCATCTATAATGAAAGTTATTGATAAAATAGAGGTAACTTCTAATTTTGTTGATGATTTGGAAGCAATGGGTATAATGGATTATTTAGGTTTATCACATACTTCCATAAAAAAGACATTAACCTATGCTAGAATCCATAAAGATGGAAGGGTAACTGATAAAGAAGGAAATGGTGAAGATACGCTATTTAACAATATATTCAGAATCAGAGATGAAGTAGAAGTTCACCGAACTGATGGTTTTCAGTCTAATGTTTATCCAAATCCAATTGAAGGTGATGAGAATGATGATATAACGGATTATCATAGACAGAGATTTAGTGAATATCTAAGTAAAATAAAAAATAATTCAAAAACATTGGGATAATCCAATTATTATTCGTATATTTGTAGGATGGTAATAGTTGAATCGCAAAGTGAAGTAAATGAGTTCCTACAAATGTGGGAAACAACTCCATCTACAATAATTCCGATTTGGAATGATTTGGAGAAGCATCCTATGAATAATGAGTTATCATTTCTATTCATTAGGTTGGGAAATACTGACTTTATCCTTATATACAACCATATTGATGGTAAATCCCAACAAATAGACCTTTCAACCTCTACGCAACCAAAATGGGTATTGAATAAGAAGGGTTTACTACAAATGGATACCAACATCCAAAACTTATTTGATATATCTACACATACCTTCTTTGAGGAGAGTAGATTATTAGAATTAAAAAACGAAGAGAAGCAATTCATCAACCATTATAGTAGAATGGGTATACGAGATAACTTAGGTAAGATAGCACCTTTAATGAAATGGGGTGAACACCTTAAATCATTTGTAGACTCTCTTATATTACCTACTCCAACTCCTTCTTGGATGAATAACGATGTGATTCCCCTTCTCTCAGATATAGAACGTTTTGGGGTTCGGGTCGATGAGAAAAAATTTATTGATAGATGGCCTCAAGCTACTAAACACTTAAAAGATACAACCCTTTACACCGAATACAACCCATACACCATTACATCCCGTCCATCCAACCGATACGGAGGTATTAACTTTTCGGCTTTGAACAAAAAGGATGGTACGAGAGATGTGTTTGTACCAAAAGAGAATAGTATCTTTCTACAAATGGATTATGATGCATATCACCCAAGAATCATTGGTAAGTTGATTGATTACGAATTACCGAAAACTTCCGTTCACCAATGGTTGGCAGACCAATATGGAGTTCCATACGATGAATCAAAGGGAATCACCTTTCAATTACTATATGGTGGTATACCTGAGGAGTTTGATGAAATACCTTATTATAAGGGTGTTAGAGAGTTTATTGAGAAATTATGGAGTAAGAGTAGTGAAGTAGGTTATCTTCAAACACAACATAGGAGAATCCCTCTGAGTAGTATAGAAGGAGTGAATCCGCAGAAGTTATTTAATTATTTACTCCAAGCGACTGAAACTGAGTTGAATATGGGTATAATGAAGAAAGTTGTTGAGTTTATTAAACAAACAAAAATAGAGCTTACTCTTTATACTTATGATTCATTTTTATTTAGTTATCCATTGGATACTCCTAAAGAAGATGCAAAAAAATTAAAAGAAATTATAGAATCCTTTGGATTTCCTATTAAAGCTGATTGGGGAACCGATTATGGAAAACTTTAATATTTATAAGATATAGGGATTGAAAACACCACATTATGAATAAAAATGAATTTATTGACGAGTTATTATCAGAGTTATCTTATCGTTCAGATGAGGGATATCCTATATTAACTAAGTCTACGCATATAACTCTAATATCTGAAATATTGGATGAATGGGATATGAGTGGAATAAAAAATATACTAATTGAGAATCTTATTGAAGCTGGTGAACAAACCTTAGACCCAAAAGAAAAAGAGAAAGCTAAAGAAATGGGCTTAGTTTGGAAAGGTAAAGGTTGGGGTAAAGAAGAAGATGATTTCGTATCTTATAATGTTGAGAAAGGTAAATTAGTTAAAGTGAATAAAGATGATGAAGGTGGTGTAGAAAAAAAACCAACTACATTTGATGCAACTACTTCTGATGGATTATCATATATAAAAAGTTTAGGAAAAGATGATGAAGCATATAAAGCAGCAGTAAAGGCCGGTCATATAACGGATGATGGTAAAGAAGTTAAAACTTCAGAAGTTACAAAATCTCCAAACGTTACTAATAAAATATATGGTGTATCTGGTGAGGGTGATACTGATGTGAAAAATAATATGATGAAATATGGTTTTTCAGGATACCAAAAGGGTACAGGTAAAAAACCAGCTCCGGGTTCCGCAGGTTCAGCATTTAATGAGATAGCATCAGGTGAAGCTGTTCATATGATAGGTGAAAATCCAAATATAACTGAAGAGGAATTAGCTCGTAAGATGTATGAAGAATACAAAGAAACTAAATTAGGTAAAGAGCAAAGTAAATCATCTGGTGTTGGTAAAATACCAAAGGATATCAAAAATGATAAGTTATGGTCTAAGTGTGTAATATCAGCTCGTTCAGCTAGAACAAAATACAACACAACTCAACAAAGAGCTAAAAATCTTCAAAAAGATGGCAAATTCGGTACTATTGATAAGATAGATACTTACTATGGAGCAGCCGAATCCATAGATGCACAAGTTTTAGCTATCAATGATTCTAACAAAGTTATTTTACCAAATGGTACTGAAGTATCTAAAGAAGATGCTGTTAAGTTTGTTAAAGCTGGTGGTGGTGGAATGAATCCATCTGATACTGCTACATTTGTAAACGATAAAAGTGGTAACTTATTGATTCAATTTCATTCTGATAAAACATCAACTTCTGATATTCAAGACAACTCTACGTTAGCTCAAGAAGGAGAAAATTATAAAAACGCTATTGATGAAAGTAACTTATCTGATGAAGATAAGGCGGAATCTAAATCTATTGTAGAGGAGTATTCATCTAAAATGGTAACTATCGAAGAAAACTATAATAATCAAGCAGCTACTATTGCTGGTAGATTATCTGAATTACCAGTAGATACCCAAGTAGATATTATAGAAAAGGATACCCAAACCCTAAAAAAGAATATTGAGGTAGCTATATTTGGTTCGAATGGTAAACCTAAAAAACAATTTATGGATTATCTACCTGCTGATTCTACTACAACTTCGGTATCAATGAAGGAAAAATACGAAGCTATTCGTAGAATGGTTGCTGATGGTAATGGTAAAACAAATGAAGTTAAGGTAATAACAAAAATAGGACTTATTTTACAATCAAAGGATTCATCTATTGAAGGTATTGATGTAAAAAAACTTATATCCGATGAAAGAGCTGAAGTTGTAAATTTACAAAGAGAACGAGTAGAGGTACTTAATAAAAAATCGGTAGATATAGATGGAACTCCAGTACCATTAGGTAGATTAATGGAAGCTGAGGAAACAATCAGAGGATTTCATTTATCTCTTATGGATTATCCACCTAAGAAATATGAAAGTGGAAATCCATCATCTATGGTTGGTTCATCATTGGATGTAAATATGGGTGGCGCTAAAGTAAATGGTGAAGTACTCCGAGGGTGTATTGGTGTAAATAGTACAACTGAATTTAAACAAAAGTTTAGATTAAAGGAGTCTGAAGAATTAGTTAAAGATGATGAGGGTAATGTAACTGGAAAAACTGTATTTGTTTACGCTATTGATTCCGATGGAGAGGAAATTGAAATTGGTAAAAAAAGTTATCGTTCAAAAGCTGGTGCAACTGGAAAAACAAATAACACATTCATATATAGTAAAGGAATGCAAGATTGTTTTAAATCCAAATCTTAAAAAATAATTATACCTATAAAACATCCCTTTGTGTAAGTAGTTTATATTTATATTCAACAAAGGAATTCTCATTATAGAGAAATATAAATATGAAAACACAATTACTGTGTACATTTACAACAAAGGCTGAGTTACAAAAGGTTCTACAAGATATTAGAGAGACTTACGTAATCGTATATAACTACATCTACATCTTGCAAAACAAAGCAGATTTAGATGAATTATACATTACATATAATATCAATACTGAATATAGACCAACCCAACCATTGAGAGATACGATATTGATTCATCGTAAAAAAGAATCAAACTCACTATATACAATTAATGCTTTAAATCAACTTGTAAGAGAGGAGAATGGTGGAGTATTGGATAAATCCTTTATCATTGATTGGCAGAAATTTAGAAACTCAATAATACTTACAAATACAGAGGGTACTAAGAAAATCCAAACTCGTATCTTTGAGGTTATAGAATTCAATCAAAAATAAAAAACACATATGCTACTAAAAGTCGGTTCAAAGGGGGAAAATGTAAAAACATTACAAACAGTATTAGGATTATCATCAGATGGTATTTTTGGAAAAGGTACTGAAAGGGCAGTAAAAGATTTTCAATCTTTAAATGGATTAGATGTAGATGGTTTAGTTGGAAAAGGAACTTGGGCAGCAATGGGATTATTGGATACTGATATGGCATCCTCAAACGTAGACCCAAAAGATGCTAAAGGAAACTATACCAAAAAGAAATATAGAGCAGATAATGGACTTGAAGTATTTGAGTTCTTTATGCCGGAAGATGAATATAAGAAAGGACCAATTAATGCAGAGTGGGTATTTATCCACCATACCGCTGGTTGGCATAATCCTTACAATTGTATCAAACAATGGGATGCTGATACAAACGGAGCAATCTCAACTGAGTTTGTAATGGGAGGACCTTCAGTAAAAGGTAATGATGTAAACTTCGATGGTGAAGTTGTTCAAGCTTTCCCAGAAGGAAATTGGGGATATCACTTAGGTAAGAATGGTTCACAAAAGATGCACGTTAATTCTATCGGAATGGAAGTGTGTAACTTTGGGTATGTAGTAGATGGTAAAACATATGCTGGTACCAGAGTTGAAGAATCTCAAATCGTAACTTTAGCAAAACCATTTAAAGGACATTCAACTTGGCATAGATATTCTGACAAACAAATAACAAACTTAAAACTATGGTTAGAGTTTATCGGAAAACGTGATGGAATTGATATCACCGCTGGTTTACCTGCATTAGTTAAACAACATGGTGCTGGTGCATTTGAATTTAACGAAGATGCATACTATGGTAGAGTAAAAGGTGTATGGACTCATACAAACACTCGTAAAGATAAATTCGATATGTTCCCTCAGCAAGAGTTGTTGGATATGTTAGTGAGTTTATAATACAAAAATCAAAACAAATTTAAAAAGGGGGAAAGAAATTTCCCTCTTTTGTTGTTTATACCAATTATTTTTCGTATATTTGTAAAACAAATGAAGAAAGATACACACTACACGTCTATTATTAAAAAACTTTCAAAAACATTTGGTAGTATGAATTATTTTTCGTATATTTGTATAACAAATGGAGAAAGATACCAAAATACAGCCACTCAAAAAGTTTTTCAAATAATGTTTG
>Ga0307488_10002341_pt1 | contig 16082 bp, 16 predicted proteins | sample SB02metaG_FD_202248 | JGI IMG/M metagenome (GOLD analysis project Ga0307488, IMG submission 202248) | Sea-ice brine microbial communities from Beaufort Sea near Barrow, Alaska, United States - SB 0.2 | ecosystem: Environmental > Aquatic > Marine > Coastal | place: USA: Alaska | collected... | reverse complement strand
ACGCGCGCTTGGCACAATCACAGATGCAGACCTGACTTTGCGGTCGGCAAATACGGCACCAGACCGCGCATTGGTGGAACGCATGTTTATCCGTCTGGCGATGTTAGGTCGTAGTCGGATCTAGCAGTCGTCAGCGCCAGACACTGGAATCGAAAAAGGCAGACGCGAGGCCTGCCTTTTCCAAATTTCAAATCGTGTTGGTTGGCTTAGCGTGAGCCGCCAAGAGCGTCTGCAGCGGCAGCAGCTGTGATAAGACCTAAGGATACAAGCACACAGCAAGTTGCGCAACAGACAGACCCATGAGCGCGAGGCTACCTTGGTTCTTTTTGATCATAACCACGTCACCAGTTGGTGTCGTAACGTTCTGAGCAATTGCTGCTGTGGACATGCCGGCGATTGCTGCCACATCATTATCACCTGCCATAACGATCCTTAGGATAGGCGACATCGTTGGCGCTGATGCGCTGAGCGCGGCCGCCAATTGCCATGTTAGGGCAAGCACGCCCATGCCGCTGCACCGGTTTTCCGATGGCACCGCAGCGCTACGGTCCTACATCGGACCGCGTGATCTGTTCAACGTCGTCGGCGCACTTTCAAAGCCCCATAACGGCCCCCCGCGCGCGATAAATGTCGCCCACCCGCAACCTGTCTCGCTTGATGACATACTGCGCGCCTATAGGACCCGTCACATACCCCAGCTGAAATGGGTCGACTCCTACCCCTGAGGGCATTCCACATAGCGTGACCCTGTCGACGGATAAGCTGCAGAGATTCGTTAATTTTTGAGAGTCTGACGGTCCCACAGACGCAATGGCCCAGCAAGTGGTGAGGGTTCCAACCCAATGAAACGCGTCTTTGATATCCTTCTTGCTCTCACCGGAGTGCTTGTGACAGCACCTATCATTATCGGTATCACGATTGCCATTTTATGGCGCGACAGTGGGCCCGTTTTCTAAGTGGCAGAGCGGATGAAGACACCTGACCAAGCATTTAATCTTTTCAAGTTTCGCACCATGTCCAATGTGTCACATGACCGAAACAGGGGCGTCACAGGTGGCGACAAATCCAATCGGATCACAATTATTGACCGCAAATTTCGCCGCTATCGGCTTGATGAATTGCCCCAGTTCATCAATGTGCTGCGCGGGGACATGAGGCTCGTTGGTCCACAACCACCATTGCTCCAATATACCAACGCCTTCCCCCAGCTTTATGCGAAAGTCCTGCTGTCCCGACCCGGTGTAACCGGCCTCGCGTCACTGCATTATCACCGTCACGAAGAACGCTTGATCGCCAGCGCGACAACACCGGAACAGACCAAGACAATCTACACCACCCGCTGCATCCCACGCAAAGCCACGCTCGACCTGATCTATCAGCGCCATGCGTCGGTCTGCTTTGACGCAATGATCATTTGGCAAACCCTACGCCGTGTGTTGAAGTGTTAGAAGCACATCCCGCCCATACTTTCGCTGCGCCTGAAATTTAGACTGGTCGCTCGTCGGCTCTCTGCGCTATGCAACGAACAAAACAAATAGAGGGCGGAGCCATGAAAATTGCAGTGATCGGAACGGGCTATGTTGGTCTTGTGTCAGGTGTGTGTTTCTCCGACTTCGGACACGACGTTGTCTGCGTGGACAAAGACCCTGCCAAGATTGCCAAGCTAGAAGCTGGCAAAGTCCCAATATATGAGCCTGGACTTGAAGAATTAATGGCCAAAAACGTCGAGGCAGGTCGTCTGTCATTCACATTGGATTTGGCATCGGCCATCGACGGCGCAGAAGCTGTGTTCATCGCAGTCGGCACACCAACCCGTCGCGGTGACGGTCACGCCGATCTAACGTTCGTGATGGCTGTTGCCAAAGAAATTGCGCTCGCGGCGAAAAACTACACAGTCATCGTCACCAAATCGACGGTACCCGTTGGCACCAATCGCAAGGTCAAACAGGTCGTCCTAAAGGCCAATCCTGACCTTGATTTCGACGTGGCATCCAACCCAGAATTTCTGCGCGAAGGCGCTGCGATTGATGATTTCATGCGCCCTGATCGCGTTGTGGTCGGCGTGCAAACCGACCGCGCGGGCGAGGTCATGAAAGACGTCTATCGCCCGCTCTTCCTGCGCGACTTCCCCGTCGTCATCACCGATCTGGAAAGCGCAGAGATGATCAAATATGCGGCCAACGCGTTTCTCGCCACGAAAATCACGTTTATCAATGAAATTGCGGCGCTGTGCGAACGAACCGGTGCCGACATCAAACAAGTCAGCAAGGGCATTGGTCTGGATGGGCGCATCGGCAACAAGTTCTTGCACGCCGGCCCAGGCTATGGCGGGTCGTGTTTTCCAAAAGATACCAGAGCACTCGCCCGTATGGGCCAAGAACACGCCGTCCCAATGCAAATCACCGAGGCCGTGATCAAGGTCAACGACGAGGTGAAGCGCCGCATGGTCGATAAGCTGCTCGACCTGTGTGATGGCAGTTTTAACGGTAAGGTTATCGCGGTGTTGGGCGTCACGTTCAAACCCAACACGGATGACATGCGCGACGCACCTGCACTGACGATAATCCCAGCGTTGGTTGGCGGTGGTGCAAAGGTACGTGTGACCGACCCACAAGGTCGCCACGAAGGGGAGGCTCTGTTGCCCAGTGTTAACTGGGTTGAAGATGCCTTTAAGGCTGCGCGCAATGCTGATCTCGTTGTAATTCTGACGGAATGGAATGAATTTCGCGGGCTTGACCTGAAGCGCATGGCAAAACACATGGCAACGCCGCGCATGGCTGATCTGCGCAACATCTATTCCAACAAAGACGCTCAGCGTGCTGGGTTTGACGCCTATATTTCAATCGGACGGATGCCTTTGGAATCATCCGATAGCGGAGATGCATGATGCCCAAAGCACTCGTCACCGGATCAGCGGGCTTTATCGGCTATCACCTGTGCAAACACCTCTTGGCCGAAGGCTTCGACGTCATTGGATTTGACGCAATGACCGACTACTACGACGTGCGCTTGAAAGAACGGCGGCAGGCCAACCTTCTGCAATCAGGCAGTTTTCGAGCAGTCAATGACCGCTTGGAAGCAGACGGCGTGCTGATGGACCTCGTCGCGTCTGAAAAGCCTGATTTCATTGTGCATTTGGCGGGTCAGGCTGGCGTGCGCTATTCGATTGATGAACCACGATCTTACGTTGACGCCAACATCATCGGCACCTTCAATCTGCTTGAAGCAGTGCGTGCAACGCCAGTGAAACACCTTCTGCTGGCGTCCACGTCTTCCACCTATGGTGCCAACACACAGATGCCATACGCCGAGACTGATAAAGCCGACACCCAGATGTCATTTTATGCAGCGACCAAAAAATCAAACGAGGTGATGGCCCACAGCTATGCCCATTTATATGACATTCCGACGACAATGTTCAGGTTCTTTACGGTTTATGGCCCGTGGGGGCGCCCCGATATGGCGCTGTTCAAGTTCACCAAAGCAATTCTTAATGGTGATCCGATAGACGTCTACAACCACGGCGACATGAGCCGCGATTTCACCTATGTGACCGACCTCGTGCGCGGAATTTACCTGTTGTTGGACGCCGTCCCAGAACGATTGGGCGACGTGCCGATCGGCGACAGCCTGTCCCCCGTGGCACCACACCGGATTGTTAACATCGGCAACGGCGAGCCTGTCCAATTAATAGCCTTCATCGACGCAATCGAAGACGCACTGGGTCAGCCCGCGACCAAGAACTTCATGGATATGCAGCCCGGTGACGTGCCCGCAACTTGGGCCGACGGCGCGCTTTTGCAAAAGCTAACCGGCTACACACCCAAGACAGACGTTGTCACAGGCGTAAAAGCCTTCGTCGATTGGTACCGCGACTATTACGACGTCTAAGGTTCGACGGCTAAAGAAGGGCGTTTAAGGCTGGGAAGTTTGAAGCTGACGTTCAGCGGCAAGTCCCGCATGGCGGCCCGTCGCAAGGCATGCAGTGATCAAATAGCCCCCAGTCGGGGCCTCCCAATCGAGCATTTCACCTGCGCAAAAGACCGCGTTTCGCGACTTAAGCATCAAATTTTCCGTCAGCGCATCAAACCGCAAACCACCAGCAGTTGATATGGCTTCGTCTATGGGACGTGGGCGCATCGGCGGGAATGGCAGGGCTTTGATTTTCTCAGGCAAAGAAAGATCACTGTCGTGGCCGAATTCGTTCAACAGTGCGCGTTTCAATGGGTTCAGTTTCAACGCCTTTCGCAGCGTATTTGCCGTGGATTGTTTGCCCTTGGGATCGCGCAGTTTCGCAGCGACTTCCGCAATAGAAACGTCCGGCAAAAGATCCAACACCAATGGTGCACCGTCACGGATCGCGGCGGACACCGTGTAGATACCGCCGCCCTCAACCCCCTTGGAGGAGACCACGAATTCACCCCGTGAGGTCAAATCGCCCGCCCGCATTTCACACCCCTTCACGGCGGTGCCGAAATGCTGCGTCATATGATCTGACCATGGGACGGTGAATCCTACGTTGGCAGGTTGGAACGGCGCGACGGCGTCCAGTAGATGCCCTGCCCATTGCCCGTCCGATCCCAACCGCTTCCAGCTGGCACCGCCCATCGCAAGAATCGTGGTTTTCGCAGAAATCGTCGCCGGGCCATCCGGTGTATCAAACGTTGCAACATCAGCGGTGTCGTCCTTGGCCCAACCCGTCCAACGCCAACGCGTTTGGATGGTGACGCCCTGCTCAGTCAACCGCGCAAGCCATGCGCGTAGCAGTGGCGAGGACTTCATTTTCGTTGGGAAAACGCGGCCTGTGGTGCCCGTAAAGACTGTTTGACCCAACCCTTGCGCCCATGTGCTCACCTCGTCTGGGCCGAATGCCGATAGGATCGGCTTCAAAATCGCGTTTGAGGCGCCATAGGCCGTTTGGAAGGCCGAAAAATCCTCATCCTTCGTGAGGTTCAGGCCAGACTTTCCAGCCATCAGGAACTTGCGCCCCACGGTCGGCATCGCGTCAGTGATGGTCACACTATGCCCCGCCGCTGAAATCACTTCTGCGGCCATCAGTCCTGCCGGACCACCACCAATAATCAGGGCATCAATCATTCGTTCACTCCTGCGGGAAAACCGCCTTTTATTTCGACAACGCGCTGCGGGAACGGAATTTCGATGCCAGCATCCTTAAGCGCATTCCAGACCGCAAATCGCACGTGGCTCCAGTATTTTAAACGTCCGTCATCAATGCCGTTTACCCAGAATTCAACAATAAAATCAATGCAACTATCGCCGAAGCCATCCAGTTCAATGTCTGGCGGCATCGGCGCATCGAGCACAAAATCCAAGGCTGCTACGGCGGGCAAAACGATGCCTGTCACCGTGTTGATATCGGTGTCGTAGCTGACAGAAAAGGCCACATCATAGCGGTTCACAGACCCGGAATCTGAATAATTGGTGACCCTTGTGACGATGAAATCTTCGTTGGGAACGACGATCCATTTGCCGTCAAATGTTTCCAGAATGGCCGCGCGGGCGGTCATTTTGACAATGGTTCCCGCCTCTCCTCCGTCGAGTTCGACGTAATCTCCGACAGTCGCTTGCCCCTCAAGCAGAAGGATCACGCCAGATACGAAATTCGACGCGATTTTCTGCAAGCCAAAACCGATACCAACACCCAACGCAACTGTCAGAACTGCCAATGATGTAAGCGGTAAACCCGTGATATTCATCACAACCAAGAAAGCTATGCCAAAAATCGCAATTTCGGTCGCTTTGACGGCCAGTTGCTGGGTCGCGGGGCGCATTTCCTGTTTGCCAATAATTGACGTGCTTTGATCATTAGACCAACGCCCCAGCCAGAACATGATCGTCGCCACTACAAGAAACCGCAGCAGGCCCAGCAGCGAAAATGACATATTGCCGAGCGGAATGATTGTCGCCCCAAGCCAAAACAGGACTGGATCAAGAAACTCCAGCGCATAGACTGCCGCCATCAGGATCAGAACGGTTCTTCCGATCAGTTTCAGCAAGGCATCGCTCAGCATGTCGCGCACAAAAGCGCACACGGCGAGGAACAGGAACACGCGCTTGCCGAACGCGATAACCTCGCCCGATCCGAAAATGGACCGCGTGACTTGTTCGCCAATCGCCGTAAGCCCGAACGCCAGCAGGGGCAGCAACAACGGCAAGAACACCAAAATAAAGTTGCGGGCATGTGACAGCATCGAAAAGTTGTCTGGCACAGGGGTTAACAGGTTCGTTAGCCGTGGGTTCAGCTTGCGCAAAATAATCACTGCGACAAGGTACGCACCGACTAGCAGCGCAAATTGCACCCAATTCGCCGGATTGATAAGCCAAGCAAACACGACCTCATAAGCGGTGGCGACATAACCAAGGGCGGTATTCAAAAGGTCATTCATATCGCCCCTTACACCACGTTTAGGCCCATGAAAACTGGCACACTGAAAACCTTGCAGCTCAACCTATGAGGGCTTTGATGGCAACAACCTGTGCCGGATCAGCGGCGCGGGCGGGCGCTGTCAGTGTTTCTACATCAGCCGAAAGATCAGTGGCGCTGATTTGGTCCAAAAGGCCAAGGGCCAGCGCCTCATCCGCAGTGATCCGCGCCCCAGTGAGCAGGATGCGCTTGGCGGCTGACGGACCGATAAGGTCGCGCAGGCGTGCAGGGTCAGACGGCTGAGGTAGCACACCCATTTTGATGACAGGATAAAAGAACTTGGCGGTTGGCACAGAGATGCGCAGATCGCACGCCAATACCATGCCCAGCGCCCCACCCGCACACGACCCGTTCATCGCCGCGACGCTGAGACCTGCGAATTTCGCCACGGCAGACGACAGGCGTTCCCATTCTGGCGATGTCGCAAGGGTGCCGCCCCGCACGTCGTCAAGGTCCGCACCGGCGCTGAACACTTTGCCAGCACCCGTCAAAACCAGCACGCGGGCATCGGTCGCGGCAATGATGTCAGCCAATTCGGCCAACATTGCTTCCGTGAGCGCGTTGGCTTTGTGCGGGCGGTTGATCGTCAGGGTCAGCTGACCATCAGCGATGTCAGACCCGATCATATCAGGCCGACACGTTTGCGAATGTCGTCTTCGCGCAAAGAAACATCAGTGCCGCAGAATTCATCTGCATCAGCGCTACACATCCAGACCAGCGTTTGCGCGGGCCATTCAGGGGGAATGTGATCGGACCATTCAAGTTGGCTCACAGGGTTGATGCCGGACGCCTTAATCTCGCGCTGCATGTCAGTCGCGACGGTCCCGGGGGACAACCCCATGATCCGCAGACCCTTTTCACGGGCCTCTTTGTCAGCACACCGCGTCAACATATAGGCACCAGCTTTGGATGCGCAGTACGCCGACCAAGCCTCAACTGGGCCATGCGCGGCACCGGATGAAACGGTGATAATGGTGCCTTTGCCGCGCTTGATCATGTCGGGCATGGCTGCACGCATTCCGTTGAACACGCCTTTCAGGTTCACGTCGATAGTTTTGCCCCAAACGTCGGGATCAGCGTCGGCCAGATGGCTGATCGGGTCCAGTGACCCTGCATTGCCGATAAAGATGTCTAGCTGACCGAACGCATCTTCGGTCTTTGCAATTGCCGTCACAACGTCTCCATACGACGACACATCGCACGAAATTGCGATGGCGTTGGGGCCGATATCTGCCGCCATTGCTTCAATCTGCGCTGTTGTTCGCGCCACCAAGGCCACCTTCGCCCCCGCGTCGGCGAAAGCCCGCACACTGGCAGCCCCAATGCCGCGACTGGCCCCTGTTATCAAAACTACTTTATCTTTCATATCCATTGGACGCCCTTTCAAAAAGCTGCACGTTTGGGGCAGGTCTGCTGCACACCGTCACGTTTTCCCGACCTTGACCCGCGCGCAAAGACTTGAAAAGCTCTGTCGAGTAAATTTTCAGCAGGAGCCTTATAGTGAAGAGCATACGTCATTCAGCCATTATCGTCGCCATATTGAGCGGCACAACCGCATACGCCGATGTCACGGCCCAACAGGTATGGAATAATTGGACCGAGCAAATGGCCGTCTACGGTCAAGGATTCACAACTGGTGGCGAAGATATGTCAGGCGACACGCTGACAATTTCTGACGTAAAAATTGAAATGTCGGATGACGAAGCATCCATAGTGGCCGCGCTTGGCGATATCGCCCTGACCGAAAATGGTGACGGCACAGTGAACATCAAGATGGGCACCAGCTACCCGATCACGGTCGATCTCACGCCTGAATACGGCGATCCGGCCACAGTGAATGTGACAGTGTCACAATCGGACATGGTCTTGAAAGTGTCTGGCGTACCCGACGCGATGATCTATGATATCGCCGCCGACAGCTATGGGATGCGCGTCGACAGCATTGAGGACGATGAGTCGATGGACGTTGAAGTCGTGGATCTTGCGATTGCCATGCTTGATCTGTCCGGCACCTATTCAGTAAGCCAAGACACGCTGAGCCGCATTGCCTATGCGTTCAATGTCGGGGCCTTGGATATCAACGCTCATTTCAACGAAATCGACAGCGATGGCTTCTTCAAAGCGAATGGCGATATCGCCGACCTTGCGATGTTTGCCAACATTGTCACCCCGATCGATATGGAGTTGGATGCGGAAATGCCGCCCTTCGTCGACGGTCTGGCAATGGAGGGTGGCTATTCATTTGGTCAAACGGACTATTCGTTCGACTATAATTTCCCAGACGACTCCGGTTCGGGCGCTGCGGCCATAGAGGGTGGTGGCCTTGAACTTTCAATCGATGTCGACGGGGCAGCCTACAGTGGCGAATCCCGTGGCATCGATGTGAGTCTTTTACTTCCCAATTTGGCACCATTCCCGCTTCAGGCATCTTTGGCGAAATACGGTTTCGAAGCTTTGATCCCCCTGAGCCAAGGCGAAGATGGCCCACGCGACGCGCGTTTGGCATTTAATATAACTGACTTCGCCATCAGTGACACATTGTGGAATATCGGCGATCCGGCAGAAATTCTACCGCGTGAACCGCTGACAATCGCCCTTGCAGTTGATGCACAGGTCACGCCGTTCTTTGACTTCCTCGACCCTGCCCAGCAGGAATCTGCCATGATGTCCAACATTCCCGGTGAGGTGAATGGCGTTCAAATTACGGAACTAACCATACGCGGCGCGGGTGCTGAAATTACAGGCGACGGTGCGTTCACATTCGACAACACAGATCTCCAAACATTCGATGGATTTCCCCGCCCCGAGGGCCAGGCAACTTTTGCCATCAATGGCATCAACGGACTGGTGGATAAATTAATCCAGATAGGTCTCATCCCAGAAGATCAGGCGATGATGCCACGGATGATGTTGGGCATGTTTGCGACACCTGTTGGCGATGACATGCTGACCTCAACGATTGAAGTAAACGCCGAAGGCCAAGTTCTCGCCAATGGGCAACGGCTCCGCTAGAGCCATATAATACAAAGTAATTCGTGGCGTCCGAATCGTTCGGGCGCCGCACATCTGTTAGGAGACAGACCATGACGTACCGTTTGGCGACGAGTTTAATCACCCTCTCCACCGCCATCACAGCACCGGCTTTGGCCGAAGTTAATGCCGCTGATGTTTGGTCCAATCAACAAGCACTTTATGGCGCAATTGGTGCCACATTGAGCGGCGATATCTCCGGCGACCAGCTGAACGATCCAGAAATTAACGTGATCCTGCCGCAAGGCGTCGCCAGCTTTCAGATCAAGACCGATAGCGTCACGATGACTGAAAATCGCAATGGCACGGTCACAATCAATTACCCCTCTCCGATGTCGATTTCAGTTGCAGGTGGCGCACCAGGTGAAGGCAGCTTCAGCGCAACGGCCACGATGACCCATGATGGTTATACCGTCACGGCGTCCGGTGAAGCGGGTGACATATCCTATCAAAGCAACAGCCAAAACATTCAGATCGTAATCGGTGATATTTCCGTCGATGACGCCACTGTTGCGGACATGAAAGTCGAAGGACTGATGACCCTGACCGACTGGACTGGCACCACGCGCGTCACAGAAGGTAACTTGATTACCTACTCCGCTGCTTCACAGGTTGGCACTACGAATGTTGATTTCACCTTCAGCGGCGACAACGTTTCATCTCGGAGCACGCAAACAACCCTACCGATAACTTCTGCCATCGAAGCGGCGCTGCCTGTGAGCGGGTCTGATGTCATGAACCTGTCTGAGGCATTGCGTGACGGATTATCTGTCGTATTGCAAAGCACAGGTGAAGGCAGTTCATCCAGCGCAGTGACGATGCTGGACGGTGAACTGATGAGCAATCAAAATACATCGACTGGTCCGCAGGTCTTCAATTTGACATTCAACGAAGATGGCCTCGCAATGAACGGCGACGCGTCCGAATTTACCGTGGTTGTGAACAATCCCATTATGTTTCCAGGCGATCTGGAATTTGGCGTCGACGCGATCAGCTTGGATTACGACGTGCCGCTGAACGCATCGGATGCACTGCAGGATTTCCGCGTCGCGACCGGGTTGTCTGGGATCACAATTGGCGATGCGATCTGGAACATGTTTGACCCTTCATCTCAGCTGCCCCGCGATCCAGCAGAGATTTCGTTCGACGTCACAGGCATGGGCACCAACGGCATGGACCTGCTGGACTTTGCGGCCTTGGCGCAGATGTTCGGCCCGCCACCAATCCAGATCGATGAAGTGACCATCGAAAACCTGCGCATCGCAGCAGTCGGCGCCGAGGCGACTGCGACAGGTGCCATGACGTTCGATTGGGCCGACTTTCAGACTATTCCAGGCATCGCCCGTCCCGAAGGTGCTGTTACGGTAAAACTGAATGGTGCCAACGCGCTATTGGATAGGCTGGTCGCGATGGGTTTAGTCCCCGAAGGCGACCTGATGATGCCCCGCATGATGATGGGCATGTTCGCCACAGCTGTCGGTGACGACATGTTGGAAAGCGTTCTTGAAGTGAACAGCGAAGGTCATGTTCTGGCGAACGGCCAGCGCCTGCAATAACCGACGTTTGGGCGGCTCGCACTTGCAGGCCGCCCAAACTGTGACTACCTCGACTACGTAGCAAACTTGCCTACGCCAGATATGCGTCGACTGAATGTGGCGACCAAAGGAACTCCAATGACAAAGCCGCTCGACGATCTGACCCACCAACTGATTGATGCCGCCAAAGCCGCAGGTGCTGACAGCGCTGACGCCGTGGCCGTCGCGGGTACGTCCGTGTCCATTGATGTGCGCAACTCGGTGCTGGAACAGGCTGAACGATCCGAAGGAACCGACATCGGCTTGCGCGTTTTTGTTGGCCTCAGATCAGCCAATGTCTCCGCATCCGACACGTCAGACCGCACCATCGAAGAAATGGCCGCGCGCGCTGTTTCCATGGCGAACGAAGCGCCCGAAGACCCCTATGCTGGGATCGCGGACGCGGCGCAATTGGCCTCAGATATTGATCCTGCATGGCTGGATTTGGTCGATGACGGGCCAGAGCCCGATCCCGCATGGCTGGAAGAACAGGCCCGCATCGCAGAGGCCGCAACGAAACGCGTTGATGGCGTTGAACAAGTCCAGTCAGCATCTGCTGGATATGGACGCCGTCAGGTGCATCTTGCGGCGACGAACGGATTTTCCGGCGGCTACGAAAGCACCGGCCATTCGCTGAGTTCAGTCGCCATTTCCGGTACTGGCACGGGCATGGAGCGAGACTATGACTACGACAGCCGCATCCATCTTTCTGATATGCGGGACGCCGCTGAAATTGGCCGTATCGCGGGTGAACGCGCAGTCGCGCGGCGCGGTGCCCGTAAGCCAAAAACTGGCACCTATCCTGTCCTGTTTGATGAGCGCATCGCAAGTTCACTGATTGGGCATCTGTTGTCAGCCAGCAATGGTGCGATGATAGCGCGCGGGTCATCATGGCTGCGCGATAGCTTGGGCGAACGCGTTTTGCCCGAAGGCATAGACCTGATCGAAAACCCGCACCGCGCCCGCGTTTCCGGATCGCGGCTGTTTGACGGTGAAGGATTGCCAACGTCCGAGCGTAAAATCATCGAAGACGGGGTGCTGACGGGCTGGACGCTTGACCTCGCCACGGCACGCAAACTGGGGCTTCATAGCACCGGTAGCGCGTCGCGCGGCACGTCTGGGCCACCATCACCATCGGTGTCGCACGTGACGCTGACGCAAGGCGCGCAAAGTTCTGCTGAGATGATCCGCGATATGGGCACCGGTCTGCTGATCACGTCCATGATCGGGTCCACCATCAACCCCAACACAGGCGATTATTCGCGCGGCGCGTCGGGCTTCTGGATCGAAAACGGTGAAATCGCCTATCCCGTGAATGAATGCACAGTTGCGGGCAATCTGCACGACATGCTTGCACGGATCATCCCTTCCAATGATGCACGCACGCACATCAGCCGTGTCATCCCGAGCTTGATGATCGACGGAATGACGCTTGCTGGTGCCTAAAGACCTTGAGCTCTTAATCGATGCCGCGAGGGCTGCGGGCGTAATCGCGCGTGGCTATTTCAACGCCTCACCGGAAGTTTGGGAAAAATCCAACAGCCAAGGCCCCGTCACCGAGGCTGACCTGCACGTGAACCGCCAATTGTCTGCCGACCTACAGTCCGCGCGGCCCCACTACGGATGGCTTTCTGAGGAAACCGAAGACAGTGCAGCGCGGCTTTCAACGGAATATCAGTTCATTATCGACCCTATTGATGGCACGCGTGCGTTCATAGAAGGCAGCAAAGATTGGGCACATTCGATTGCGATTGCCAAGGGCGGAGTCATCACAGCGGCAGCGATTTATCTGCCCATGCGCGACGCGATGTACACGGCTGCCTTGGGCCAAGGCGCGGCGCTAAATGGCACTCCAATCAACGCTCTCCCCGACAAACAGATTGAAACTGCGACGGTGCTGTCGTCAAAGCCAAACATTGATCCCAAATATTGGGCCGGTGCCGTGCCGCCGTTCAAACGCACGTTTCGATCTTCATTGGCCTACCGCCTTGCCCTCGTTGCCGAAGGGCAGTTTGACGGGATGCTCACGCTGCGCCCGACGTGGGAATGGGACGTCGCAGCGGGCGCATTGATCGTGACTGAAGCGGGCGGCGGTGTGAGTGACCAAAAAGGCTTAACGCCTGTGTTCAACAACCCGCACCCGCAGATCAACGGCATGGTCGCGGCGGGCGGGATTCACCCGAAACTGGTCGCCGCCCTCACCTGAGCGACTTTAGCCTCCTTTACCCTTTGCGGCCAACGCCATAGGATTGCCACAACAAAATTTGACCTCCATCTTCAACCCATAGGTGCCCCATGTCCCAGCGTCTTCACCTCGTCTTTGGTGGCGAACTCGTCGACCCGACCAAGAACGCATTTAAAAATGTTGATGATATCCATGTCGTCGGCATGTTTCCTGATTACGATTCGGCGTTCAACGCATGGAAGTCAGAAGCACAAAAGACCGTGGACAATGCCCACATGCGCTATTTCATCGCCCACATTCACCGCTTGCGCGACGAGGAAGCGGAAACATCCCCCACCGAAGAACTGGACTAAGCGAGGTATCGGTCAATGATTTGGGTTCATTGCGGTGACAAGAGCGAAGTCATCACGACCCTGTCGTTGGCCACACGTTTGCACGAACACAGTGATGCGATGGATGTGGTGGTCACTGCGGGCGCTGACATCCTATCGCTTTTGACTCCGGTTCCAGATGGCGTTCACGTTGTCCCTATTCCGCAAGATAGCGTCGTTAAAGCGCGGGCGTTTCTTGCAGAATGGGCACCTCAATACCTGATCTGGAACGGCGGTCCTGTGCGTCCGATCTTGCTGCGCTGTGTCGAGAAAAGCGGCCTCGGCGCTACCATGATCAACGCCCGCAACTCTACTCTTTTTGCTGGCAGATCACGGTGGATGCCGGGCGCATCACGCAATGCAGTTCTACCTTTCAATCGCGTTCTGACCGCTGATGGCGCAACAGCCACCCGTTTGATCCGTGGCGGGGTGCCGCGCGAAAAAGTAGTGGCGACGGGTCCCATTTTGGAAGAACCTCTGACGCTTCCTCATGATGCAAACGAACTCACGGTCTTGATCGAAGCATTAAGCGCGCGCCCGCTTTGGTTTGCCGCAAGCGTCACGACACCTGAAATTTTTCATATTGTCGCGGCGCATTTGACGGCAAGCCGCAAAAACCACCGGCTCCTGCTCCTCATCACGCCACGTGATATCGACAGTGGCCCGAACGTCGCACAAATTCTGCGCGAGGCTGGTTTCAAAGTTGGTGTTCGATCACAAGGCGATGATCCTGAACCAGAACATCAGGCCTATGTCGCGGATTTGGACGACGAACTTGGCTTATGGTACCGCATTGCACCGCTCACATTTATCGGCGGCACGTTGAGCGCTGGTGGCGCAATCTCGCCGTTTGAACCAATCGCGCTGGGGTCTGCCGTTATTCACGGCCCCCGAAAATCGCCCCATGCGGCGCGGTTTGCGCGGTTGGCACAGGCACAGGCAAGCCGTAAAATTCGTTCAGCAGCCGAGCTGGGGATCGCGGTAGGCGTGCTGATCTCACCGGAGCAAACCGCACGGATGGCATTGGCCGGATGGTCTGAAATTACCCAGAACGCTGAAACGATAAACCAACTCGTGTTAGATGCGCTACAAAGCACTGAGGTCGCGCGATGAGGCCGCCACTGTTTTGGTATCAAGACCGCAGCTTTATCGCCGCAGCTTTATCGCCTTTGGGGTCGCTGTACGGTACCGCGACTGCTTGGCGCCTGCGCCAAAGCCCAACCCACCATGCAGCAGTCCCTGTTATTTGTATTGGTAATATCAACGCTGGCGGAACCGGCAAAACGCCGACCGCAATCGCGCTAACGCAGCGGTTGACCGAGTTTGGTCAGACACCGCACATCGTAAGCCGAGGCTATGGAGGATCGATGGACGGCCCAGTGCAAGTCGATCCCGCTACGCACCATGCCAATGATGTGGGCGATGAACCGCTGTTGCTTGCCGCGTTCGCGCCGACATGGGTGTCCAAAGACCGCGCGCAAGGCGTGATCGCGGCGCAGGCTGCGGGGGCGACTGTCATCTTGCTCGACGACGGATTTCAAAACCCGAGTGTGCGCAAGGATCTGAATATCGTTGTGGTGGATGCCGTCAAAGGGTTCGGCAATGGCCGCGTCATTCCGGCGGGACCTTTGCGCGAACCAGTCAAGGCAGGCCTTGCACGTGCGGACGCCGTGTTGGCAATTGGACCTGACGCAGCTCGCGCCACGTTTACACCTGATTTGCAGCTGCCCTGTGTGCGCTTGAATGGTCGTCTAGATGCGCTGCCCACGGGCATGCCATGGGACCGTTTGCGCGTCTTGGCCTTTGCGGGGATCGGCCATCCTGAAAAGTTCTTTGCGACGTTAAAGACCCTCGGCGCAGATGTTGTGAGAAGTGAGGCGTTGGACGATCACCAACCGTACACCGACGCACTGCTGGCCCGTCTGGAAACCGAGGCAAAGTCGCATGGGCTGATAATGGTCACCACCGAAAAAGATGCCACACGATTACCGGACAGTTTCCGCACGAAGGTCACCGTGCTCCCAGTGCGTTTGGCCCTGTTGGATTGGCAGCCTCTTGACGCGAAGCTGGCACTGCTTGGGATCACCCGTCAATGATGTCCTGATCCTGACCAAGCGACGGCGCTGGCCGATCTAGCGCAAGGTCCGCGTCCGAAAATCGCATCGGCGGACGCACAGACAACGCACCATCAATGTCAAGTTTCAGTCCACGCGCAATCACCTGCGGGTCAGCAAAAACAGCCTCAAACGTGTTGATCGGTCCGGCAGGCACACCCTTGGTTTCGCACGTCGTCAAGATATCTGCCTTTGTCCAACCAAGCATCTTATCTGCCAGCAGCGGCACCAACGTCGCACGGTTTTCAAGACGTGCAGGGTTGGTCGCAAAACGGGGATCAGTGCCCAGTTCATCCAGACCAAGGACGCTGCAAAATTTACGAAACTGCCCGTCATTGCCCACAGCGATAATCACATGCCCAT
>Ga0307488_10002339_pt1 | contig 16091 bp, 12 predicted proteins | sample SB02metaG_FD_202248 | JGI IMG/M metagenome (GOLD analysis project Ga0307488, IMG submission 202248) | Sea-ice brine microbial communities from Beaufort Sea near Barrow, Alaska, United States - SB 0.2 | ecosystem: Environmental > Aquatic > Marine > Coastal | place: USA: Alaska | collected... | reverse complement strand
GAATCATCTTCTCCTCAACTGCGCGTCTGTATGAGCATTACCCCTGAATGATAGTCAAGGTCCGATCTCGGTTGGAGTGCTTGTTCTGAGCGACCCGGCTGCGCGGAGCCAGTGCTTGACCCGGGGAAGGAGGCACAGGCGATGAAGCGCGTGGACCGCATGGTAGGGTGGTGCAGGTTGCCCCTATTAATCCCACGTTGAAACCGCCCGGAACGAAGCGCTTGAAACTGAATTGTGGATATACTGGTTTCAACTTCTGCTTTCAAATTCAACTTGCGCCGCTACAGCATGGGGCAGACACGGACCACGTGTGTGCACCGCTTGATGCTGGCCGGCACGGTAGGGCAGTGCAGGTTGACCCTATCAAACTCACGTTGAAAGTGCCTGGAACTAAGCGCTTGAAACTGAAATGTGATGGACCGCTTTCAAACTTTGCTTTCAAATTCAACTTGCGCCGCTGCAGCACGGTGGAGGAGAACGTGCACGCGCTGAGCGAGCGGCGGCGGGCGGCGGCGCCGGGGGAGGCCGGCGACGTGGGGCGCGCCCGCGGCGGCGCCGGCACCGGCCTGCTTATCTCAGAGGTCGAGCTGCTCATTCCGCGCCCGTGACCCGCTGCTGTGCACTCGGAATCATCACGTGCGCAACACACATAGCCGGAAATCCCAACCCCATACCCGCTTTGTTGGATGGGGTTGGTTTGACATGCACCGCGTAAGTGCACCGCGTGAGTGCACCGCGTGAGTGCGTCGGGGCTCGATCAACTTTGTAAAGAAATGTAACTAGGCTGAAGTCGGCACTCACACGGGCATCCGATGGTCAACGTTAGGATCACAACTTATAGCGTTGAAAACTCGAATCTAGGACTGTGTCCGTCAGATGCGAGGTACGGGCAGAGCTAGTCGGAATACTCCTCTGCGTAGAATTTCTGGACAAATGCTGTCGAGGATAATCGCGAAATGATAGAGAGAAGGGGGCGGCCGCACACGAGAGCGCTGCGCTAACAACGTCAACTATTGATATAACGCTAGAATTCTGACCCAAGTCGGCCGGACACGCACAGGTACGGCCGAACACCTTACCGGGGTTCGAGCTGAATTTCAAAGGGGCCTCGGAGAAGCAGGAGTTCTTGCAGCGAAGTTGAAGCGCGTGAGTGTGTACCAGTAACTCAAGAAACCCAAATCCTCCTTTTTAATCCGGCCCCGGTGGTGTCTGCCACGACATCCTTCGCATCTTTTACCCTCGTTTCTGAAGACAAATGGCATCCTAGACTACTTGCCCATATGCAAATTTCCGATTTCCGCTTTCTTTCTCGGCAAGTCTTCAAGGTCACCACAGACGGCATTGGCTTTTTGTATGAGCATTCCCGCATTCCCGCCAGTCGGGCCGGGGATTTGAATCTGGTCCCACTTGGAACCACTTAAGAATGGCGTTTTACACTCCTTGAAAAAATGAAAAAGGCAAAAATCACGCCGCCCGTAAACTTTAACAGGTTACGTCGTCGAAAGGATACGATCATATCAAACGCGTGATTTGGACCTCTTACGTGGATCCCAGTGGGACCGTATGCAACATCCCCGCCCGAACTGCCCGCACCCACACTTCCCCGCCGATATTAGCCGATATTATTAAACCCAGTCTCCGCTATGACTACCCCCTGAACCCCCCGAATTTAGCCCATCGACCAATCAGGGACCATGACTGTTCCATGTTCAGAACTGGTTCGAAACAAGCAACAAAATCAGCCCATCAAATCACAGCGAACCACTCACTCGACCTATCATATGAGGGCCTTCAGACCCCTTTGGGCGGGGCCGAGATTGGTTTTAAGTAGGCCCTTTATTAGTCCGCCCAAAAGCGTTCGACAAAACGCTCCCACGCTGACAACGCACGCGCGAGGCGGGTTCTGTTCTCTTTTACTTCTCTGAAGATGTACATTGAAACTTCGTAAACATGATTCTTCGTCACTTTCACGCCCACTCCCGCCGACCCCCTGCCAACCTTCACACACAAACACACACACTCGCACACCCCCACACCCTCACCCACACCCACACATCCCCCAAAACCCCATCCCTACACGCACTCACACCCACACTCGTCCACCCCCCACCCCCACCAGGCCCACACCCACGAACACGTCATCCCCCCATCCACCCCTCGAACCCAGATGTTTTTCACCGTCCCGGCAGCTGACGACACGTAACCTCCGTGTCTGCGTGGGCGTCCACGGTCGAGCGTGCTCGGTCAGACGCCAACCGTCTACTACCGGTTGTATTCGAGGGCTCCAGCCGCACGAAGCAATTTCAAAACACCCGGGCGGTTCCTCAGGCATATTGCCATCGGCGTATTTCCATCCGCGCGGGATTTGTTTACGTCCGCCCCCGCCTCGATCAGCAACTCTACCATGCTGTAGCGGCGCAAGTTGTAATTGAGATCAAGGTTCGAAAGCGTTTAATCACATCGTAGCTTCAGGCGCAGAAACCATAGACGCTTTCAAGTTTCAACACGGGCTTTGATACTGTCCACCTGCACCACCGTACCATTTGTAAGTTTACCCACTGCCGGATCGCGACGTGCAGCGGTGTGTCACCGCCAGCTTCATGGTTAGCCGCGTTGACATTTGCCCCCGCAACGATCAGCCGGTCCATCACATCCACATTGTAGCGGCGCAAGTTGAAATTGAATGCAAAATAGAAGCCAAATTGACAGCAGTTTATTATATTATAGTGGCAAGCGCTTAGTTCCAGGCGCGTTCAGACAACGTGGGTTGCATAGGTCAACCTACACCGCCATACCACGTGCCCATTCTGGGCGGCCACGTGCAGGGGCGTGACGCCACTGCGGGCCTCGTTGACGTCAGCCCCCGCCGCGAGGAGCCGCTCCACCTCGTCCGCGTCGCCCTTTGCGGCCGCGCGGAACAGCTGCCCCTGTGAGGTGGCGGTGTCCGTGCGCGTCTGTGCTGGGGCGGGGCTGGGAGGGGTGGGGGGCGCGATGGGGGCGATGCTTGCCCTGGTGGTGGTTAGGGTGGGGGCGGGCGGGGCGGGGGGGCTGGCAAGAGCGGCGGGGTCTCCGAGAGTGAGCGGGGGCTGCCAGGCCTCCTCCTCCTCCTCACCTGCAGCATCCTTCTTCTCCTCGCGGCACCGGAGGAGGTTGCGAGGCGCGCGATGAGTCGGGAGATAGGGCCTGGTGGATGATGCTTCCATATCAGGGAGTGTCGTCACTGTCCTAACGATATGTGGGCTCAGTATATAATGATTGACGTGACGCATGTTATCACTGGCATGTCTGTAATTCACCGTGCCCTACCGCCGACAGGATCTCCCTGCCCTCCTCCAGCAACAGCTCGTCAATATCCTCCTCACGCAGCAGCAACAGCTCGTCCACCGCCTCCCGGAGTTTGACCAGTGAATCCCGCCGCGGCGTGTTTCGCACGGGCTCGGTGCTGGTGACGGGCTTGGTGCTGGTGGCGAGGTCAACCCGCGGCAGCGCTTCCCGCTCCCGCGCCCACTGCCTTACCAGTTCCTCCCGCTCAGGGTTCTTGGCGGACGTCAGGTAGGCTGCCCATGCCATGACTGGGGCCAGGGCCGCTGTCAGGGACAGGGCCAGGCTGCCAGGCTGCCAGGCTGCCAGTGTCAGGGCCGGGGCCAAGGCCAGGGTCGCTCCCCGGAAGAACATCGCGCGCCACGAGGCGAGCCCGACGCTGCTCCACACAGCATTCAGCGCGGCGGTAACGGCGCTGAGCGCGGCTCTCCCAACCGCCTGGATCGCAGCGAACATGCTGAGCGCGGGGACTAGGGCCTGGCGGGTATTGCTTGCCATGTCATAGAATGTCATTTGACTCAAGACACGATGGGTCAAAATGCATCGGATGATGGCCTGGCATTTATTGCTCGCCATGTCATTGGAAACAGTTTAACTCCTGAAACATGGGTTCAAAGCGCATTGGATGACGCTGGTGGCGAGCACAATCTGCCAGGTCGTACCGGGGTCGAGCTGCATGGCCGCAAGCACTGCGGCGCAGCCCTGCACTGCAAGAACCGCGGCAGAAAACACGAAAACTGCTGTGCCGGTGCCGGTAGGTGGCGTCGCCGGCGCGGGCGGCTCGGCGTGCTCAGCCAGGCGCAGAGTCGCCGGCGCATTCGTGGTCTCTGTGGCGATCCGGGGCGCCAGCTCCCGCACCGCCGCCTCGCCGCCCTGCGTGCAGAGTAACAAGATATGATCTGGTCATCCTGTACACAAGATGACAAGATGACAGTATCCATATGCAAAATGACCTTAAGACGACATTATCGACATGGAAGATGACCTGAAGACGCATAATATGACAGTATCGATATGGAAGACGACAGTATCGATATGGAAGATGAAAGTATCGATATGGGATATCTTGCCACCCAGCCTGCGCGTCGGACGCAGTCCTCGAAGTCTGCAGCCACGCCAGCTCCTGTTCCGCCGTCGCCGCCGCCGCCGCCGCGTCCGCTTCCGCCGCTGACGCCGCCTCCGCAATGTAGCGGCGCAAGTCCAATTTGAAAGCATCATCTGAAAGCGTTTCATCATATTGTAGCTTCAAGCGCTGAAACCATAGGCGCGTTCAACCAGGGGTTTGATACTGTCGACCTGCACCGCCCTACCGCAAAGGCCATCTTCTCCGATGCCTCCATTTCATCGAATGTCGAGATGAGCGTGGGCTCCTCAAAAGCCTTCGCGTAGAGCCTGGCTCACTGGCGGATATAAATTGCTCGCCACGGTATAGCTCATTGGATGCCGTTTAACTCAAGAAACGAGAGTTGGAGATGCGTTTCGATGACGTGGCGGGCTGCATCTCCGAGGCAATATCCTCGTAACCTCGAGTGCTTTCAGCGACAAAACCACTGCCGGATGATTACGAAAAATGCTGCAGGGTATCAGAGCGCGGTATCAGTGGCAGGCCCTGCCTCTCCTTCGGCACCCTCCGAGGAGTCCGCCTCGGAGGGTTCGCCGGGACCTCCGAGGGGCGCCGCAGCCGCCACGCCGCGCTCGTCGCGCCCGCCGCCGTTGCCGCCGCCACGCCATCGGTGCGGCGGCGGGGCCTCGCCGGCAGCGGACGCGCGGGGTGCCGTCGAGTGCCGAGGAAAGTGGACACGAACTCCCGCTACCGGCCGTTGGTGGCGTATCGGACCTCGTGACCTCGAGCTGACGGAGCAGCGGCGCCCGGTTGACGACGACGACGACACGCACCCGCGACCCCTCATCAGGAGCGCTTGGCGCGGGGTGAAGCGGGCGGCGGCAGGCAGCGCGGCATCGGCCACGACATAAGTAGCGTGGCCAGAGAGGAGGGACGGTGTGCACAAGCACTCGAAAGGATATCGGACGTGCCCACATCCATGCCTTACCTTCAGAGACAGAGACACCTCCGCGTTTATGAGGAGGCACTAGGCTGTCGCACTTGCCCCCGTGCATGACTAACCTTCAGGGTGAATGCTTATCCGTCAACACAGCCGCGCGGACTCGGTTCGTCGGAACGCAACGCCAGCGAGTGCTTGTTCTCGATACACCCCCTGCCAGCGCGAGCGTGAGGTCCCCGGGGGCGAGGTGAGGAGGAAGTGGAAGAGCTCCGCGGGCGTGTTCCGAGTGCAACCCGGAGGCGTGGCAGCGGTGTCGCCATCCGCAGCTGCAGCGTGCCGCGCGGGGCTGCGGTATGGACGCGCACTTCGCTGCGGGAGGGCCGAGCGGGGTAGCTGACGAGGCGCCGGCCGTTGTCTTCGAATAGGGCAGGGAAGCGCCGTCATAAGGTGTTTCAATAACGGAGGCCTCAGCAGCAGCTGAGATCTGATCTGAGCTGAAAATGAGAAGCTTTAAACGACGTCAGTAACGGATTTCCCCTTGAGTTATTAGACCTCGAAAATGCCAGGGTTCCCGATCCGACTGTTTGATCTCGTTCCATGTGCCCCTTGAAAAGAGTGTTGGCATGTGATAAGTTGGGCTAGGCCGAAAGCCTGATGCCTCCTTATGAACGTGGAAGCGCCTCTCCCCCCTCTCCCTGGAAGCACTCAAGTTGATGAGATATCCCCGTAGGTACCGAGGGGATGCGCATATTAAGCTGACAAGAGGCCTCGTAGAAAGAAAAGAGAGACGCTTCCGCGTGTAAAAGAAGGCATCAAGCTTTCGCCCTCCCCCCCCGTGTAAGAAGTCAATATGCCTAGTGTAAGACCCTGCAATTGGGGTGCCACGGCAGAGGCCACGGATGCGTCTGCGACCCGGCGGCCGGCTGAACACGCTACAAAGGCCGGCACGGCGGTCTTTGTGTTTTCCGGCGTGGTGCTCGCGGTCCAGGGCTTCGCCGCGGTGCTTACTGCGATGAGGCTCGACCCCAGTAGGGCCTGGCAGATTATGCTCGCCACGTCACTCAGCACTACAGCGCCTCCGCCGCGCCGATGAACCTGTAACGTGAACACCAGCTAAGTCACCCACTTATCATCGCGCCATCGAAGCCTGATAAATCGCCACACTTGGGGAGATGGCCACGAGCACGTTCCAACAAAAAATGTAATCAGTCCAGGCCAAGAACAACTCGTACTGCGAGCCTCTGTCTCGGCTCCCCCCTAAGCCCTTGCGAGAATGGCCAGGAAGTGTATATCTTCGGGTGTTGCACGTCAGACAGGACACCGTCTATGCCCGCGCCATCCGCCTGATTTTGGCATGGGGCGCATGAGAATACTATTGGGCAAGGCCCCGAGGAATTTGATTAATTTGTTGAAAGGAAATAAGTAAATGCATTATTAAAACTCACAAAAGTGTGAGAGGCTAAAGGAGACACCGGCACGTACATTGTCTGAACATAACGGGATGCATTGCCATCCATACGATAATCGTTTAATGGCAACGGTGTCATTTGGTAATGCCGTGATAATATGTACTACACACGTTTGCCATACGATGATGGCATGAATGGCAGCAGTATTACTTGGTATGCTGTGATAATGTCCTAAACACTGTTGCCATACGATTGACGTATAAGTGGCAGCGGCATTATGTATGGATGTGATACTTACCATATCACAAAAGGGAGCCATGATGTGTTCCGCAGAACGTGGTGTTCACGTCTCTAGCGGATTTCTCATGTAGTAGGGAACATGTAAATTGGTAGTTGCACGATGTGAGATCAATGAAGCCACACACTGTCATTAAGCTAGACACACCAACGGTATCTCATCCTGAGTGTCCACCACACATTAGCAGTCACGCGAGGTAAGATCACTGAACAGTACACACAAGCATTCAAACAGACACACCAACGTTGTCTTCAAGGAAGGGTGCGTGCGACCCTACCATGTAATCATCTTGATGTTTACGGCATTACGCCGCCGCCGCCTGCTCCGGGGAAGCAGGCTGCTGCTGACGGTGCTGCTCCTGCTGAGTTGTTCACGATGCAGGATGTTAGTACAGTGGCAAGAGAGGGTGGGCTCAAAGCGGATATGACAAAGTGCGCTAAACCACTTAGACACTTAGCCTGACTTAGTGCTACTTAGTTTGACTTAGTGCCCGCTCGACCAATCAAAACGCTCCATTTGGACGACTTAGTACTACTTGTTGCTAAGTGTCTAAGTGGTTTCACGCACTTTGACATAGGATGTTAGGTTCAAGTGGACGGATTTCTTACTTGTTGTTGTTGTTGCTTTTGTTGCCGCTGCCACATGTCGGAGGAGCCGAGGAGCGCGCGGAAGCCCGCGGCGGCGGGGACGTAGCACTCGCGACGCTGCGCCGCACCCGCGCCCGTCCCCGCGGCGCCCTCGAGCCTGGCAGCGGCGGCGCCACCCTCGCCGGGCTCCTCCGCGCACGTCCGCTCCGCCGCGTCCAGGTGCGTTTCGCACGCGTCGCGCGGCGCCCCGAGGGGCTCGTCCGCGTCCGCCCAAGACGTGCAGCGCGCGAGCGCGTCATCCACAGCCTTGGAGCACTGCGCGCCGCACGACGAGGGCGCGTGGCACGACGGGAACTGGCCCGCCATGACGCTCTTTGAGCCGCCAGGGTAAAGCACGCGGACCTCGTGGTCATCGCCGTGCTCCTCCGCGTGAAGCATGCCGGAGGCCGCGGTCTTGGCGGCACGCTGCAGGAGCGCGGCGTGGAGGTCGGCGTGGAGGTCGGCGGGTGCGGCGTCCACGGTCCGGCCGAGCGCGGCGGCAATGCTGCTCTTGTGAGAGCCGACGTGCGAGCGCAGCAAGTCGCCGGTGAGTTGGCGCAACGCGGCGTTATGCTTCTCGCCGAGGTGCGGGATGTCGCCGTTGCCACCGCCGCCGTGGTGCTCGCCGGCGCCGGCGGCGGCGACAGCGCGGCGCAAGCTCGCGCGCGCCGCACCGTGCTCGTGGGGCGCGTAGCCGTGGCGCTCGGAGACGCGGAGGGACTCCGCAGCGTGGAGTCCGCGCGACGCCGCGCGGTCGGTAGCGTGCATCTCCGCTAGGCGGGTGTACCAGGTGCCCTTGGTGTAGCGGCTCAAGTTGACTTCAAAGCAACAGCTGGAAGCAGTTCATAATATTATACTTGTACGCGTTGAAACCTGTATGCGGGTTCGACACGGGTTTTACTGTCAGCCTGCACCGCCCTACCTTGGCAGCCTTCTTGCCGAGCCTGGCCTTTTTGTTGTGACCGGAGCCGGGCTCCACCGGGGCGGCGTCGGCCTCGTGGTGGAGGCCGTGCTGACCCCAGTGCCGCAGCAGCCCGCACACCTCACACGCCTCAGTATGCTCCGCGGTGGTCTGCTCCCTCCACGGTGTAGTGGCGCAAATTGAACTTGAAAGCAAAGTCTGAAAGTGGTGCATCACAATTTAGTTTCAAGCGCTGAAACCACGCGCGCTTTCGACTCAGGTTTTGATACAGGCAATCTGCACCGCCCTACCACGGCGTCACCTTCTCCGCCGGGCAGTCACCGCCCGCGACGGAAACCTTGCAGTAGTACTCAGTGTCCGCCAGGTACTCGGTGCACTTGTCGAGCTGCGCGTCGTCCGACCGACCAGAGTCGATGAACGCGTTGCAGTGGTGCTGCGCCAGGTTGGCGTGCCCGCGGCAACCGACCGAGCAGCAGGGGCTTGCACTCCTCCACTTTTCAGCTCAACCTGAGCCGTATCTGACACGAAATACACCCTTTAAAGCCCCAACATCCCCCAACACCCCCCGACACCTCCTCAACACCCGCAAAATAACCCCTGAACCCTAAACCCTAAACCATAAACCCTCATTGCACCCCATGTCCCACAGAAAGCGCTTACGTTGAGCTGAAAAGTGGACGTGTGTAAGCCCCTGCCGAGCAGCCGTTGGTGATCATGCTCATTTTGTGCTGCTTGGTGTGGTCGCCGCCGTGGAAGAAGTGCGTGGTGGCCAGCACCTGCTCGCGGAACCTGATGGCGTGTTTCATGTGCGCCGGGAAGTGTCCTTGCTCCTCGTCCAAGTCATGCACGGAGTGCTCGCCGAGGTCGGCGTGGTCGGCGGGGTTATTGATGGCGGCGGCGGACCGATCGGGGAACGCGTCGGCGACGACGACCATGTCGGCGGACTCAAGCTCTAGGAGCTTGCGGACCGGCACCGCGCGCACCGATGCGCCGAGCTCAGCCACGGTGTTGCGCCGGTTGCTGACGTGGCTACTGCCGAGGCGGTTCATCTCGTTGACGTGGTTGTTTCGCGCCGACATATGGGATGTGTCGTAGGACTCCGGGAGGACGCGGTGGTCAAAGCGTTGCCAGCGCGTGCGGCAGGCGTACTGGCAGCGGGAGCCGAGGAGGCCGGGCGGACAGCCCATGCGCACCTCCACGTCGTGGAGCACCCCCACGCGCGCGCGGGAGTGGTCGCCGGGGGCGCAGTGCGCGGGGACCGGGAACTCGGCGGCGTCGGCGACAACGTGGCGGAGCGAGCGCAGGCCGCGCATAGCGGCAGCGGCCGCCTCGGGGGAGCTCGCGTCCAGCGTAAACGACAATACCGTGGAGGTGCCGCCGAGGGGGACAGTGCGCTCGACGCGGACGGCGGTGATCTTACCAGGGACGTTGCCGCGCGCCATGAAGCGCTCAGCCTCGTGTTTTAGCGAGCACTGCATCGTCTCGACGACGTCGACCGCGTCGCCGTGGTTCACAATCTCGGGCGCGATCTTCGGCATGAGTTCGGACATCGACCCGCGCAAGTCCTCGGGAACGTTGGCCAACACGTCGGGGTGCTTGCGGCACTGCGGCACGGCGCCGCAGTTGGCCTCCTGCCCGGCGTCGCCGCACATCGGGCAGATGTGCGAGATGGGGACCCGGAGGTGCGTCACCACATGGACCGAGCGCGAAAGACCGGCCACCTGAGCGGCGCCCAACGCGACGTGGTCGACGCGCTCGGCAGCGCTCCCGCTGCTTCCAAGCGCGGCGGCGGCGGCGTGGGAGGCAAAGCGGTTATTACTGATCTCGTACGACTGGAGCTCGGGGAGGCTGGCGAGCACGGCGGCGACCGGGGAGTCCACGGTGTCGCTCAACCGGTTTCCTTCCACGTGCACGTGCCGCACGCTCTCCTTGCCCTTCAGCGCATCGAGCGTGCCGGTGAATCTGTTGCGGCCAGCCTGGAGCGTGCGTAGCGAGTGCGCGTCTGTAAGCGCCGCGCCCAGGTCGCCAGCCAGTTTGTTATGGTTCACGTGGACGTTGCGGTGGCCCGCGCCGAGCTTGCCGATGGTGCCGGAGAGCAGGTTGCGGCTGAGGTACAGGTTGCCGTTGCCCAGCGCCTGGCCGCCGCTCCACGCGCAGTCGGGCACGGAGCCCATCAGGTTGTTGCCGCGGAGGTCCACGTGGTGCACGGTGCCGTGGCGGCACATTGAGCTCGGCATCACACCCCGCGCGCTCTGCTCCGCGAAGTGGAGGTACTGGATGTGCCCGTCGGCATGCTTAGCGGCGACGTGGCGCAGCAGGCTCGGCGGCGCTGCCTCGAGCAGGTCGGCGCACGCGCCGTCGGCGGCGGCGTCGCAGCCCGCCTGCGCCGCGTGAAGCGCAGCCTCGCATGCCGCGCCGTGTTGCGCGCCGGGCGCGAAGCCGTGGTCGGCGCGCGGCACGATAGCGCCGCAGTGAACGGGCAAGGCTGATAGCGCGGCGGTGCATGTCTCGGAGCACGGGAGCGACGCCACGGAGGTCGTGGCACACGCAGCGTAGCGGTGCGCGGCGTGCGCGTCCACGCGGCTCACGCCGCACGTGGCCGTGGCGAGCGTCGACGCAGCCAAGGCGCATCGCTCGACAGCGTTGGCGTTGGCGCGCGCAGTCACCTGCGCCGACGTCGACCCGGCAGCGCCAGCGGCGGCGGCGGCGGATGCCAGGGGGCACACGATGGCGGCGGTGGCGGCAGCGGCGTCGCAGGGGTCCGCGAGTGCCGAGGCCACCGCGTGCACTGCGCGGCGCGCCACCTCGGCATCCGCGGCGTAGAAGCGCGCGAGCGCTGGCGCCACGGACTTGGGCTCGACGCCCACCAGCGCTGCGATGGCGTCGCTCACCGTGCCCACGCGCCACCCTGCGGCGACCGTTCCAGGCTTGGCGTGAGCGCGCTTGCCCTCGCTCGTGGCGCAGGCTTTGGCGACGGCCATGGCGGGCCCCGGCGAGACGCCGGCAGCGCGCAAGCTGTCGAAGGGTACAGACTCGGCGGCGAGCTCGGCGGCGCGGGCACAGACCGCGGCGGCGAACGCGCGCAGAGGCGCGGTGGCGGCGACGCGGGGCGCGCAGACGGTGGTGACGGCGGCGGCGGCGGAGCCCCGCGGGAGCGCGGCGTGGTGCCTCGCAATCTCCGCCGCGGGGGCGCCCAGCAACGCCGCGCGGTGCCCATCAGAGCGCGACTGCGGCGAGCGGAGCTCCTCCGCGGCCAGGTCCTGGAGCAGCGCTGCCGTGAACGCGCCCCCGTCCTTCTCCTCCTTGTCCATGCGCGAGCCAGCGAAGTCGGCGAACGCGCGCTCCATCATGACCACGTGCGTGGGCAAGCCGCTCTTGTCGTCCACGGCGTGCGCGCCCTCGACGTCGACGTTCGCGCCCGTGTGGATATCCAGCACGTGCTTCTCGCTCTTGCCGTCACGAACGCGCAGGGCGGCGGCGGCGGCGTGCGCAAATCGCGCAAACGTGCCGCGCGCTCCGAGCTTGGACGCGTAGCTCGCAATCTGCGAGGCGGCCGCGGCGTGGTTCTCCTGCGACATGCGCACGTGGCGGCCCAACTTTGACTCCTCCACGAGCGACTCCTCACCCCGGTGATCCACCCTCCACACCAGGCCCTCGCCGGCGTCGTGCTCATGCTCGGGCACGGCGTCGCGCCAGATGCCCTCGATACCGAACCGCCCGCCGCCGGCGTTGCCATCCAGTTGCCGCGCGCCCAGCTGCGCCAAGTGCGCCGCCCGAGCGGCGTGGAACACCGCGCCGTGCGGGTGCGTCGCAGTGTGCAGCGCCGCCTCTGTCGTCGCGGCGCCGAGCGCAGCGTGAAGCGCCGCCTCCGTCGCCGCGCTACCGAGCGCCGGAGCGCCGTATTTGTCCTCGGGCGCCTTTGCGGCGCCGGCGCTGCAGTCCACCTTCATGTAGTGGCGCAATTTACATTTGAAAGCAAAACTTACAATAATATCAGTTCATCGTCATATGTCGGTACTGTATCAAGACCTGAGCTGACACCAGGCGCTTGTAACACTGCTTTCAACATGTGTCAACCTGCACCGCTCCACCTTGATGGTCCCCATGCCGAAGAGGCTCATGAAGAGGTCGCCGATGAAATCCATGAGGCCCTTGAGCAGCACCGCAAAGTCCAAACTGAACGTGATGCGCACCTTGATGTAGCGGAGCAACTTAAATTCGAAAGCAAAGTTCGAATGCCATTCATCATATTATGGTTTCAAGCGCTTAGTTCCAGCGCTTTCAACGTGGGTTAGATAGGTTGAGCCTGCACCGCCCTACCTTGACCGCGCACCTGAGGATGACAAAGTCCATGTCCGCCTTGAACGTCATGGCGCCCAATCTGAAACTGGAGGAGACGCCCAAGTACCAGACGCGAAGAACCACGATGCTCCACAGCCAGCGCCAGAAGGCGGCGATGTCGACGAAGCGCCCGTCGCCCGTGGAGCCGTAACCGAGGATGTCATTGACGCCCTTAACGGCCATGCGGATCCCGAGGATGCACGCGCCGACGACCACCTGGGCGACTTGGAGCGCCAGGCGGATGCCGGAGAGGATCGCGCGGAGGATCGCGAAGAGCAGCGCGGCGAACGCCTCGACAATGGCGACGATGAACTTGAGGAAGCCGCGGAGGAAGAGCTTCCAACCCGTGCAGCACTGCCCGCGCAGATCCCGCGTCAACTTCCACGCGCGCGACGCCACCTTCTTGCAGTCCAGCGGCCGCGGCGAGGACATAAACAGGCGGACCTTGCAATATTCCGGGCGGTTGCCCGCCGTGATGTCGCCGCCGCACTTGGTGGCCATGTTAGCCTTGGCGTCTTCGCAGTAGCCCTCGTCGCGGAGCAGCCGCAACTGGCCGTTAATGCGCTCCTCCATCTTTTGGTATTTGCCCTCGGGGCCCTTCATCTTGTCAATCATCTTCTCAAGCGCCTTCTCAGCCGCTGCCACGCCGCGCTCCGCCGCCGCAACGATCGCCTGGATCACCTCGAGCACCATAACGAGGCCCTCGAGGATGAGCTGCCATGCCACGATTTCAACAAGGATGGGGATGACGATGAGGGCGAGCGAGAGCTTGATGACGGCCTCCGCGAGCCCGATGATCTGGTTGATGATGCCGGGCTTGATCCAGATCGACATGGACAATGTGAGCTCCAAGATGACCTCCATAATTTTGAATCCCATGATGTAGAGGCGCAAGTCGAAAATTGAAAGCAAAACGTCAAGGCAATTTATCACATCGTAATTTCAGGCGGAGAAACCAGGCACATGCAACACGCGTTTCGACTTGCACCGCCCCACCATGAGCTTGGATATGTCCATAGGAACGAGGTCCATGTGCCCGCCGAGCTCCAGCAACGAAACCGATCCCACGACGCTCCAGCTGAAGTAGAACGAAAACTTGAGCCCGCCGCCCTCCTCCATCGATCCGGGCTTGATGCTCATGTCAATCTCAATGCAGAAGCCCATCAGCGTGAACCTCCCCGAGAATATTATGTATTGCTCCTTGAGCGCGTCAGCGAGTCCCATCGGGTTCGAGAAATCGAGTCCGCCGATCTTCATGGATAGGAATGCTCCGTCGAACATCGGTTTGAGCGCCATGGGCGCGCCGGTGTCCTCGTTGAAGCGGCGCAAGTTGAATTTGAAAGCAAGGTTTGAAATCGGGTCATCACAGTTCAGTTTCAGGCGCTTGATTTCGGGCGCTTTCAACGCGGGTTTGATAGGGTCAGCCTGCAACGCCGCACCTCATCGAGCTCGGTGTCGCGCTCGCGCGGGTGCTCTTCAACGGAGACGATGGCGGCGCCCTCAGGGATATCGTCGTCCTCGGGGGAATCGGGCACCAGGTCCCGCTCGTCCTCCAACCCGCCATCGGGGAACACCAGCGGCGGCGGCGGCGGCGCGGCGGGCGCCGCGGAGGGGTCGGGCGTGCACAACGCCAGCGCGCCGCGTAGCAGCGGGGCCCACTCCGTGACGTTGCAGTGGCTCTTCTGTAAGAACTCGATCGCCTCACTGCCCTCGCTCATCGCGCCCCGGTTGCCAAAGGCTCCGAACATCTCGACGTCGTAAGTGCCGAAGGAGAGCTCCACAGCCACGGCGGCGACTCCCGGCTCGGACATGGTCGTTTGAGCCAAGACGCGCCCGCTGTTAGGCTCCGTGACGCGGAGCATCCACTCGAATGCCGTGGAGCGCGCGCGGAAGCTCCACTCGCCCTGAAACGCAACGCCCATGCTCGCCTTGACGCGCGCTACAAAGTTCCCGGGTCCGATGGCGGACGCGGCCCCCGAGGGTGCCGGCGCCACCTCATACACGGCGTTGCGGAGCGAGCGCGCCCCGCACGGCCCCGCGCCGCACTGCTTGAGCGCGAGGCTGGACGCCGCGCACTCCTCCGTGGGCACCCGCTGGAACGTGCCGCCGCTGCCGAACTGGTCGTCGCACCAGCACCCGTCGTCGTTCATCGCCATGTACGGCAGGTGCAGCTTCTGGCACCGGCGCGCGCAGTTCTGCAGCGCCTCGAAGCCGTTGCCCCTCGTGACAGCGGGGCGCGCGCCCGTGCTGTGTTGCAGGTCCGGCCGCGCCGTGGAGTAGGGACTGCCGGATAGCCGCCTGCCACGTCTAATACGTCTAAAACGCCTATAAAACGCCTATAAAACGCCTGTAAAACGGCTATGAAACGGCTATAAAACGCATATTGAACGCACATTTCTTGACTGAAACGCCAGCCTATGACGTGGCGAGCACTACTCAGTGGTCCATACCGTGGAGGTCTCGAAGCAACCTCGGAACACCACCGCGGCATGCTTCTCGGACCCGCCGCCGCCGCCCATGTTGATGACCACCTTAGGGAGGCGGTACACGGCGTCGGCGCTGCTCGCCGAGTACTTGCGTTGCTTCACGTTGGGGTTGGCGCCGCACGGTCCCTTGACGCAGCTGCTGGGGCCGGGCACGGCGGACGCCTGGCACACGGCGTCCGGGCGCTCGGCGTATTGGTCGAAGTCACCCGCGAGGAACTCGTCGTGGCGGAAGCCGCACGTGCAGTACGACTGCGGTGACGCGGGCTTGTAGACCTTCGTGCTGGCGGTGTTGCTCCCTTCGATGTCGATTCCGGCGGCGGCGGCGGCGGCGGCGGCGGCTGCCTCCGAATCCTCGGGGCTGCCGAGCCGCGCGGCTTTGGCCGTACTGTTGTCGGGGGGCGAGTGGTCGACCTCCTCCAGGAGATCAGTGTCGGTGCGGAGCGCCATGAAACCGTAGCCGGAGCAGAACTTGGAGCACCGCAGAAAGATCTCCTCGCCCCCGATGGCGGCGGGGAACGTGCGGGCCTTGTACGCGCCCGCGGAGAAGGGCGGGAGCGGGGGATACGGCGCCGGGGGCGGCGAGGTAGGTTCCGGAGGGGGCGCGGGCGTCGGCGGCGGCGAGGGCGGCGAGGGCGGCGATGTCGGCGGCGGCGGCGACGGCGGCCTGGGCGGCGGCGGCGGGGAC